>Ga0247843_1008691_pt1 | contig 11683 bp, 11 predicted proteins | sample LaCruzMarch2017__FD_192420 | JGI IMG/M metagenome (GOLD analysis project Ga0247843, IMG submission 192420) | Freshwater microbial communities from meromictic Lake La Cruz, Castile-La Mancha, Spain - LaCruzMarch2017_8m | ecosystem: Environmental > Aquatic > Freshwater > Lake | place: Spain...
ATTGATTGGTACACCCCTTTATTCTACATTGTTTCCTTGCCCTTACCTTTGCGCCATGCGTGACACAAACTCCTCCCTGTTGGACTCGATTAGGACATCCCTCGAAGCTGCACCGCTTCCTCTTTGCGCCATGCGTGACGCAAACTCCTCCCTTCACGGCTTGATTGGTACACCCCTTCTGGCTACATCGCTTCCTTGCTTTTGACATTGTGCGTGGGTGCCTGTAACTTCGTCAATGGAATTAAGGAATAGCAGATGAACCCCGCGGGGACAGATATTATATTTTTGAAGCGTCAGACTACTCTTCTCCGCGTGCTGCCGCTAGGCTAGGGCCATTGCAAGTTGTTTCGCAGTGTTGGGCTTTTCTAGTGGACCACTAGAAAATTTTCGTCTAGTGGTCTTTTTTTTCTAGTGGTGTTTTTGGCCCAAATCACCACTAGAAAAGTTGTTTTGCGAGGGGTGATGAAAATATACTAGAAAAAATTAACCTTAATTTTTTTAAGTTGCAAAAATACTTGTTAGAAACACATGGCACCTCTAGGTAAAAGCAGACCTGAGTTGGATGCCTAATCTGGGCACGCGAAAAAGTCATACCACGCGAGGCTATGAATGGGTTTTATGGCATGCTATTCAAGTTCTACCAAATTCCACCATTGGGTTGCCAGCTGCTGCTCGAAATGAATATCATTATCACTGTAAATGTGTACATAGGGTATTCCAATACAAAGATATCGAGCAATTGATAGATATTGTCAATTCTAAGATAGAAATTAATGGTGTTGATAAACACAGAATCATTGACAGCATCAATTCAGGCCAAGATTAAGATTAGGAGTGGGAGTTGGGCAGAGGCAAAGGGAGGTTTGGAAAATTAGATGGCTTGACTCTGGAAGTGGCTAGCCCTTACTAGATAGGACCACTGTCTCCGAGAAGCTAGTGGGAGGTGGGGGAGAGGTGCAGTGGTAGGTGGGGGGAAGTTGATGGGAGATGATGGAGGAGTGGCTAGCCCTTACTAGATAGGACCACTGCCTCCAAGAAGCTAGTGGGAGGTGGGGCTTTCAAGACGGTGCTTTTTAACACTAAAAAAAATAGTGAAACAACTTTTCTAGTGTATATTTGGCAAAAACCCACTAGAAAAGTAGACCACTAGAAAATATTTTCTAGTGGTCCACTAGAAAAGCCCTACACCCGTTGTTTCGGGGACGTCTCTTGGAGAACCATAACCCTAAGTTTTTAGGGGTTTTTGGGTTCGCGCTCCTCATCATAATGAGGTAGGTAATAGATACACAAAGGCACCATTCCATTGACCTATTGCGAAGAGAGGAAAATCATCCAGCAGCTCGTCAACAATTAACAATTGTTACAGCAATGACAGATAAGAAGATGCGGAAGCGATGCAGCTTCGATGAATATTCACAAACGGAGCCGTGAAGGAAGGAGTATGTATTTTGGGCACACGGCGCAAACGCGATGGTGAGAAAACGATGCAGATTTGAGGGATGTTACCTCCTATTCCCAAAAAGGGGGAGTTTGTACCAATCGTGGTGGCATTACGAAGAAAGGATGCAGCTATGAGGGATGTGACAATGGAGCCGTCAAGGCAGGAGTATGCATCACACATGGAGCAAAGGTAATGCGTAAACGTGTACCTCATATTACCAGTGGAAAGGAGGAGTTTGTAAGAGACATCGCTTGGAAAGTAACAATGCAATTAATATCCCATCGCACGGAGAAATCATTGAGCTTCCTCCTATCCTGTCTTGTCGATCAATTAATTATGAAGATGAGGAGGAACTTATTCATGGATTTGGAAGGTCTAATGCTGCTTGTATGACATACAAAAAAAAACAATGCAGAAATAAATGACTGTCTCTACAACATTTACTCATCTAAATAATGAGCTTACAAGTCCATTTTAAAGCCACTGCTACCACCAGCACCAGCACCACCGCCACCAAACATGGCAATCATAGGTCCCATAGTTTTAATCAGCTTACTAACTTCCATAATTCTTTTCCCTACCGTGTTATAATACTTTCCCACCTCACTTCGTGATATGGTTCCATCACCATCCGTGTCTAGAGTGCTCGTGGTCACATCCATATATTGTTTCATGGCAGACATGATCAATGGCATGATATCTACATCTAATATATCTGGACGGAGTGTGGGGAAGAGAGATAGTAATCCATTACGAATTTTTGTCGACAGTAACATTTCCTCATTATCATCCTCCTTCTTATCGTTGTCACTCTTGTCGTCTTTGTTGGATGATGAATTAACAACCTTGGCTAATATTTCATCACTACTTAATCGATCATCGCCATTCACATCCACGAATGCAAATATATCACGTATTAAATCTTTCATCCCACCCGTTTTTTTGGTGAGCGATTGTTCAAATTGAACAAATACTCTTAGTTCTGGAGGTGACAGTGTACTATCATTATTAGTATCGAGTACATTAAATATTATTGGACTTGATGTTTTTAACCATTGGATTAATGCGCCGTATCCAGCAGCTGCATTATCATTATCACTGCCATCGGCAGGAGTGGCTGGCATTTGCAGTAGTAGTTCCAACATGAGCATCGATTCGCCAAGTTCGTCGCGTGTTACCTCGGAATCCTTATTCTTGTCGAGTACTAATAGTAATACCTCGTCGAGTGGTTGTAACGGTGGTCGTTTGGGTGGCTGCTGTTGCTGTTGTTGGGAGTGGGATAGCATTACAGACGCTGCGCATAGCAGCGCCATGAGACACCAACGAGTCAACAACTTGGAATTGCTCATGATCGTTGTAGTAGTGGTACAATGGTTTCGCCAAGAGATTAACTGATCTTATGATTTCCTACAACTGTTCTGATGATGATCATTGAACACGTGGAAAGAAGGGAGGGAGAGAGGGAGGCGCGAGGTCCCGCAAAGAAGTAGATAGGATGATTATGTTGTTAACTTCATCGTGCCTGATTATTCTCATGGCAGTAGCACTAGCAGTCAGTGCTTTTACTACTCCACCATTAACCAAACAGCATGGAATCATTAGATTCACAGCCTACAAAAACGATCACAAAACTCCAACTGCTTTGTCAATGGGGGCATTCGATTGGCTCAATAAGGCATTTTCAAATGAAGTATATGGCGATGCACCCGAAACAATCAAGGCCACGGCACGGCATATATTACTACCCACACTTGACAATGCCAACATGGTCCTCGAAGAATTAAACACCGGCGACGAAGGAGTTTCATTCGCAACACTTGCCAATAAATATTCCACATGTCCATCCGGGAAGGATCGGGGTGGATCATTGGGATCTTTTAAACCTGGGACCATGGTAAAAGAATTTGATGATGTAGTATTCGCGCCGAGTACACGATTGGGAACAATTTATGGACCAGTACAAACTAAATTTGGCTATCATTTAATTGTGGTCGATAAACGTAGTGGTGGATCTGATTGGTATTGAAATAATATGTAGTATAAATAATGACACAGGTTGCAGTTACACATAGTGAAATCATCACTCGTGTTCCTTAAAAGGCCATGGAGATGGGGGACATGGTAAGAAATGAAAGAAGTCGGAACAGAATGAGGGCAAATGCTTCGAACAAATCACGGGAAAAGCCTTTCACGCAGCCATTGATTTTTACATAGAGATAAGAATCTATCACATAGAAAAAATACAGTACGAACATGGGACTGTGTTGCCCCACCCAGGAGAATCACTATCTATTTCACGCCTTAGCTTACACATATAATTTGATTAACCAAGCTTTCTTGGCGTTCGAATAGATCCCCAAATCCATGAATTAAGTTCTTCCTCAACTTCATAATCAACTGCTTGATGTGGTAGTGAAACAGAAGTAAAAACAGCTTTTGCTTTTTGCGCTGGGTTTGCACCATGCGCCCAACAAACTCCCCCCCTAACGGCACGTTTGGTACATTCCTCATGGCTGCATAGCTTCACCTTAGCTCCATGCGTGATACAAACTCCCCCCTTCTTCGATTGATTGGTACACCCCTCGAAGCTACAAGACTTCCTCTTTGCGCCATGCGTGACACAGACTCCTCCCTTAATAACTTGATTGGTACACCCCGCATGTCTGCATTGTTTCTTCTCAGCGCCGTGAGCGATACAAACTCCAAACTCTTGTACTTGATTGTTACACCCCTCGAAGCTGCATCGTTTCTTCGTTGCGCCGTGCGTGATACAAACTCCTCCCTTAACAGCTCCATTGGCACATTCCTCGAAGGTGCAGCGTTTCGTCTCGATCATTGCGTTTGCGCCGTGCGTCCAACAAACTCCTCCCTTCTTGGCATGATTGGCACATCCATTTTGACTACAAATGTAGACATATTTCTTTTTCGGAGAATGATTCGTGATGCTACCACCACTGCTCATCATCTGACCTCCTCTCGTTCTCCTACTGACCACATCATTGGTGGTACCTCCCTGGGTTCTACTGCATCTCTGACGGCTCAATTTTCCTCGCTGCCTCTTTGCCTTCACCATATGGCGAGTCGGCGACGCAAGTTCGTAGATAGCAGCTTTGTACGTAAATAGAGCATGAAACTGATAGGCTATTCTTCGCCGTCGCACCGGCACCAGAATGGTCGCCGGTCGCAGTATTCACAACAGATGACGACGCTAGAGGCGACAGAAGAAGAAGAAGAAGAACAAATGCTCGACGATTGGCCGAGCTCGAGTTCATCCAATCTGCGTACACGAACGAGGAAGCATGGGCAGTAGTAACAACGACAGAGAACGAAGGCAGTTCTTGTCGATCAGTCGTTCGATTAATTCACTTGCCGGCGTACGACTCGAATTCTTCCAATGACGCAATTCGAAATAGTAGCAGCAGCAATCAATATCCAGCTCTTCCGCCGCCGTAGCAACGATCGAATCGAATCTTACGATGCCACCGACTTATCCAATGCGAAGAAGTGCCCTCGTCATTACTGGAACACACTGCGTACTGCCCACCCAAATCCTCCCCACATTCGTAAGGCCGCGTGGAATGCACTCCCGGCGTTGGTGCAGTCCTGTCAAACAGAAGCTATAGAGTTCGCAAATGAGCATGATGGTGGCGAGGCCGTTTGGCATGTCTTGAATCGAGCCGAGGAGTGGATACGCACACGGTGGTACGACATTCTTCGCTATTGTCAACAATCTACATCCAAAAATAACGTACACCAGGTAGTGCAGCAAAAAAAAGTGATGATGTAGCTACTACTACTACTACTACTACTACATCTGATCAAACTAGTACACAAATTCTTGGTCGGCGAATCATATATATTCACATCATATAATATCATCCACGAAACGAAAGGACATATTACGTTTAGCAAAACAATATGATTTAGGTGGGTATGCTAAAATTGGTTGGCCGGGTATAATCATCATCGAAGGACAGGGAGTCATAATATTGTCAAGTATTTGTGAATGAAATTAAATCATGGCGGTGGCAGTATCTGTCTGTACGATATGAGGAACGAGGAGAAGAACAATGTTGTTGTTGTGACGATGACGGCCTGCTGCTGCAGTCACAACAGAGAAAGCTTCCAATTGATTTTATCGAATTGGGCGAGGAGGAGGATGACGGTAGTATGTCCAAATTGGCACAATACTGTCGAGATGCTGGTCTTGAGCACATGTTCTTGGCATGTATGAAACTATCACCAGCAAATGAGGAAAAGAAATCATCAACAACAACAATGGTAAGGAAAGATGGAGTGGAACATCCATCCTATGGTGTATTGGTACAAGTTGATCATATGAATGATCGTAAGCGATATCAATGGTCACTTCAAAGTATTTGTGATTCCAATAAATGTTTATTTTTCATTCGACTTTGTCTTACGACGACGACGAAGACTACCACGACGACAGCATCAGCATCTACAACGACGTTATTGGCAACAGGTATCAAAAATCCTCGACATGCAACTATTCGTTGGAGTCATAGGCGACAAAGATGGTGTGAAGAATGTACTTAAGCAATGGCGTACCAGTCGGGTGGATGTCAATTCGAAGAACAAACCATGTCTAGAACGGGTGATGACCATACTGATGGAGGGTGTTGTAGTAGGAGTAGATAATAACAATGATGTACTGCATGGTGGTAGCTTGGACTGCTCATTGGATGAGCTTAAGGAACTTATTACTAATATCTATAGCAATGATTGGGCAAAGGCTATCAATCACATATTAGTTTCGGTCTAAAAGGACCTTTTATTTATTTAAATATAACTCCCTCAAACTCTCGACCACACAGTTTTTATTGATGTTAAAATATTATATGCAACTGTTCTGTTCACACACACAGACTTCATGTCCTCCTCCCTCCTCGTCAGCGGAGAGAGGAGGAGCACACGGGTAAATAGGTAAGCGCTTACGGACTCCAAATCCGTACCTTCCTTGTTCACACTCTCCACACCGTTCTCCTCTTTTAGAAGTCGGCATCAATCCTAAAGACTTGATCATCTTGACTCACACCCACACCACTCTTGGAATACTCACCAACTCGTTTTTCAAAGAAGTTCGTCTTGCCTTGGAGACTAATCATTTCCATCCATTCGAATGGATTGGTAGCATTGTAATGCTTCTCACACCCCAACGCACGTAATAGACGATCAGCACAGAATTCAATGTAATCACACATTAATCCAGAATTCATACCAATAAGTTCGACTGGGAGTGCATCTACCACAAACTCTTTTTCAATCTCGACGGCATTCGTTACTATTTCCACAATACGACTTTCGGGTAATCGATTAATCATCTTGGAGTACAGCAGACAGGCAAAGTCGCAGTGTAATCCCTCATCGCGTGATATGAGTTCATTACTAAAGCACAGGCCCGGCATCAACCCACGCTTCTTTAACCAAAAGATGGCACAGAATGATCCCGAGAAGAATATCCCTTCCACTGCCGCGAATGCAATCATGCGTTCGGCGAAGGAGGCATGGTTGGCATCACACCACTGCAGTGCCCAATTGGCCTTACGTCGGACACATGGCACAGTCTCTATCGCGCGCAGTAGATGATCCTTCTGCTTATTATCCTTGACGTAGGTATCAATTAGTAGACTGTACGTCTCGCTGTGGATATTCTCCACGGCGATTTGGAATCCATAGAAGCACCGCGCCTCGGGACTCGTGACCTCGGTGGCAAAGTTACCGGATAGGTTCTCGTTCACGATGCCATCCGAGGCCGCGAAGAATGCCAGTACGTGCGACACGAAGTGTCGTTCGTTGTTCGATAGGGCATCCCAATCCTTGAGATCGGACGCCAAGTCGATCTCCTCGGCGGTCCAGAAGGACGCTTCGGCCTTCTTGTACATTTGCCAAATCTGTCGAAGAAGGAGGAGGGACGGACAAGAGTATGTAACAAATGAGATGAGAGAGAATGTGTCGTCAACGCTTTAAGATGACAAACGCACCGCAACACACACACTCTCATACACAGACATGGACAACAACAACAACGGCACACTATTAACTCACGTCATTATCCTGAATAGGAAACAAAACGAAACGATTCGGATTGTCCTTGAGCAATGGCTCGACGGCATGCCGTCCTTCATTCTCGGCAACCTTATGTTCCGATGGTGCAATTGTGTTGAGACGCGACGATGACGATAGCTGTAACGTCCCGATGACTCCAGTGAGAGAGGCGATGTCATCCATATCGCTACCGACCGACTCGGAAGAAGTCGAGGGTGAAACAACATCACGTGATGGTGCCTCATTCGTCTTCACGGGCATTGCGTCCATGACGCTGCTAGTAGTAGTACGAATGACTGAATCAAAGTCGGCACGATCGAAGAGAGTAGTAGCGGGCATGGTGTTGTTGATGCTGTTGGTGATGGTGGATGGTGGTCGACAACGGTGAATCGAATGAGGAGGATCGAAAAGTGAGCGCGTTGTTTGTGGGATCATCGTCAGCACAAAGCAAAGCCGCGCCATCCCAAAAGTCTTTATTTAGCCACCATCTAAAACTTTGAGCATTGACTCCCCAAACGAGCCAATGAAACTGCCCAAAATATACCTGCTCATGAAAACCAACGGATCCCCCACCAAACCATGCCGACTTTGACTACTGCTGCTGGGGACATCGCCGATGCTCCTGCTGGGGACATCGCCACCAACGAGCCTCCTCCTCTTCCTCCTCCTCTTGACGACACTTACGCCCCCCAGGAGGAGGAAGATGGTGATGGCAGTGCCGGCCGTGCCTCCACCCGGCCTCGTCGTGCTGCCAAAACAGCCACGGGTAATGAAAAATTGGAAGTCAAGAAGAAAACCAAGGTTTCCGTCAAGGCAACATTAAAAGCCACAAAGTCGACCACGATCTGCATCGTGGATGGATGTGGTAACAAGGTCAGCGTGAAAGGGGGAGAACTCTGCATTACCCACGGAGGGGAAGTACCACCACCACCCACGGACAAACCCAAACGACGTATCTGTACCCATGCCGATGGATGTACCAACCTCGTCGTACAAGGCGGGGTATGTCTCACGCACGGTGCCAAGGTCAAGCTATGCACCCACGTGGATCCCGATACGGGCGACATCTGTACCAAACAGGCCAAGAAGGGCGGGGTGTGCATCACCCACGGTGCCGAGGTCAAACGATGCACCTTCGCCGGTGGGTGTAACAATCACGCCATACGCGACGGCGTGTGCATTACGCACGGTGCCGGTGCCAAACTCAAGCCGCGTAAGAAGTGCACCTACATCGGCGAGGGGGGGACACCATGCCCCAACAATGCCAAACGAGGCGGAGTATGTATTACGCACGGAGCCATGAAACAACTATGTAGCTTCGATGGATGTCAAAATAAGGTCGTGAAGGGGGGGGTATGTATTACTCACGGTGCCGCCAAGCAGATTAAAAAGACATGCAGTTTTCCGGGGGGGTGTGTGAATAAGGTCCAGAAGGAGGGGGTATGTAAGAGACATTATCATTTGAAGGATGATGGTGTTGGTGCTACTAATGGCGATGTTGATGTTAGATACCTGGTAAGCACTGTGGTGAATGACATTGTGATCAACAACGACGTTGCCGTGGCTGCTGAAAGGATGGAGATCTAAAAACGGCTGGGGACAGATTTAGAAGACAGGGGGGAGTGGGAGTTGTAGAAAAATTCATGATTATATGGGGTGGGGGATGGAACGGAGAAGAAAGAGAGGGTTGTTGGATTCATAAAATAAATAAATTTTGATTTGTCTGCATTGAATCTTGTAGTGCTCATAAACTCCTGCCTTCATCGCGACTTGATTTGTACATCCCTCGCGGTAGCATCATTTCGTCTTGCGCCATGCGTGATAACCACCCCCGCCCCTTGCTTGTGGCTGCATCCAGCATCGTTCCCTCTCCAACTTCGCTCCATGCGTGATACAGACTCCCTTCTTGGGCTCCATGTGTCATACTCCGCCCTTCTGAGCACTTTGAAAAACAAACATTTACTAGAATCATAATACTTTACAGTGACCTTTGATACCGCTTACGATCATTCATATGATCAACCTGTACCAATACACCATAGGATGGATGTTCCACTCCATCTTTCCTTACCATTGTTGTTGTTGATGATTTCTTTTCCTCATTTGTTGTTGATAGTTTCAGACATGCCAACTCTTATTGACTATGACGATTTTGAGTATAATGAGTATGCATAAGACATTCAGTGTCATCATTATCGGGCGACGACGACCTACCACGTATCTTCTTTCCTCTCCCTTGGTTTCACCAGAGAAGAAGGTTTTGTGATAGGTAGGTGTATTTGCTTCATTAACAGCTGCAATTGTAAATATCCAGAACAGCGAATAGCACAAATACATCTAAAATAATATCACAATAATAATTGCACATTTCTTTCAAGTTTAAGGACCTAGAGATATCAACACAAATCTCTTTTGTCATTCTTTTTTAGGGTGCTTTCTCAACATTTAACACACTGGACGAGTAACAAGTTGCTTATCTACCACATGCAAATTATAATCAAAGAATGAATTGCTGGGGATACATGTCGTATCATCATTTGTCACAGGACCCCCATCAGACGATGGCGAAGATGAAACGTCTGTATGGTAAATTACCAATACTATACTATCTATACAGAAAGCTTTTAACTTTGACATGACCTGACTCTTACTTTGTGGATCTAATGGTGCCATGGTTTCATCAACTGCAAAATAAATAGGGTGGTTGGATGTGTAGAAAATGTATGAAATATAGAGGCAATGGTGTGAGAAGGATAGACTAAATATTTCCAATCTGTATTTGACTTCAAGATTCATTGCTTTTTCTCTAGCACTTACCCAGTAGTACACTCGGACATTCCTTCCGAAGAAACACTGTCCTCACAAGCTCAACTTTTGATTTCTGCCCACCACTAAGCTGACTGAACCAATCTTCTTTCTCTTCGTGTAGCTCCATTGTTTGTACTGCAGCTGCATCATCACTTCTTTCGCCATCACCCAGGCTTGTCATCATTGTTGTGTCATCTTCCTGAGACCGAAACGAGAGTGATTGTAATTCTTGTACTACTTTGATTGTACACGCCTCCCGATCATTATATTCCTGACAAATCCAATCGATCGGTCGAGAGTAGAGTGGCCAATAGAAATTTTGCGATATTTCCACAATATCTGAGGGCATGGTGATCATTGGTAGTGCTAATGATCCAACTTCACCTTCTTCATTGTCAGCCATGCAACTTTCATCTGTAGCTTGACACGATCCTTCACCTAGAATACGTGTTTGATTATTCGCAACTTCAATACTTTCATGCAAATCAATGGGTCGACTACTTGTATCACATGCCATCAGTACTCGGAATAATGTACTCTTGCCACTACCATTCGCGCCAGTTACGGCATATATCCCAGGTCCAATAACTAAATCATTAACAAAGACGGACGCAGTTCCCCGTGAATATTGAACATTCTTCAACACAATGCCACTACTGCTACCACCACTACCACCACTTGACTGTACATCCCCTTCTCCATTGTTAGCAGTAATTGTCGAATTGTGTATTTGACAATGTACCAACCGTGGTTCCTTACTCTTATTCCATATGACATTTAAAGATGTAAGTCTCTCAACCTCACTCATTAATGTTGCCAATTCCGACTCTGACCGGCTACGGATAAGGAGTAAGTCAACAACATCTTCAATCGCACGACTAAACACGAATATTTCACCAATAATAATAGTCCCATCAGCCAATAATCGAGCTAATGCACAATCAATCAATGCAACGAAGACAAAGTTACGTTGTAACCATTGGAAGAAACTACGTGTACGTTCGAGTAGATCTACCGTGGCCGACTTGGCTTGATGTTCCATTGTTAATTCATCCCATTTATATTGTGTATATGACGTAGCACCAGCACCAGATCTACGTAATAATTCTGCATTCTTCAAATCATATTGTTCAACCTTGGTACGCTTGGCACCTAATGTTTTGTATTCCATTTTATATTTTTCAACTCGATCAGTAATTATCGATACGAATCGTCCTTTCATCATATCGGTAATAATGATAAATGGGAATATACTAACTAATAATTGAGGTTGACGACTAATAACTGATGGTAATATAAGTAGCTTTGGCAGACTGAATAACTTGCGATTGCATATCTCATAAACGTTGGCAACAATGGTTGTAG
>Ga0247843_1008694_pt1:2500-11682 | contig 11682 bp, 9 predicted proteins | sample LaCruzMarch2017__FD_192420 | JGI IMG/M metagenome (GOLD analysis project Ga0247843, IMG submission 192420) | Freshwater microbial communities from meromictic Lake La Cruz, Castile-La Mancha, Spain - LaCruzMarch2017_8m | ecosystem: Environmental > Aquatic > Freshwater > Lake | place...
GAGTAACATCCTATCCAGCACCACCTGACCCATCCACCTTCCCAACCTGGGCATATGAAGCACGTCCCTACTTTCACTTTGAAATACTGCACGAATCGAAGAAATCACTTGCACGCGTCGGACGGATACACACCCCCCACGGTATAATAGACACTCCATCCTATGTTGCCGTGGCGACCAATGGTGCGATCAAGGGAGTGGATTTTCGTACTGTCGACAATACCGGCCAGCAACTCGTATTTTGTAATACCTATCATTTACTACTACAACCAGGTGCAGATGTAGTACAGGGTGCAGGTGGACTGCATAACTTCGTTGGACGTACAGATCGACCGTTTATTACTGATTCGGGTGGCTTTCAAGTATTTAGTTTAGCATATGGCAGTGTGTATGAGGAACTTAGTAGTGAAGGTGAATTGAAACGTGCTTCTGGGAAAAAGAAAAATAAGCAAGGGAAATCCGAGGATAACCCATCATCGCAATTTCAACCGCACACACCACCACCAGTCAAGGTGACAGAGGAGGGTGTACTCTTTCGTTCATATAGAGATGGAAAGCAATTCCTCCTTACACCAGAATCTACCGTACAGGCACAAAAGTCAATTGGAGCTGACATTATCATCCCATTGGATGAATTACCACCGTATCATATTGACCCCATGGCATTACTTGACAGTGTCGAACGTACACATCGGTGGGAGGCACGGAGTCTCATTGAACATTTGATAAATTTGAACGAACAGGCCATGTACTGTGTCATACATGGCGGGTTAGATAGAGAATTGAGAAAACGGAGTATGGATTATTTAACTTCATTACCCTTCGATGGGTATGCCATTGGTGGTAGTTTGGGTAAGAATAAAGATGAACTCCAACAACTGTTAGAATATATAATGCCCATGATGAATGAAAATGTTATAGGATCGAATGTCGAACGTAAGTCCAAGCCACGACATTTACTCGGGATTGCTGACGAGCCATCAGTTTTAGGTGCAGTACGGAATGGTATTGATACTATGGACTCGTGCTACCCCACACGTCTATCACGACATGGTACATTACTTACACGTGAGGGGAAGGTACATATAAAGAGTGGACGTTATTCACGACAGTTTGGTATACCTATTGATGATGAATGTGCCTGCTCGACATGTCGGAATCATGACAGAGCCTACCTATGGCATTTATTCAAGGCGAAGGAACCAGTATTCATGACATTGGCAACGATACACAATTTACAATACATGAATGATTTGATGGCACGACAGAGACAGCTTATATTGGAGGATAAGATATGATGAAAGGTTGCATTGTGTGATAAATTGTAGCAGTTGTATATAAACTCTATCGTGTGTCACCATTCTCTCTCTCTCTCTCTCTTCACTCTAAACGAACAGCGCTCCCAATCGTTTCTTCACACGCCCACGGGCGCGATTGGCTTATTAATCGTGAATAAAGTAAAGTCATAACCATATGACTGTGATCCACGATGATAACCACCCACTACTAATGTATCCATAAGCAAACGCGTACTCGCAATGTCATCGACATTGTCATTATTTCTCGATTCCAACATATCCTCCTGTACAGTAACGAGCAGACCAAGATCACGACATGCCTCGGGGAAACTACATACGCCAAAACGCGTATATTTATCGGCACCAAGTATGATGGCCTGTCCGCCTTCTAATAATGCACAATTTATCGTGGACGCAACTAATGCAGCGTCATTTGAGCACACTATAAGATCGGCACCGATGATTAAACGACATTGTGAATGTAGCGCACCGTCCATATCAATCCATGTATTATTATTATTATTGTTGTTGTTGTCGTTGCTGCTGCTGCTGCTGCTACCAATGCCTTTTGAAACTTGTAGTAGTGGTGTCATTTTCTGATCGAACCAATCTAATCCTAGTACCTCATGTATAGAATTAAGTTTATTAAGTATCATATTCCGACGTAAATTCACAAGACATGCTGGATTATAGTCGGTGAATATAACACGATCATTAATATTCACGCACACGGCAGCGGAGGATGATGATTGTTGTTGTTGTTGTTGCCGTTGTTGTACACGTAGACCGCGTTCATCCAACATTCGCGCGGCCGTTAATCCCGCCAAGCCACACCCGCTGCCCAATTCCATAATATTCCCCCGCGGACGCGAACTATCGCCATTGAGTACGATTATCGGATGACTATTCAAATAATGCGCCAGCATGACCGCGGCGGGCCACGTGACGAAGCCGGTGTTGGTTTCATTCTCGCCTTGATCGGTATCGATATTCGTAGCCTGATGGAGGCGTATCGTTAGTGGGAAGGATGATCGATTGCCACTAGGAGTACTACCATCGTTGTCGGTGTCATTGCCTCCTCCTCCACCACCCGAGGGGATTGAGAATGTCAAGCAATGATCGAAATCGTCGACCATAATACTCATTACAGCCCACCACTGTTACCACGCAGGAATGACAATGTGTTCGAAGATTCATCAATGCTTTTTCCATTGGCTCTGCGGGTTGTCGTCGGGGATCAAAGATTTTGGCGAATTCATCCAGATCATATAACCAGCTCAAACGTCGTCCGGGAATACTGCCTCGTGGAATGTCTCTAGAATAATAACATGGGCGACGACGGCGAGAAGGATAAGTCGTCGGCATCGGCGGCGGCGCAACGCGAGGCATTCCTCCAACGTCTCGAATCGTCGTCGTCGCACAAGAATACTACTACTAACAATCGATTATTAGTACAGCCGCAACAAGATGATGACGAACAGCAGCAACAACAGCAACAACAACAACAGCAACAACAGCAACAGCAACAACAACAACAACAACAATCGCAGGAGGAATTTCAACTTCAAGTCGAAAAGCAAATGATATATGAAGAAGGGCTAAAGCAGCAGCAGCAGCAGCAGGGGGGGGATACTACTGCTTACAGTGTATTGTTGGACTACCTTGCTAACTATTGTAAGCAGCATCATGGCTCCTCTTCCAGTTCCGCCGTCGTCGTATCATCATCATCATCATCATCATCGCCATCGCAATGGATTCAAGACATTGACGAGTCGAGTCTACTCTATCTTCGAGAAATCGCCGCCACCGGCTCTACTAATGTCTCCTCCAATCGCGACAAGGGATATAATGTGGGGGCGGACTCCTCCTCTTTCGCTTCCTCGTCTCAACATCGAGGAATTGATCCACCCATGGGATATGCCGTAAGCGGCAGTAACGACAACAAAACCGTGCCTTGTCCACCTTTGCCACCGGACGGTGCACCTACGCCAAATAATAGTACCAAGTCCGTCGTCAAGGTCGTTCGTTGGATCAATGAGAAGAATTACTCGGAGTCTCCTCCTCCTCCTCCTCCTCCTCCTCCTGTACCGAATTTATTTACGGAGGAGGATATTGACCCATCGTCATTATCCTACATTCCACCATCCATTCTCCTCAATGACAAGACGATAATGTCGAGTGAATCCAAATCTACATCTTCGACATTCTCTCCACTCAAGACGGGCGATAATGAAGAATCGTCCGTATCAATGCAGCAACGACGGATACTTACAATACTCGAGAAACAACAATGTCAATTATTGTCAATGGAGCATTATATTATGAATATGAATGCAAAGATATCACAAATGGAATTGACAATGAGGCAGATGATGGCGGGGGGAGAAATGAATTACAGAAACCAACAACAACAACAGCAACAATATCCGCATCCTCCTCCGCACCCTCCTCCCCAACTCAACAACTTTGATAATGTCGTGCCACCTCTGCCTCCCCCTCCTTTCGTCGTTGGTGCTGGAGTCGTCGTACCACCACCGCCCTTTCCACCACCACCACGATCATTCTTCGGTTTGCTAATCGACTTATTCGGTCCAGAACAACGTCGACGACGTCGTGAACGTCTACTCGCCGCGTTGCACGAACGTCGTCGACGACGTCGCGTACGGTTCCACGATGCCCTGCGCGAGACGGGCATGGGGAGGGTGATCATGCATTTACATCGACGTGCCCTGGATCGTGGGGCATTATTTGCAAATTTTGATATCGCCGGTCTATTCAAGTTCCTCATCGTGATATTCATCTTTACTGGTAGGGTGGGTGGTGATGGACAAGCTGCCGGTGGCGGTGGTGGTGGCGGTGGTGGTGACGCAGTACAACAAGTAGGTGGTATTCATTGGTTACTGCGTTATGTACATCGATATATGCATGGTCATCGAGTACATGCTTTAATATTTGCATCATTAATGGGATATTTGGTACAGGTCGGGTTGATGTCTTTTTTATATACTGTACTATGGGTCGAAAGGGGTGATCTATGGCGGGTATGGTTAGGTGAAAATGCTGCAGTGGGGGATGAAGTTGAGGAACATAGACATGGCAATGGTAGGGATCAACCTGCACCGGTCGTTCCTGTTGAGGACGCTGCTGGGGCTGTCAATAACAATGCTGCTGCTGCTGCTGCTGCCGGAGAGCAAAGAATTGGTGTACTAAACAACAATAATGTAGACGTTCCAGTCGCGGCGGCCGCTGAGGCAGTGGCGCCTCCGGGAGGGGGTATGATCCGTCGTGGACCGAACAATGGAGGGTTCCTTCACGATGTACAGTGCTTGATAGTGAGTTTCTTCCTCTCTCTAATACCAGCGTGGAGACCGGAGGAAGCACACCCCCGTGGTTAGAATCGTGATGTGTTTTACCCTCATTTTGAAGTAATGTTATTGGATGTATTGTACCAATCTTAGGTTGTATTTGATAATATCAAGTGTATTCCTATAAAATTATATATCTCCACCTCTTTCAATTCAACCAACACTCCCCCACTGTATTTGACCCATTCGAATAACAAATCACCGCAAAAGAACGCCAGGATTAAAAATGATTCAAAATAGTCTTTGGTTTGCCAAGTGCCTTTCTGCAAGTTTGCTGTGACAAGTGTCTCTGTACGAGGCAAGGATTTCGTATGAATGAAGATGTGTCGAAATGGACGGAAAAGGTGAATGCAAGGTAGTGTTCACTTGAATGACTCCAGCCTGAAAAGAAAATAGATTGAATTTGCACGAGCATCACAATAAATGAGAATATGCAGTTACAAACGCAGAATGAGAAAATATTCGCATTTGTACGTACATCACCAAGCCGGTTGACAATTCCAAGCACATCTGCCAATGAGAGTCGTGCGTCCATGTATCTTCGCTCACCGGAAGCATTGGCAATCGATTCGATTTTTGTTAGAAGATCCTTCACTTGGAAACTCCTATCATCCTGGCCGCGTTTTAACGAACCGAGAGAAATCAGTAATAGGGCCTCGTAGTCTGTTGAACATGATACTGCTCTCAAAACAATCGATGTAAACATATCTCGACTACCTTTTTGTACATCGGAGATACGGACCATGGGTCGAGAATCCTGGTCCAGTTGACGCTTGCCAGTACTATACTCCTCAAACACGGTTTCTGCAGCTACTTTACACATGTGAAACGCCTTTCTTATATCACCCGAAAGATTAGCAGTCTTCCTAGCAGCGAACTGTTAAATTCGTCGTTATCGAATAAATTAGAATTTCATCATCGCACCAGAGAAGCAAAATAGCCGAAACCTTAACTCACCTTGATAGCATCCTCCTCAAATATGGGACAATTGGGGCTATCACCCAGCATACCAAGTCTAGTCTTTAGAATCGTTGTAGTATCATCGACGTTGTATGATCTAAAGTGACATCTCTCTCCACCTATACGAGATTGAACACGAGTCGAAAGCTTTTCAGGAAGATTGATTGTATTCGATATACCTATAACCACTAGTCTAGCAGTGGTTGCTCGTAGAGGCCAATCGAAGAAATTATACACGAGAGTTTCCTTCTTGGTAACTAGGTAGTCGATCTCGTCCAGCATCAACACAGTAACGGGTCTCTTCGAATAATTGGCATCATGAACTCGGATGCTATCATCGTCACTGTCTGACTGTGCATTGGTACCAGACTGATCACCACAGAAATAATTCTCGAGCTCATAAACGGCATCACCTGCAGAGAGCCTTTCTTTTCTTGTTCCACTAATTGACTCCCAGAGTTTAATATATGCGTCAAAAGGATGTCGCAGCTCCATACCATTTAAAGCTATAAAATTGAATTCTGGCAACAACCCTTTGTGCTGCTCTGTTTGGAGTACAGCCATGATTGATCTCACAGATGCGGTCTAGGGGAAATGGGATGATGTACAATACATATATTCAACGCGATGAGAATCATAGGAAAGTACAACATACGACATCGAGCTCACCCATCTTACCTTGCCTGTTCCCGGCGGCCCAGCAATAAACAAAGACGACTTTAAATTCTTCACCTCGTCATCAACACCACCATCAAACTTGTTTGACTGGGCTAAACCCGATATGGCCTTTCTTACAAAGGTTATAATCTGAGCACGTTCATTTTCGCGGCAAGACAAGACCATGCCATTCTCCTGTGCATCGTGCGCAGCCTCCGCCAATGATAGCTTTTGGATTGCTGTTTGAAACTCTTCCTTCCATGAAGTATTGCTTGAAGGTTCAACAATCTTGTCAGATGAACCACTCTCTAACTTGCTAAACGCGGCCTTGTATGCGGAATGCATTCGCCCTCTCGATATTCTGCTGCTTAATGAACCACTAGGCACAAATGATCGTCTATGAATCGACCAGAATCGACTGCAGTGATAATGTATGTTTGGCATCCCTAATATATTCTTTGCATGGGTAGACGTGGCGGCAGTTTCGTACAAGTGTACGGGCGAGAGAATGCTATCAGCCGAACATACAACAAGTTGATCAGTCTCAAATACTTCCTCTAATTCACCATCGACGGTGTTAACTTTCTTTTTCGATGCGCCAGGAATCTCCCAGATTCTATACAACCATCGAATCTCGATCATGATTTCGCTATCATTTGCCTCTTGTAGTACTACACTCTTCGCTCTTGGATCGTTCCGCTCAGGAGGATCCCTCTCGCGAAGGAGTGCACATGATGCCTTCGTCTTATGAAGACGGTAGATGGTAACAACTTCACCGGGAGCCCACTGAACGGTGAATGGAAAATAAGTGGAACTGAGAACTTTGGTGTCCTGTTCTATCTCAACTGCTACCGTATCTCCTAGCTTGACCTTCCAATTGTTGTCGTGTTTTTCCATGTCACCACTGACAACACAGGTAAATCTAGTATCATAGGAATCGACTGGAAGGATAATATCAATGTCATTGTAGAAACTCTTTAACGCCGATACATCCACATGATATGGGTCGGTATTGCAGCTGACCCGTAGTGTGCTGGACAAAACCTCGTTGTTCTCTCTATCGTTACGCACAGCTCGATCACTACGAGCAAGGGTCTCTGTCATCCCAATTGGCGTGTTCACAACAACAACGGATGAATCGTTCGTGGTAGATTTTACTTTCTTACGACTCCGAATACTGTGTTCCTTTTCAACGAGATTACGCTTTCCATGTGAACTGTCGTCAAGACCAGTTGATGGTTGTATTGCGATATCAAGTGTCTCATGATGCAAATCTGTCGTTGTCCGATGAAGTCTCTCATTCCTAACTAGTTTGACTGCATCAATGACTTTCTTCATTTGACTTTTATCATAGCGCAATGACTCATTAATTCCACGTTCGACACGCGTTATTGGATCGGTGGTATTACTCAGCCTGTTGCTAAAACGCGGTTTACCACTTTCATCACATGTCATTGTAGTGCATATTATTCTACGATTTTGTGGCAAGTATGCCGGTGCAGGAGTAGTATGAACTCTCGTACACCCGTCAATGTCAACGATACTTACTGGACCTAAGAGTGAGATACAATCGATGATAGATATTTGCCTTCCCTCGAGAATTACCTCCACTGGTGTTGTGTCATTGTTGGATAGTTCCTTTAGACTTTTCAACTCCCTTTCTCTTCCTTTCACTTCGAGTATTGCCTCCGATACACGAGGGAACCATCGAACTTCAACTTTGACCAATGCGGCATCAACTGATGATGACGACATCATGGTACTACTGGCGTTAGCGTAAGATGTTTGTTTCGTCTTCTTCTTCGGAGTTTGTTTCTTTGACGATGACATACTACCTCCTCCCCCCGAGAATCGTGACACGTCATCATCATCATCATCATTGTTATCGTCACCCTCTTTAAATATAGACATTACCTGACAATGGCTCCATGGTACAATATATGGATACCATGATTTTGAATATTCAGGAGGAGTTGATTCGTCACAGTGGACGGCAACTATATCACCCACGCACACTTCCCAAATAGGAAAGGAGGAAGTAGGTGTCATAATCGTTGGATGTAACAGATTACCATGAATAAGCTGTGTTAATGGATGTGCAAGGGAGCAGGATGCATAGTAGAATGTAGAACTCGTCGTTAGTATGGGTGAGGGTAGATCGACTTTCATTGCCACCTTTTTGTCGCGGGTAATAGGAGGAGTGTCATAACCAAGACTTGTATATGTATTCTCCTTCAAGATACAATCATTTTGTAAAATTTCTGAACATTCTAATCCCCTCGATACAAATTTATTCTTCTTCTCTCCGCCAACAATGTCATTGAGACGTATGTTAACAATTTCATGCCCTTGGTGAAAGTAAAATCTACGACAGGATGCCATTGCTACTGGACCTAACGTTTGTTGCATACGCGAGTCATCATTATCATCAAAGTTACAAGCCTTTCGTTCTATTGTTGTTCTCAAGTTTAGTTCCCCCAGGAGGAATGATGCCGGTAGTACCACAACATGACTAGTCTCAAACACTTCGTCATCATCATCATTATTGTTGTCATTGTCGTGATGAACATCAACATCATCTCGCATTCTCTTCTTCCTATTTTTATTCCTCGTGTACTGGTTCCCCCTCGTTGTACTACTACTACTGCTACTACTACTACTACTACTACTACTAGCTGTAGTATTATCAATATCAGACTTTCGATAAAACCATCGTATTTCGACTAATAGTGGTCCGTACTGTTTCTTTCTCTTTGAGGATAGTTTGTTGTTGGGCATACGTTCATCACGAAAGATTGATAATATTTGACATGGTCTCCATGGTATGTTGAATGGTTCATGGTTGGAAGATTCATTAATATTTGTAGTTGTGGTAGCAGAAGTTGCAGTAGGAAGGGGAGTG
>Ga0247843_1008695_pt1 | contig 11682 bp, 11 predicted proteins | sample LaCruzMarch2017__FD_192420 | JGI IMG/M metagenome (GOLD analysis project Ga0247843, IMG submission 192420) | Freshwater microbial communities from meromictic Lake La Cruz, Castile-La Mancha, Spain - LaCruzMarch2017_8m | ecosystem: Environmental > Aquatic > Freshwater > Lake | place: Spain...
TCCTCGGGCGTCTTCTTGCCGAGACTGCGATGCGACCTAACTTGATTGAACTTCATGCGCCAGGCCGCGATCACCACCCGCGCCTCGCTCAGCATATAAAACAGCTCGCGAGCAAGGCACTCTCTGCGAAACTTGTCATGGAAGCTCTCGACGTAGCCGGCCACCACATCACTTGTCCGGAGCCACGCCAATGACCCGTGCGACCTTCGGCCTCTCGCCTTTACTGCCAGCACGTTCCCAAAGAACCTGCGTCATGCTGAGGTTCGGAGCGAGCAGGGCGGATTCGAAAGCGGAGGTGTGCTTGTTTTCCGGACGGAGCGTGGGCTTCCCTTGGTCAATCCATCCCACGACCTCATACAACATGACGTGCGCGACCATTTTGCGGAAAACATCCCATTCCGCGGCCGAGCAACGCTGAATATCGGAAGACGCAATCACGATGACCCGGAACATGTAAACAAGGGACTCGCCTGCTGACAAGCCGCAGCTTTGTGGAAGGCTTGCCGGGGTAGGGAAATCCACCCTGCGTCGCGGGATCGCGGTCTTGGCGCGCACCAAGGATCAGGATTGCGGGAGGAAAGTCTGGTGCCGGGGCACGCCGTTCAGGGAGGCGTCCAGATTCAGGCGTTGGCACATGGAAACCACAGCCCGCCCGAGAAGATCCACATCACCAAGCGCATCGTGACGGCGAAGACTGATTTCGCGCAGGTCGAACCGAACTTCACCTTGCAGAACGGGCCCTTCTTCTTCTTGGAGCCTTTGCCCGTATGCGATGAAGATGCCCCCTCGCGGTTTGTTACCATTTTGTCACCAGCCTCGTTCATGACACTGGGGTTGGAGTCAACTTAACACCCAAACAAACACGTAACCCTATGGTTATTATTCGGTTGAGAACTACGTCACTTCTGAAAAGAAGTGGTTGCGGGAGTAGGATTTGAACCTACGATCTTCAGGTTATGAGCCTGACGAGATACCTGACTTCTCCATCCCGCGTTTGGATGCCGATAATGTAACCGGAGGGGGAAGTTAGCCCGGCGTGAGACGGATTGGCAAGTAGGAATTTGCTTACCTGCGAAATTTCCGCTTCGCTGCCTGAGCGTGACTATGGATTTGACAGAAACAGCGAAGGTGATTTTCGAATGGGACGAATGGCAGTTAATCTGCGATTCCCACCTCGCCGAGGCGCAGGTCTTCACTGAAGGACCACGATTTCGCCGCGACCGTGGAGAAGAGCATCCCGTGGAGGATTTTCTTTTTCGCTACTACCCCTACCCCATCGCCCTACTCGAGCTCTGGCAACCGGAATTCGGAGTCTCGTTGCGCTTTGATGACATCGACGCCCTCCCCACCCGCTTCCTTGGCAAGCGCTACCGCACCGATGAAGGAGTGTGCGAACTCGATGTGAAATCGATTTCCGAAAAGGAGCGGCAGCGGCTTTCCTGGATTCAAAGCCTGCTTACCGCAACCCAAAGTCACATGCCGAACTTCGCGTGCCATGGTTTGCACGAGTGGGCGATGGTGTATCGAGCTGAGGAAATCCGGCACTCGTCGCTTGCTCCGCTGCGGCTGACGCAATGGGAAATCGACAAGCTCGTGGAGTCCCGACCCATTGCCTGCACGCACCATGATGCGTTCCGTTTTTTCTCGAAACAGGCTCTGCTACTGAACCGCATCCAGCCCACTCTCGATACCCGCCACGTGAACGAGCAGCCCGGCTGCGTCCACGCGAATATGGATCTCTACAAATGGGCCGCGAAGTCGATGCCTTGGATCGGTTCGGATCTGCTGTTGGAAACTTTCCGCCTCGCCACGCGCCTGCGTGATCTCGATATGCGCGCCAGTCCCTACGACCTATCAGCTTGGGGAGTGGTCCCCGTGAAAATCGAAACGCCCGAAGGACGGCGGAATTATGAAGCAGAGCAGCGCAAGCTCGCCGAGGAGGCGCGCGGTCTTCGCGGCAAACTCATTGCCTCCCTGGGGCGCGTCCTCGCTATAGGATAGTCGGGACAGAATATCCCAACGACGGACTGAGACTGCGACTCCCAGCCACGCATGAATCATACGCCCTGCCAGCCGAGTTTCTGCCTCAGCGCCTCATAAAACGATGTATCCTCCAGACGAAGTAGGTGGAAGGAACGGTCGGATTTCTTGACCGTCACGCGGTCGCCGGGATCGATGCGAGTGGTGTCACGGCCATCGACATTGAACAGTAAGGGACCATCATCCGCCTGTTCCGGCGAGATTTCGATTTCCACATCATCGGAAAGCACCAGCGAGCGCTGGCTTAGGCTGTGCGGGCAAATCGGAGTGATCACCATTACGGACGCCTGCGGGGCGATGAGAGGGCCGCCTGCGGAAAGCGAATAGGCTGTCGATCCGGTAGGTGTGGCGACGATCAGGCCGTCGGCGCGGTAACGGTTGAGCCACTCGCCGTTGACCATGGCCTTGAGCGTGACTAGGCGTCCGGTTTCGCCACGCGCCATGGTGACCTCGTTGAGTGCGTGGTAAACGAGGGTCGATCCGTCGGCACGGATCACGGTGACCTCCAGCAACATGCGGGGGCTGGTCGTGAAGCGCCGCTCTGCCACGGCATCCGCAAAACGCCCGATGTCTGCATCGGTGCAGGTGGTCAGGAAGCCGAGTGTGCCGATGTTGATCCCAGCCACGGGCTTATTGAATTTTCCGAAACGGGAAACCGCGTGCATCATCGTGCCATCGCCGCCGAGCACCGTCGCGATATCCACATGGTCGGCGAACTCACCCGCTAGAATCCCACCCTGCTGCCCCGCCATCGCGGCCGTGTCCCGCTCAATGATGCAGAGGCAGCCGCGCGCCTCCAACGCCGCCCGCAAAGCCAGCATCGTTTTCAGTCCTCCGGCCTTCTGCGGGTTGAGCAATATCCCTACTTTCATTCCACAGCAACCTGTCGGTGAATTTCACCGATGACAAGAAACTAAAGGTAGGAGTCCAGAAATCATTTCCCGATCAACTTCCTTACGGTGGGGACGATCTCATCGAGTTCGCCCACGACGGTGAAGTCCCCTTCCCCGCACCATTCGTCGAGAAGATCGATAAGCGGAGTCCAGAACCTCACGCCGGCCTTGTCCATGCGGTCGTAGATAACGACCGGTTTCCCCGCCATACTTTTTTTTGATTGGTGGCGGAAGATCATCAGCGCGAGCATTTCCTGCACGGTTCCCGCGCCTCCGGGGAAAATCACGAAGGCAGCGGAGCGCTCGATCATAATCTCCATGCGGGTGTAGATGTCGGGCTTGAGCCAGAAACTTGAAAGCCCGGAAGGCAAGCCCTCCAGTTCGATGATGTGGGGCACGTTCGATCCGCCCGCCCAGCCGCCCGCGTCCACCGATCCGCGCACGACCTCGCCCATGATCCCAGATTTTCCTGCACCTGAGACGCAGCCCAAGCGGTTTTCCGCGAGAAGTTTCCCCAAGGTGTAGCCATCCTCTAGGTAATCCTGTTGCTCGATGCTCGCGGAGCAGAACACGCAAACGTTTCCAAGGTTACCTTCCGGTTCCGGTGTCTCGAAGGACTCCGCGGCGGTATGCTCCAATTTTTCCCGACCGACATCGGGCAAGGCCTTACCTCGTGAATCCTCCAACAACCCGATAACCTCATCCACACACCCCGCTTCTAGTAGGTAGTCGCGTACGTTCTGTTTCACCGTGCCCAGCGCCCTGAGGTGGTCAAGCAAAACGTAGAACTCCGTCCACGATCCGTCGGAGTTCAACAGCACGGTGGGCTTGGCCTCCAAGTTCCTGTCGAGCGTCTGATAACCGACGAACACCGAAATCGCCTTGAACAGATCCTCCAACGTCGCGCCGGGCGTAAACACGAAAGCGTCTGCCTCGATGATTTTCCGCTCGATGTTGGAGAGTGTGATGCGCTGGTCGCCGTTTGAGTTGTAGATATCCCAGCCCTTGCTGAAAAGTTCGTAGAGCAACCGGGCGCGCATTTCGCGGTTCGGATCTTTCTCGCCTTTCATCGTTCCCGCCAATCGTACCTTCACCATCTTTCTGTTCCTGTTATTTTGTTCCTATCCCGTCATTGCTCTCGACTCGGCGCTTTCCGGGAGAGAAGGTAAGGATATGGATACATTTCTGCAAGCTGCGGTTGATGAGGCTATTGAGGGACTTAGCGAGGGAGGTATCCCTATCGGCAGCGTAATTGTTAGAAACGGCGAGGTCATCGGCCGTGGACACAACCGGCGCGTCCAGAAAGGCAGCGCCATCCTGCACGGGGAGATGGATGCCCTTGAAAACCTGGGACGCCAAGCCACGGAAGTTTACCGGGATTGCACGCTCTACACCACCCTATCGCCCTGCCCTATGTGCACCGGTGCGATCCTGCTCTACGGCATCCCGCGGGTGGTGATCGGCGAGAACCGCAGCTTTCTCGGTGCTGAAGAACATCTCCGTGCCCACGGGGTAGCACTTACCGTGCTGGATGATCCCACCTGCCTCCGGATGATGGAGAATTTCATTCAGGAAAAACCCAATCTCTGGAATGAGGACATCGGTGAATCCTGATTGAGTAGAGCAGATTTGAGGTCTCACCTGCATCTCCTCCCTGTGCAGAAACGCAGTGAGCTGTGAAGTCGGATGCGCGGATTCGGAGAGTTGGGTCGGAGGCAATGGCAATGAAGGTATTTCAAAGACAGAGCTCTTTCGCGAGCCAGTTTTCGAAGGCAGAGTGGTTGTCGAGGTGGTATTGGTGGGTGCGGAGGCCGAACTGGTTACCGGTGGCGATGTTGGCGGGGAGGTCGTCGATGTAGAGGGTTCTCTCGGGTATCAACGAATATTTCTCGATGGCGAGTTGGTAGATTTCCGGCTCGGGTTTGATGGAATCGACCTCGTAGGAAAGGACGGCGCCATGGAAGAGGGAGAACTCGGGGTAGGCCTCGAAGACCCAAGGGCAATGGATGGCGTTGGTGTTGGAGAAAAGGATGAGGCGGTGGCCAGCGGCGTGGAGAGTGCGGACGGTTTGCCACATCGGTTCGTTGGGCGTGAAGATGTGTCGCCAGGCGTGGTGGAACTCAGCGTGCGATGCGGAGGAATCGAGGGTGGCGAGCGCCCAGTCAGTGTAATCGGAGTCGGAGATACGGCCGGTCTCGAACTCGTCTTTTTTCGCGAGGAGTTCGGACAGAGCGGAGGCGGGATCGGGGTGACCGGGCGGCAGAAAGGTTTTGAGCGAAGCCTCGAAATCGAAATCGAGGAGGACTTTGCCGATGTCGAAAAGAAAGTCAGACATGGTAAACTTTAAAATTTAAACTTTAAACCTCAAAGAAGGGGGTGGGTATGTTTCAGGATGAAATTGGCGGCGGTGAGAGCTCCGTCGTTGCAGTTATGGGCGGCGAGGGCGTCTTTCATGGTGCGCCATTTTGCGGCGCTGTTGGCAAGGATGTGGGTGACGGCTTCTGTGAGGTCTTTGGGGTGCTCCGCGAGATCGCCCGCACCGAGTTGCTGGAGGAGGCGGAGATTCCCCTCCTCTTGGCCGGGAACGAGGTGGTGGATGAGCATGGGGCAGCAGGCGGCGATGGCCTCGTGGACGGTGGCTCCGCCAGCCTTACCGACGACGAGGTGGTGCTTGTTGAGGAGCTGCGGGACTTTTCGCGTCCATCCGAGAAGACGAACACGTCCGGGATACGCGGCCTTGATCTCGCGGGCGCGAGACTGAAGAAGTCGAAAGTTTTTGCCCATCACGATGGTTAGGTGCACATCGGCAGAGGAGTCGAGCAGGGCACGGCTATGGCGGCGGACGAAAGGCTTCTTGGCCGTGGGAAAATAAAGGACGCGGAAAGGGACGCAAGGATCATCCGCCGCGATCGGTGCGAGTTCCGAGAAGGCAGGGTTCACGGGGAAGCCAGTACCGGTGATCTTTTCCTGCGGGATTCCCCAGCAGCGCATCGTTTCGAGCGTGATCTGATCGCTGACGAGAAAATGATCGGTTGGCGCGCGGAGCCAAGACGCGTTGATCTCGATGGAGTCGGTGACGACGGTGAAAACGACCAGACGGTTGCCGGTTTCCGCGAAATTTCGTTCCAGGAAATAGGGGTAAATCGGGTATGTGCAGGCGATAGCATGGGGCTTGAATTCACCGACGAGCCCTTCTAGATAGCTTTCGGGGTGATGCATCAGCGGAAGGTTAGGACGGGAAAAATCGCACTTGTCCGTGCCCCTGTAAATCGCCTCCCAGACGCGGGGAAAATGGGTAGTGACGAGGCGGTATCCCCACTGCATCATGGCGGTAATGCTCGGCATTGAAATCAAACAGGGATCGACAACACGTGTGTCGGCACCTTTTGCTTGGAGCGCTAGGGATAGGTTGCGCGCGGCGCTGTTGTGGCCTTCCCCGAAGGCAGCGGTGAGGATTAGGATTCTCGGTTTCTCTGGCATGGATTGCTTTCCTGAGCGACTTTACGTGACAACCAAGCGTTGCGTCGATGGGCATTTCTGCTTTCCTTGTGTTGCCCATGGCAAATGAAAAGGAAAAACAGAGGATTGAATTGAGGCCGCTGGACGAGGAGGTCGCCACCAATCATCGATTGATCCGGCTGGGAATAGACTCTGTCGAGGAGATCGAGGAATTACCGCCCGTGCGGGTGGGAGAAAGAATCAGCTCTGACCTTTTGTTGAATCCCTCCGGCAAGGAGAATCTTAGAACCCGTTCCATCGAAACGGATTTGAATTCGCTCATCGAGAGGGAAATTCAAGTGATGGAGGAGCCTTGGGACACGGAAGCGGCGACCGGCCAGACCTTTGCATGGGGTTGGGTTGCGCTCGTGGCGTGCGTATTTGCCGCGGCCATCCTGTGGTCACTTGCGAATTTAAATAAAGTGGGTGGTGAGGGCGCGGATCTTGCCAGACAAAACCGGCTCAACATGAACCTAGAGAATCAGGAGGAGATCGACGCGGAGACCCAGGTGAGCACCATCGAGAACGCAGCCCGTAATTTCTTGGGTTCGAGATCGGTGGAGGAAATGCTCCGCTACGTTCGCCATCCCGAAAGGCTACGTCCTTTGATAGAGGCTTTCTATGCGGAATCTCCGCTCAAGCCGATGCGCATCAAGAACTTGCTATCCTTGGAGCCGCTGACCATAGATAATAGCGCTGAATATTGGATGGTTTCCTGCGAGTTTGAAGGAAACGTGCGATCGCAACTGTTGCTGGAGTCGATATCGATCGACGAGGCGAGAGTGGATTGGGAAACCTTTGTCTGCCACCAGCCGATGGCTTGGAACGAATTCGTAAAAAACAAGCCGGACGGATACACGGGTGACTTCCGTGTTTATGTGCAAAAAGACCACCATTACAGCCATGAGTTTTCCGATTCGACTGCCTTTGATTGTTATCGGCTTACTGCACTCAACGGGGATGAGGTGCTCTTCGGCTATGTGCCGCGGGGGCGAGGTCTAGGACTCAGGATGGACGAGATGACCGCCGGCAAGGAAGACCAGACCCTACCTATGTTGCTGCGCTTACATATCCCCCGGGATCTCACGTCGCCGCAGGGAGTTGTCATAAAGGAAATTGTCAGTAGTAGGTGGTTTTTTATGAATGATCCAAAAGGGGGGGAACCTTGATAAAAGAGGAAGATTTGAAATTAGCCAAAACGCCTGCCCACCGCCCGTCGGTTTTCCGCTCGGTGCTGACAGGCTCACTCATGTTTTTCCTTTTCCAATACTTAGGGGCGCTGACCAAGCTAGGGGAAACATCGGGTAGGATGGAGAACAAGTTTAGTGCGCTGGCACGAGACAAATATCTGGATTTCCTAGTCTGGCAGAACATCCAACTGCTCTTCGCCTACGCGATCCTGACGGTTCTCTTCGCGATCATTCTTACACCTTTCGTGTCAAATTTTTGTAGTCGCCCGGTGCTGCGTGGTTTCTGGAAAAAGGCACTCCTAACAGTTCTAGGCGCGTTTGCGGTGCACGGATTTTTCGTCTTAAGGCTAGTTGAGACGCGACCCTATTTTCTGAACGACGCGAAATACGGGCATTGGTATTTTAATATCTTAAATGTAGTGCCGGACTCGATCAAGACGGTGGTTTTTTTCCTGCTCTTCAAGGTATTACCCGCCGCTATCCTAATTTACCTCGCCTGCTGGTATTGGGGCAATCTTTCGCGGAAAGGCCGCCTAGCGATGCTGTCGGTCGTTTGCATACTATCCGCGTTTGCTGTTTGGTATATAGGCATGCCGGAGCGACTTACCACCGCCGCTGCGGACGGAGGAAAAGAAAAGCCGCCGAACGTAATTCTAATCGGTTCCGATTCCCTCCGCGGCGATCGGCTCGGCTACACCGGCTACCGACCCCGGCGGACGGATGGCCCGGCGGCGGCGGGTGTTTCGCCGAGGATCGATGCGCTGGCATCGAAGTCGATAAACCTGGAGAATTGTTTCACGCCGATCGCCTCGACGCTCGAGTCAGGAACTTCGCTGATGACCTCGACGTATCCGCACACGCACGGCTTCCGGCACATGTATCCGGATGTGGGAACCTTGGCAGAGGTGAAATCGCGCGTCCGGCCGCTGGCGAAGGTGCTTTCGCGGAAGGGCTACGATACGGCGGTTTTCGGCGATTGGTGCGCGGGATATTTCGAAATGATGCCGCTGGGTTTCGGACATGTTTCGGTATCCAGCTTCGACAATTTTAAAATCTACATGAGCCAGGCGGTGGTGATGGCGCACTTCGTGATCCCGCTGTATTTCGATCATCCGGCGGGATACGCATTGTTTCCACAGCTCGGCTCCTTCGCCCAATTCGTCACGCCCGAGGTGGTGACCGACCGTGTGAAGGAACGGCTAGAAACAGTTTCGGAAAGCGGCCAGCCGTTTTTTTGGCACGTGTTCTATTCCTGTAACCATTTACCCTACCGCAGCCCGGAGCCTTACTCAAGCATGTTCGCGGATCCCGCTTACTCAGGGCAAAACAAAAACGGCGTGGATTTCGACATCGACTCATTCATCGGCGGGACGGAGCTGGAGAACAAGTGGAAGGCGCTGCCCGAAAAGGAGATCCGCCAGATCCGCGACCTGTATGACAGCTGCACCCGGCAGTTTGACCACAATGTGGGCATGATCCTCGACGAGCTCGAGGAGCGCGGCCTCGCGGAGAACACCATCGTGATCATCACCTCCGACCACGGCGACAACCTCTACGAGGAAGGTGTCACCTTGGGCCACGGACTCACTTTCAACGGGGCCGCGCGCGGCAACCATGTGCCACTGCTTTTTCATGTGCCCGGAGCGGGGGCGGCCAGGATCACCTCGCAGGTGAGGATGATCGACATCGCTCCGACCATCGCTGATCTGCTGGGCGCCCCCAAGCCGGATTCTTGGGAGGGACAAAGTTTCGCCGGATGGCTGAACGGCAGGGAAAAGCCTGCGGCGCGCGCGTTTTACGGCGAGACCGGATTTCCCTTCGTTCAGTTTCGGGTGCCAGGCATCGAGCGCCCGAAGCTCCCGCCGATGGACCGGATGAATTTCATCGACGATTCCTTCAACTACCAGTTCGTCCTCAGGGACGAGTATGAGGCACCCTTGGTAAAAGCGAAGCAGAGATGCCTCATGACGGAGAAGTGGAAACTAATCTGCACGCCCACCGACGATGGCGAGCGTCATTTCACGCTTTTCTCAAGACATCCCGATCCATACTGCGAGGTGGATGTGGCTCCATCGAACCCGGATGTCGTCGCGCCGATGAGAGCCGCCCTGGAGAAATGGATGGACGAAAAAAACGAGACACCCCTTGGGGAAATTTTCCCGCAGGGTGAGTGAGCTCACTTCGCCATCAATGCCTCGATCTCGTCCGCCTCGATGGGGATGTTTGCCATGAGGTCGATGTTGCCGTCCTCTCCGATGAGGTAATCGTTCTCCAGGCGGATGCCCATCTTTTCCTCGGGGATGTAGATACCGGGCTCGATAGTGAAGATCATGCCCGGTGCGACGGCCTGGTTGGCCGGGGACACGTCGTGGACATCGAGGCCGAGGTGATGGGAGGTGCCGTGCATGTAGTACTTTTTCACGAGCGGTTTCTCCTTGGGGGCGGCGGCGGCCTCCTCGGCGGTGTAAAGCCCGAGTCCGATGAGTTCCTTGTCCATCTGCGCGACGACCATTTTCTGGAAATCCGCGATGAACAGGCCGGGCTGCAGGATGGAGTCGGCATAACGCACCATCCGCAGGACGGCGTTGTAGACATCCCTCTGGCGTGGCGTGAATTTCCCGGAAACGGGGATCGTGCGGGTCATGTCCGCGTTCCACCCGCCGTATTCGGCGGCAACATCGAGCAGCAGCAGGTCCCCGTCCTCAAGTATCTGGTCGTTGGGGACGTAATGGAGGATGCACGCGTTCAGCCCGCCCGCAATGATGGGGTCGTAGGCGAATCCGTGCGAGCCGCGCTTGATAAACTCATGAATAAACTCGGCCTCGACCTCCCATTCGCCTACCCCGGGTTTGACGAAACCGAGCACCCGGCGGAAGCCCGCCTCGGTGATATCGCAGGCGATCTGGATGAACTCGACCTCTTCATCCGACTTAACGGAGCGCAAACCATAAATCAAAGGAGCTAGGCGGCGGTAGGTGTGCAGCGGGAAACGCGACTGGCACTCTCTGGCGAAGCGCAGCGATTTCGTCTCAAAGGCGAGGTCGCCACGCGGGTGCTCATTTGTGGAGATGTAAACGGACTCGGCCTGCGGCATGAGGCGGTTCATGATGCCGTTAAATTCCGAGATCCACTCGATGCGGGCAACGCCGGTTCTTGCCCTTGCCTGTTCCTTGGTCAGCTTGGCTCCTTCCCACACCGCAATGTGGTCGTTCGATTCGCGGAGAAAAAGGATCTCGCGGTCTTCGGGCTCCCTTGCGTCTGGGAAAAGGATCAGAGCCGTTTCCTCCTGCGCGACACCGGTGAGATAAAAGAGGTCGCTGCTCTGCTTGAACGGCTGGGAGGCGTCGGCATTCGTCGGCTGGATGTCGTTCGACTGCACAACGGCGATCGCGCGCGGCTCCAGGAGCAAGGCGAGGTTATTCCTGTGGGTGGTGAAAAGTCCGGCGGAGGGGATCTTGGTGCGCTTAGCGCCTGATATGGGAAGATTCGGGGAAGTCATCGTCAGTTGGTGAATTAATAATACGGTAGGATTCCGCGCAGACGCTGGATAGTCATTCCGCTTTTGGCTAGATGGAATTTCGGATTTTGATGGCTTGCATTGCCATTTCCGCTGTGGAGAGGTATTTGCGTATGCATTATCTGGAGTTTTTCGCGAACAAGGGGACATCTCTGAAGATATGCGGCGTGACGGTGCGGTCGGACGCCGAAGAAATGGCAGCGATGGGCGTCCATGCCGTCGGATTCAATTTCTGGCCGCTTTCGAAAAGGTATCTAAATCCCGAAGTGAACCCCTGGATGAAAGGTCTGGCGGGCGGGATTCTGCGCGTCGGCGTTTTCGTGAACGAGGACAGCGACCTCCCCTACCGGCTTTACGGGGAGGGCATGATCGACGTTGTACAACTTCACGGCGACGAGACGCTGGAGCGCGTCGGCGGATTCCGCAAGGCGGGCATACCGGTCATCAAAGCGGTGGGTGTGAGGGATATTTCTCACATCGAGGCGGCCGGAAGCTACGGTTCTGATGCGGTGTTGCTGGACGCACACGCCCCGCAGGTTTTCGG
>Ga0247843_1008696_pt1 | contig 11678 bp, 10 predicted proteins | sample LaCruzMarch2017__FD_192420 | JGI IMG/M metagenome (GOLD analysis project Ga0247843, IMG submission 192420) | Freshwater microbial communities from meromictic Lake La Cruz, Castile-La Mancha, Spain - LaCruzMarch2017_8m | ecosystem: Environmental > Aquatic > Freshwater > Lake | place: Spain...
CTGCCAGAATCTCCTATTTTGATAGGAAAATACCGGCAAAGAAATTTCTATTCCTTGCATTTAAAGAGCGCAAGGCATGGGTAGAGGAAGCGAAGTTACATGAAATTTCCTACATCCTATTCTCCCCAGTTTCCAGATTATTTAATCCAGTGATAAATAATCTTTTTGAGAAATTTGGAAGGTCAAATTATGGAACGTAGAAAGATTCTTATAATTGGCATGTTTGATAGCATACATTTGGCAAGATGGTTGTCACAGTTTACTGATGAAAAAATAGATTTTTTGCTTTTCCCTTCTAAAAAATTTCGCTACATTCATCCAGAGTTAAATACTTTAATGCAATCGGACAATGTATGCACTTTTGGTTTTGCAAAACCTTACTTTTTTAAAAAATACATTGGTTTCATTGATTATCTCTTAAATACTTTATTAGGAAAAATTGGAATTAACTTCAAGAAAATTCTAATCACCAAAATTCTTAAGAAGAATAGTTTTGCATATGTGCATGCTATTGAGATGCAAGGGGCAGGATATCTATATGCCTCTGTGCCAAATCAACTTGTAGAAAAAAATAAATTAATAATTACAAACTACGGAAGTGACATATTTTATTTCAGTAATATCGCTGACCACAAAAGTAAAATCAGTTCAGTGCTCACTTTAGCAAAGTATTATTCGGGTGAGTGCCAACGCGATTATGAGCTTGCACTTCGTATGGGATTCAATGGAAAATTACTACCTTGCATCCCAAATGCAGGAGGTTTCAAGCAAGAAATTTTTGCTTTGAATGTTGCACCTTCAGAACATAGAAATTTGATTGTTGCTAAATGTTATGGTGGAGAATTTGGGTTAGGTAAATTAGTGATACGCGCACTTAATGATTTCTTGACAGATAAGTCTAATATACAAGTACTACTGTACTCAGTCACTGATGACTTACTAAGTGAAGCGCTTGCTCTTCAAAGAAAATTCAGTGGGCAAATACAGTTGTCCAAAATTAGAGAGAAAATAGATCGTTTAGATTTTTTAAAGTATTTTGCTTCAGCGAGGATTTATCTTGGTGCTTCTAAAAGTGATGGAATCAGCACCGCTTTTCTTGAAGCATTATGTTTAGGGGCTTACCCAATCCAAACTAACACTTCATGCGCCAATGACTGGCTGACCGTGGGATTTAATGGCTCCATTATAGAGCCAACTTTGTCAGCAATATCAGAGGCACTGGAGTTGATTAATAAAGAAATTGATTTAGATGTGAAGAGAGTATCTAATCTAAATCTAGCTAAGAATTATTTAAGCTTTGATTCTATTAAATCTCAAGCATTAAAATTCTATGAAGTGAATTTATGAAAAATACTTTTTTCCCTTTTGGCATGCGACATGAGGTTGCAAAAAGGTGGCCCGTATGGGATTGGAAAAAATCCATTCCTGTTGCTCGGAAAATAGATCCGTTAATTGCTGATATTGCAATACATAATTTAATTTCCAGTAATAAACCTGGACTTGTTGGACGTTTAGGTGGAACAGAGGCTAGATTTTTGAGAGAGTACAAGAAAATTTCATTGATGCCAGATTTAGTTAAAGAGTTACTGTATTTAGTAAAGCCGAATTGGAAAAGACGTTCTAAAGAAGTAAACACAAATGCGGGTTTTTATTATGAAAACATAGCTGAAGTGGATGAGTTTTTTAACATTTATTCTGCCGCGCTTAGTGACACAGATATACTTGGCGCTTGGGGCACTGCATTTAGCTCCATCGAACGTGATTTCATTGACAAGATCTCTCAAGTGATACCTGTTGGTATGACTGCACCTTGGATACACCCTTATTCTGATGAGATGAGTGAAGTTCCTTGGTCCAAAGCACTCATGAATAAAAGAGTTTTGATTGTAAGTCCTTTTGCTAATACAATAAAAATACAGTTTAATAGAATCGATAAGGTTTTTCCAGATTTAAACTTGCATAATTTTGATCTTGAAGTAATTAAGTCTCCAATGACAATAAATACAAATTTTCCTGTAACTAAAAGTTGGTTTACTAATCTCAACGAAGTTAAGCATCAGATGAGCAATACTAACTACGACATAGCTATGATTTCAGCTGGTTCTTATTCTTACCCACTAGCACATCATGCGAAATCAAATGGCAAAATTGGAATACATGCCGGCGGTGGGCTTCAATTATTTTTTGGAATCATGGGAAAACGCTGGGATGGCTCTGAATTTTTAAAGGAAATTCTGAATCCGTATTGGACGCGACCTAGTCCAGAAGAAACTCCAAATTCAGCGCACCTTGTTGAAGGCGGCTGTTATTGGTAGTTTTTTACTATCAGTGTTTCGAGTTTTTCTGCAAATAAATCTCTAGACCATGTCTGATATGTATCGGGACTAGTCAACCAAATGCCTACATTCTGGACCCATTTTTGATAATCTACTGATCGAGCATAACTAATTTGTTCCCTAATTGATTTAACATTTGGCTGGGCTTGAAAGTAAAGCTCTGATGGAATCAAATAATTTTTCAAACTTGGTCCCACATAAATTGGTACACAGCCAGCCAAGAAAGAATCGAAAATTTTTTCTGATAAATAATCGTTTGAATTCTCAATTATCAACGAATACTTATAATTCGCCAGTGCTAATCTTTTGTTTTCTACGGAGCCTAAAAAGTTTTCATAACTGCGAAAGTAATATTTAATTCCAGTTATTTTCATAAATTGAGGCTTGACGATGAACTTTTTTAACTCTCGTAAAAGTGTTAATACCTTGGTTTTTGAGTTTTGGTTCCATTGGTGGCCATAAAGGTCAATTCGATCAATTCTTTTAATTGCAGCCCTTCGTAGCGAGTATCTTTCTCTTCTTTGTAGGCTTAATAAATTGCTATTAACCATAACCACCCGCTCGGAACGATTTGCAGGAACAAGATTGGGTGCGGACAAGTCTTGTGGCCAATTCAAAGCATTAGTTGTGAGATCTGTAATCTTGCCTACATCAACTATAAGATTGAAAAATTTATTGTTTTTTCTTTTGTAATTTTCGGGAATTACAATCATAGGCTCAAGTCTCACTAAAACTTTGAATAAGTCTCTTTTAGATAGATCACTTAGCAAGGTCTTTCCTGAAGCGTCAAACGATACAACTATATCAGCGCTGTTTATATCATTTACTATCTTGAAGTAAGACTTAGCATTTTGCCCGACTTGAAAGAAACTTTCGATAGATTCTCTAGAGTACCTACCTACAAGATGTACCCTAATCATTTCCAATTATTTTTAAAAATGTGCCTAGGTTTGAAAAGAAATATTAAGCAGTAAACCTTTTTAACAAAAAGCTTATTGAGTTTCCTAATTGTTGGGTTATTGAGATTGAAATATATGTCCCAAATTCTCTTGGTGATCTTCTCTTTTTTTTGTTGGCTCTTATAAATATTAGAGACTTCTAGTCGACTTGTATTAAGATTACTAATCAGCCCAATTGTTTGTGATGATGAAAAACTCTTATACACATGACCTAGTAGCAATACTAGGTTCTTTTCTTGGTAACCCCATTTTTCAATCATATGTTCAAGCGCCAAAATTTGCGTGGTTTGGAGTAGATCGCTTTCAGGTATACGACAGGCGATTGCTCGCATGAGTTCCTTAGCAAAAACACTTCTTTTAGCTTTATGCACTTCTTCTAACACATAATCGAATTCTTTGGAGTTAAAGACTCTACATAACGATATGCTGGCACCCATCATCCGTTCTTTATCATTTAGCAAATGTGATGCGCTGTTTGGATTTTCTCGATATAACATAGTCTCCTTCTGTGAGAAGAGAAATTTTCCATAACCTAAAAACTTTAATGTTTGTTCTGTGTCAGAAAAAGTTGGGTTATGAGCAGAGGTTTTGGCTTTTTTGAAAACATCAAGCCTGAATGCTGTAGCTGGGTATGGCACACTTTGTGCTCTTATATTTTGTAGGAACTGGCCTGGTTGATCTAAGTTAGAGCGGAACCAGGAAGCCCTGGGTTTGGAATTCAACACTTTACCTTCATTAGACATGGAGCCCATTGTTGTACTAACTCCAACAATATCGTTTCCAGCTGATGATATCAGTTGATTAATTGTACTCACATGGTTAGGCTTGTAAAAATCATCTTGGTGAAAATTACAAAACCATGGAGTTTGGAATTTTTCAATATTTGAGTAAATATTTGCAGGAACGCCAATATTACTTTTGTTTCTTACTAATGTTATTTTTTTATCAAAGAAATTGCCCCAATCAGAAAGCATTTGATAGCTTTTGTCTGAAGAATTGTTATCAACTACAAGCAGTTTAAAGTTTTGATCCTCCTGGAATTTTATTTGCTGAAACATGTTTCCTAGGTAAGTCTCTGCGTTAAAAGTTCCTAAAAAAATAGTTAACTTTGAACTGTTATTTTTCATATATAAGTTCCCTAATGTCAATTAGGCAAGCCTCTACAGGTGTTAACTTTTTAATGTGTAAATTCTTCCACCAATTAACTGTTGAGACTACGGCTTGCTCCTGATTCCAATTACTTCGCCAATTTAAGATTTTTTCGGCTTTTCTAGGGTTGAGTGCTAATTTTTTTGTTTCTCTATCATTTGCATTCTTAGTAAATTCTATCCTAGTGGGTTCTCCCCAAGACTCACTTGCAATTTCCACGACCTTTTTTACGGATAGACTCTTTTTCCCTTGTGAAAAATTAAAAGCTGGTTCGTTTGTATTACTTGTCAAAGCAAGTAGGTACCCATGTAGCGGATCAAGTACATGTTGCCAGGGTCGAGTGCTTTCTCCATTTCTCACAACAATTTTTGAGTTCTCAAAAAAACCTTTTATCAAGTCCGGCAGTAAGCGATTTTTTGCAAAATCACCTCCACCAATTACATTACCTGATCTTACAGAAATAACACTTGGTCCTTTCTCTATTCTTGAAATCTGTCTCCATGCGCCTACTACTGATTCTGTTCCTACTTTACTCCAACTATAAGGATCCATTCCACCTAATTTATCTGACTCAATGAAAGCGGTGGGTGGAAATTTTCTGGTGTTATAAACTTTGTCGGTAGTTGCAACAACTATACTTCTTAAATGTTTTTTTCTAATTGCGAGTTCTAAAATATTGTAAGTACCCAAAACATTTGTTTCAAAAGTATTTCTAGTTTCTGTGTATGATTCAAGTACAAGTGCCTGCGCGGCAAGGTGAATTATGTGGCTGGGATCAATACGATCCATTATTTTACTCAACTTATCTACATCTCTAATGTCAACAAAATACTCATTACTTTTATTTCGACTTTGATTGATCAGCGCGTACAGTGAATCTTTCTTGGGCGGAAGAGATACTCCCACCCATTCAACATTTAATTCATCAAGAAGTAGGGTTAACCAAGTTCCTTTAAAGCCTGTGTGCCCTGTTACTAATATTGGTCCACAATCTTGATTAATATGAGATAATTTGGTTTGATTCACAAGGCAACAGTACTGGAGTCTGTGCCACAAGCGGTATGGTTTTCGAGATGTGGAGAAATATGCCAGCGCCCGAACAGTCCATTTCAGATTTTGTTGCGGGCGAATACAGTAAAAGGCATCCAAAACAAACATTTATTCCTGGTGAGACTTCTATCCCGGTCACTGGAAAAATTTTTGGGGTAGAAGAAATTGAATTTGCAGTTAGAGCAAGTTTAGATTTTTGGCTAACTTCAGGTCCGTACTCTGATGAATTTGAATCGAGATTTGCAAAAATTGTTGGTATGAGACACGCCTTTATGGTTAATTCTGGATCTTCTGCAAACTTGGTTGCTTTAAGTGCGCTTACAAGTCCCGCGTTAGGTGAGCGAAGATTAGTGCCGGGAGATGAAGTAATTACAGTTGCAGCTGGATTTCCAACCACAGTCACACCAATTCTCCAAAATAATTTAGTTCCAGTTTATGTAGATATTGACTTACAAACCTATGTAGCTAATGAGCAGCAATTAGAGGCAGCTATTTCTGAAAAAACAAAAGCGATAATGATGGCTCACACGTTGGGAAATCCATTTAATTTGGAGTTAGTTGAAAAACTCGCTAAGAAATACAATCTTTGGGTTATTGAGGACTCTTGTGATGGTTTAGGCGGGACTTACCAAGGAAAAAATCTTGGGTCATTTGGTGATTTTTCTACATTTAGTTTTTATCCTGCACATCATATAACTACTGGTGAAGGTGGAGCAGTCTTGGTAAAGAAAGCAGCGCATAAAGTAATTGTTGAGTCGTTTCGCGACTGGGGTAGAGACTGTTGGTGTCCACCAGGCTGTGACAATACTTGTCTCAAGAGATATGAGTGGAAGTTAGGAGACCTGCCTGAGGGTTATGACCATAAATACACATACTCCCACCTAGGCTATAACTTAAAATCTGGTGATATACAAGCTGCGATAGGACTTGCGCAATTAGATAGGTTAGACACGTTTGTAAATAAGCGCAGAAGCAACTGGAATTATCTATACACAAATTTGAAAACTTTAGAAGAATTTTTACTTCTACCTCAACCAACAATTCATAGTGATCCGTCTTGGTTTGGTTTTGCAATAACAGTAAAGAAAAATTCACCTATCTTTAGAAATGAATTGGTGAAGTTTTTAAATGAAAAGAAAATTGGAACAAGGCTTCTGTTTGGTGGTAATCTATTAAGACAACCCGCATTCATAGGTACGCCTCGAAGAGTTATTAGTGATTTAATTAATTCAGATATAGTTATGAACGATACTTTTTGGGTAGGAGTATGGCCTGGCTTAACAGAAGAAATGTTAAGTTATATTGTTGAAACCATGCATTCCGTTTTTAAAGATTAAACGTGAAAATTGTAATTCTTGCTGGTGGCCTCGGCAGCAGAATATCTGAGGAAACTCACGATAAACCTAAGCCAATGGTCCTGATCAGTAAAAAACCACTAATTTGGCATTTAATGAATATTTTTGCAATGCAAAATTATAATGACTTTATCATTGCAAGTGGCTATAAAGGTGAAGTTATTGAGAAGTGGGTAGAAGAAATAAAACATAATAGTTTTGAGTCTAGCTGGAAAATAGAAGTTATAGATACGGGTCAAGAAACGCAAACTGGAGGGCGAATTGCAAAATGTATGAAAACAGTACCAAATGAACGGGTACTTGTAGCTTACGGTGATGGATTGGCTAATGTTTCAATTCCGTCCCTAATCCAATTCCATGAAAAAGGTAATGCAAAGGCAACCGTTACCGCTGTTCGGCCACCGGCCAGGTTTGGTGTATTAGCCATTGAAAATGGTGAGGTGAAGCATTTTGGAGAGAAAAGCCAATCAGATTCAGGTTGGATTAATGGCGGATTTTTTATTCTTGAACCTGATGTACAAAATTATATTTTTTCAGCTGATGAACCTTTTGAGACTGGTGCATTACCAAGATTAGTTAAAGAAAATTCTTTGAGGGCTTACCAGCATTTTGGATTTTGGCAGCCAATGGATACCTTGCGAGAAAAGTTAGATCTTGAAGTTCACGCCAGTAAAGCTACTCCCCCGTGGCTTGCTGATGTATGATATTCAGGTGGTAGTTTCCTTAACGTCTAGGAGTAATGACGATTAATTCATTAGATTTACCCAATAGATTTTATAATTGGAAGATTTTTCTGCAAGACTCTAAATCCCTCAAAGACTTAGTTAACAGGGGGAGTTGTTTCGATGTTGGAAATAACTCATACTCACTAATCCCGTTTTCTAGTATGGATTCGACAAATCAAAACAGAATTAAAACCTTGTCGGATTGGCGGAACAAGCATCAAAGTGTCTACCCAACTAGATTCAAAGTAACTGATGCACGGACTGCAGAATGGTTGAAATTTAACATATTAGAAAACCCAAAACGTGTGATGTTCTGGGTGGTAGACGAATACCTAAATTTACTAGGACACATTGGGTTGGTCTTTAATAACGATTCTATCTTTGAAATAGATAATGTTCTTAAGGGCTCTAATCAAGTTAAGGGATTATTTTCAAATGCACAAAAAACTTTAGAAAGAATTTTGTATCAAGAGTTTAATCCGCTTAAAGTTCATTTGAAAGTTCTAAGTTCAAACACACATGCAGTTAGCTTTTATGAAAGTTTAGACTATCAAGTGATTAACTCAATAGATATGAAGTGGGAAAATTCTGGAGATACTGAAAGACTGGTTCCTGGCCTCCCTTCTGAAATTCAATTGCTCACGATGGAAAAGTGTCTGGCGAATTTAACCCCTACTCCTCAATTAATTCTAACTGCTGGTCCTTCGATATCTAGCCGAGAACAAGTTTATGTAGCCGACGCTGTTACAACTGGTTGGAACCTAAATCATTCCAAATACATAAAATTATTTGAGGAGAAATTCGCGGAAACCGTTGGCTCTAGGTTTGCAATGGCAACAAGCAGTTGTACAGGCGCACTTCACCTGGCTTTGCTCTCATTAGGAATTGGTCCCGGAGATGAAGTAATTGTTCCTGACATCACATGGGTAGCTACGGCGTCAGCAGTTGCATACGTAGGTGCGACACCAGTTTTTGCTGATGTTGATCCAAAAACTTGGACAATCACAGTTGAATCAATAAAAAAAGTTTTAACTCATAAGACTAAGGCGTTGATTCCAGTTCATCTATACGGATTTGGTGCTCAGATGGATGAAATTGTTAGTTTTGCTAACTCAAAAAACTTGTATGTGGTCGAAGATGCAGCGCCGGCAATTGGGACATTAATTAATGGAAAAAGTGCAGGAACTTTTGGGCAAATTGGATGCTACAGTTTTCAAGGTGCCAAATTACTGGTCACTGGTGAGGGCGGTATGCTCGTAAGTGATGATGAAAACTTAATAAAGAAAGCCTGGAAAATTCAAGATCATGGCAGGAAGCCTGGAACTTTTTGGATTGAAGAACTTGGCTATAAGTATAAAATGAACAACATAACGGCTGCATTAGGTTTAGCTCAATTAGAAAGAGTTGATGTTCAAATTGAAAAAAAGAGAGAGATAAATAATCTATATAAATCCTTACTAGGGGGAATTCATAGTTTGCAATTTCAGGAGGAGTTGCCAGGTACTAAGGCAATTTGCTGGATGACTAGTATTCAATTGAAAGATTCAAATGGAAATCAGATTTCCTTACTCAGAAATTATCTGCGTGAAAATGGCGTTGATTCGCGCCCAGTTTTCCCCACCATCCACTCTTATCCAATGTGGATCAGCCCCGTAGAAAATCCTGTTGCTAGGTACATAAGTGAAAACAGCATAAACTTACCCAGTGGTGTTGGACTTACTCATGAAGCGATCGAAAAAGTTGCTTATTTAATTCACAAATGGTTATCCAAAAATGAAAGAGAATGACTTAATAGAGGTTGCAAAAAAAGCAAGGGTCTCAACGATTCGAATGACTCACAAATCAAAAGCATCTCATGTTGGATCGAGTCTTTCAATAATAGATATCGCAGTTCACCTCTTTAGTCAGATTCACCCAAATACGGTTGAAAACCAAGAACGTGACGTGGTTTTAATCTCCAAGGGGCATGCTGCTGCTGGAGTTTACGCAGTCTTAGCGCATTTAGGATTAATACCAATGCATTACATCGATAAATATTGCGAAAATGGAAGTGAGTTGGGGGGACACGTAACCGCAACAAATGTTGACTTTTTAGAGATTTCAACTGGATCTTTAGGGCACGCCCTACCTTTTGGTGTTGGTAGGGCGCTAGCTAAGAAGAAAAAAATGCAGGGCGGACGAGTGTATGTAGTTTTATCAGACGGGGAATGTGATGAAGGTAGTAATTGGGAAGCCGCACTTCTAGCAAATCACTTGAAACTCGATAATTTAATAGTCGTAATTGATAGAAATAAACTGCAATCACTCAAAGGTACCGAAGAAACTGTAACATTAGAACCACTTGATGAAAAATGGAAGGCTTTTGGTTGGCAATGCAAAAAAATCAGTGGTCATGATTTTAAGGATTTATCACTTATTACAGCAAAATCAGAGGATCACTCCCCAAAAGTGTATATCGCTGAAACAAATAAGGGACGAGGTGTCTCTTTTATGAAAGATAACATTGTCTGGCATTATAAATCTCCTTCTGATGAAGATTTAGCAAAAGCCCTTTTAGAGCTAGAGTAAAAGTGAGAAACACATTTATAAGCAACTTGCTTAATCAGGCCGAGAAAGATCAATCAATTTTTTTGGTAGTTGGAGATTTAGGATATGGTGTTGTTGAAACTTTTGAAAATAGATTTCCTGAACGATTTTTAAATGCAGGAATAGCTGAACAAAACATGATAGGAATCTCGGCGGGATTAGCAAAAAGTGGATTTAAAGTTTTTGTCTATTCTATCGCCAATTTTCCCACTTTTAGATGCTTAGAACAAATTAGGAATGATGTATGTTATGGGGAACTTGATGTAACAATTGTTTCTGTTGGTGCTGGCTTTTCTTATGGAGTTCTAGGTTATTCACATTTTGCATTAGAAGACATAGCAATTATGCGTCCGTTGCCCGGAATGCAAATTTTGTCTCCTAGCGACCCGATTGAAGTTGAATTAGCAGTGGAATATGCAGTTAACAATTTGGGTCCAAAGTATTTAAGATTGGGGAAAAATGGTGAAGAAACGATTAACAAATCTAAACCTCATGGTTTAGATTTTCCAACTAAAATTCATAATGGAGCAAACTACTGCATACTGGTAACCGGAGGTATAGCTATTGAAGCCCTAAAGGCTGTACAGAGATTAAAAAAACAGTTTATTATCGAAGTAGCAGTTTATTCAGTTCCTCTGATCACGTCACGTTCACTTGCCCACATTAATCTCCAGGAATTTTCAAAGATATTCACTGTCGAAGAACATGTAGGTAGTGGGGGTTTTAGTTCTTTCGTTGCCGAGTATGTTGCGGATCAAAAACTACTTATTGAACTAAATAGGATTTTCGTTTCTGATGATTCTATAAGAGTGATTGGGGATCAAGCATTTTTACGCGAGGCCGGTGGAATTGATTCTGATTCGATTTATGAGGCTCTAGTAAAAAACATTATAAGTTAAGGGTTATCTGGAAGTTTATTCTATAATTATTTCATTGTTGTTAATATCAAAAGTTACTTGAAGTATGCCGGAGGCTAATTGGGCTTCTTCTGGATTTTTCCACTTTATGTTAATTTCACTCGTTGCGTCTTCTATTTCTGACTGAAAGAAAGAATTAGTTAACTTATTCTCACTTACAATTTCTATTGCTTTAATTTTTGCTACTGCCTTCCCATCTAGCGAAGGATGGTTTGAGCTTAACCACTGAATAAAAAATGGAAATTCATTAGATTCTATAATCTTACTTATTCCGATTTGTTTCCATTCTAATTGGGTACCATCTGGCCTGGTGCGGTAACCTAAAACTGATGTTCTATTAAGTTTAACTTCCACACCTGAAATATCAGTTGCGCTGAACACCCAAGCAAGCCAACCGCCACCGGCATCTGCTTTTTTCTTAACTGCCTGTCCAAAAGGAGTTGCATCTGTTGCTGGATGATCAAGAGGACAAACAATTTCTATGTATTGACCATTAAGTAATGGCGCTGTGAAATTTCTTGTGCCAAATTTTGGATGAATTCCGCCATCAACAAATGCAGTTCCAATCTGTGAACCTATTCGGTTAACAACATCAGAGATC
>Ga0247843_1008697_pt1 | contig 11678 bp, 6 predicted proteins | sample LaCruzMarch2017__FD_192420 | JGI IMG/M metagenome (GOLD analysis project Ga0247843, IMG submission 192420) | Freshwater microbial communities from meromictic Lake La Cruz, Castile-La Mancha, Spain - LaCruzMarch2017_8m | ecosystem: Environmental > Aquatic > Freshwater > Lake | place: Spain...
CAATTTGGATGATATTGTTATTTATACCTCTACCCATTCTTCCACCGATGTTACACAGCCTGCCAATCGTTGTATAAAAATTACAACCACCAATGTGTCTGCTAATCGACTCACAATGAATTGGGAAAACCCAACTGATAACGAATCAGGTTTGGCCGGGATAATGATTGTAAGGATTGCAGGACTTCCAAATTCTAACCCCAGTTATATCAATCAGGTAAATTATTCCACCAATTCTTCAAATGGCCCAACTACTACGGGTACTGGTTGGAATGTTGTTTATAACGGCAATGTTATTTCAAGTTTTATTGATTCCACCATTTTGGCATCAACCAATTATACGTATGCCATTGTTGCCCGCGACAAGGCCTATAACTATAATTCGTCTTCGGCTATACCCGGAAGAAATGTGGTGGTGAGAGTGAACGGAACGCTAATTTCTACCAATCAACGATGTGATGGCTTATATTTACCTTCAGGTGTTACGCTTACTATTCCTGCAGCATGCACTTATACAGTAAGACCAGGTGCAACAATTGATGTACAGGGTACTATTTCAGCGGCCGGAAACTTAAGCACCTCTGGCATCAGTTCACCTTCCTTTTTTAATTTCAATTCCGGTTCAAGATATATATATAACATCAACGCCACCAATAGTTATGGGGTTTCTAAAGCGAATTGGAATGATGGTTCAATTTGTGAGATTAAAGGAATTACCACTAATGTGAGAGACCTTACCGGGTTATCAGGTCAGTCGTTTGCCAATTTTATCTGGAATTGTTCAGGCCAAACGGTTAATGATACCTTGCCTGCTGGAATGACCGTTAGAGGGAATTTTGATGTAACATCCACTGGCCCTAGTGGTTCTATATCTCTAATAACAGGCACTTACCATATTGGTGGTAATTTAACCCAATCTCCTGGAACAAATTTGATTATTAATGATGGTAGTACCATTCATTTAAATGGGACTGCATTGCAAACTTTAGATATCGATAATTCAGCTTACAATATCACCTTTAATAATCCGGCCGGAATTTTATTGAATGACTCATTAATTGTCAGGAATTACTTAACCCTGGATAAAGGAAACATCAGCTCTGGTGTGAATACATTGACCATGTTGGCTAACACTAAAATATTTGCCATTGACGGGGTACTAAACTTCATCCCACAATTTAACTGGCCAGTGGATTTAGAGTACTTGGCAGCCAGAACCACTGGTAATGAGTTACCATCAGCAAATACTATCTTAAGACATCTTACTTTAAATACGAACGGAGATATTATTTTAAATGAAACCGCCTATGTCAACGGAATTTTGAATTTAACCAATGGTAAGATGTTTACAGTGGCATCAAAATTATTGATTTTAAAAAATGATGCTACTACCTTGGGTGGGTCTCCTGTAAGTTTTATTCATGGCCCTATGAAAAAGACAGGAGATGATGCATTTGTGTTTCCTATTGGTAAAAGCAATGTATTTGCCCCGGCAGCCATAAGTGCTCCTAATACAATTACGGATGAATTTACAGCAGAATACTTTCAATCAAACCCTAATCCATTATATAACATTAATCTTCATGATGGGGTTCTACACACAGTAAGTTCACAGGAATATTGGACTTTAAACAGAAATGTAGGATCAAGCACTATTTCATTAAACCTTTCCTGGGATACTACCCGAAGTGGCATTATTACAAATGTGAATGATTTACGGGTAGCCTTATGGAATGGCAGTCAGTGGACCAATATGGGCAATACGTTAACAACAGGTACAGTTCCTGCCGGAACGCTAACAAGTGCGGCTGGGATTGGAACCTTTGGAGCCTTTACCTTAAGTTCGATAAGTTCATCCAACCCGCTACCGGTCAAATTAATTTCCTTCTCCGCTAGCAAAACCAATGCAGGTGTAGAATTATCATGGAAAACAGCCACAGAAATCAATAATGATTATTTTTCAATTCTCAGATCTGATGATGGTAAGAATTTTTATGAAAGAACTTCAGTTAAAGCAAAAGGGTTTAGTTCCAATATTGTTGAGTATAAATTTATAGACGACAAAGCCATAGTGGGTACTGTGTATTACAAATTGAAACAAGTAGATTTTGATGGCACAATCACCTGTTTTAATACCATTGTTGTCACTGATCCATCAAAATCGTTGTCGAACGTTACTATTCTTGGAAACGGATCTTCTAACATCAATTTAAGTGTATCAAGCACAAAGAACAGTGTAAATTTCTCATATACCATAAATAATCTTTCAGGTCAACCGGTTAAAGAGGAAAGCTTTGATATTAATTCGGAGAATACAATGATTAATGGTATAAGCGATGGGCTTCAAACAGGACACTATATTCTTGTTTCCAAAACCGGGGAGAGAATAGAGTACAAACGAATTTTTGTTCTTAATTAAATAAAGAAATATTTTAAGAGTAACATAATGCTAAGGAAGCTGTCTCAAAAGGGCAGCTTCTTTTTTTTATGATTAAAAGTTAATTACTAAATGCAGGTCGGTAATGGTTAGAAATTGAGTGTATCACAACGAATGTGAATCCTGTAATTAAATTATAGGATAGTGTAACACATCCGTATCTCCTTAAACTATCTTTGATTTGAAATCAATGAATAATCTTGGGTATAAACGTGTTGGATTAGGTAGTCATCGACCCAGGATGCACGCTTTTACAACCTTAACTACCACTATTGGCCAAGCAATAGCACCTATTCCCCATGGATGAACTAAAAGTGACTGTTAAACAAAAGAAAGTAAACCTTACTGCAGTGGTCATTTCCATAGTATTTTTTGGTTTACTTATGTTCTTCCCCATTTTCGAAAATCAACAGGCTCAGCATGCTTTTGCCTTGCTCATCATGGTGGCGATATTATGGATATCAGAGGCAATTCCACTTGCACTTACAGGATTATTAATACCCGTTATGGCTGTTTTAATTCAGCTAGTATCGCCCAAGGAAGCATTTAAAGAATTCGGACATCCCATTATCTTTTTATTTATGGGCGGCTTTGTTCTGGCCGGGGCACTATCGAGGTATTCGATCGACAAATACCTGGCTCAAAAGATAATTGGCCTGGCCCGGGGAAATTTTTATTGGTCTTCTATCTTTTTAATGTTGGCAACATCTTTATTAGCGTGTTGGATTAGCAATACTTCATCGGCTGCCATGATGATTCCCCTTGGGCTCGGCATGCTTGTGGTGGTGAAACGTAGTGGTGTATCTCCGGAATCTAAATTTCTTATGCTGGGCATAGCCTATTCTGCTAACATTGGTGGAATAATAACCATGATTTCTTCTCCGCCTAACGCCATTGGTGCAGCTATTCTCGGACTTTCATTTTCTGAATGGATAAAGTATAGTCTTCCTATTTTTATAATAACGTTCCCTTTAATGGTTATCGTTTTAACCTTGTTCTTTAAGCCCAATAGAAAATTACGCATTGGTAACATGGAGATTCAAAAGGATAAGAATGCCCCAATGAAGACACTGGCAGCCATCTTCTTATTTACTATTTTGTTATGGGTGTTGGATGGTGTATTAGCACCATTATTGAATATTGCGGAGGGTTTTAATTCACTGGTGGCAGTCATCGCTATAGTGTTACTATTTATTACCAAGGTTTTGAACTGGGAAGAGATTATTAACAGCATTCAATGGCAAGTTTTGCTCCTGTTTGGAGGAGGACTTACCCTTGGAATGATCATTGAACAAAGCGGTTTGGGACTTATTTTGGTGAGCCAGGTTTCTCAACTCATAACGGTTATGCCTTTATTCTTTTTTTTGTGGATTATAGTGCTTTTTAGCATTATTCTAACAGAATTTATGAGCAATACGGCAAGTGCCGCCCTTATTCTTCCCCTTCTTTTTACTATGGCAAACCAATTAGAAATTAATCCCATGATATTGGTATTCCCGGCAACTATCGCCGCATCCTATGGATTTATGATGCCTGTTGGAACCCCGCCCAATGCCATGGTTTTTGCTACGGGTTTGGTTCCTCAAAACAATATGTTCAAGGCAGGATTTGTTCTTAATCTCCTTTTTTCCATTATACTAACCTCGTTTTTTTATTTGGTTTTTTCGTGAGGTGGGAAGGATGTTTGTAACTTGGATGTTTCCGGATGTATTAAACTCTTTTAAAATATATTTTGTCTTGTGAGCCGTAAATATAAATTTTACAATAGGCAGAGAGTGATTTTTATACGTTTTGCTACTGTATATTTTGAAGATTTTTAAGATGGGGATATTCTGGAAAACGAGTTGCAAATCATAGATTCATCAATGCCTTGATAGTATAAAAATAAACTAATTGATAAACCCTTATTAGTATCCTCCGACAAACTCCCGCCAGCATAGGGGTGACAAGCTTTAATTATTTTTATAATTAATCGTTTATAAAGAAATTTCTTATAGCCTCTCTATCTCCTTTTCCGAAAGTCCTGTAGTTTTAATAATTATTTCTAAAGGCACTCCGCTTTGCTTGAGGGCTTTTGCAACTTCTAATTTGCCTTTCATTATGCCTTCTGTTATTCCTTCGATCTTACCTTCCAACTTCCCTTCATCAAAAGATGTGTCAATCACATTTTTTAAATCTCTGTACACTTTCAAGCTGCTTTCGTATCGGTCTAATTCCCCCTGGCCTAGCTTGGCGAGTTCTGCTTTTTCAAAGGCATTCATGAATACGGTGTCTTTGAATATAGATGGGATAGTTTGGAAATCTTCCAGGTTTTTGATAAAATAAAGCCATTGGTCTAAACGACTGTGTAATTCATCTTCTCCCTTGGTGAAATTGGGCATTTCAAGATAAATATAGGTGAGCTTATCATAAAAGGTTTTGTGATTCTGATCCTTGAGCTTAACCGTATGAACCACTTCCCCTTGCTCAGTCTCCTCCTGATAATCATCGAAAGTAAAATCCAGAATTCCTACACAATAAACAGCTTTGAGATTGTAATTCCATTCTCCCTTTTCGGCTTGTTCCCGAATGGGAAACGTAGAATAATAAATGGTTCTTTCCTTAAAGTAATTTTGTTTGGCTTTTTGAAGCTCTACAATGAATTTTTCACCGCTTTCATTTTCGCAGTAGATATCGTAAATGGCTTTGCGGTCTAAATCGGTTTGTCCCAATTGCTCAGAATTCTTGAACGTAAGGCTACTTATTTTTTGAGGGATTAAAGCGTTGAGGAAATCTATTAAAAGAGGCTTGCTGGCTTCTTCAGCAAATATTTTTTTAAATCCGAAATCGGTAAATGGGTTTATATATTTAGCCTTCATGGGTGTTTTCCATCCTCAAAAGCAAAGTAACAAAAATTTATCAAAGGATGATTCCTTAAACACGACATATTTTCTATCAATCCCGTTTGAAAACGTATCACAACACATCTTGCGTACGATACTTAATTACGGCCTCCGGATACTTCATTAATAAGTATAAATGATTGCTTTGCTATCTCTACTTATCCTCGTTTGCAACGAGGATAAGTGAGATAAGCGTTTACAATGCTAAATATAACGTTTACTAAGCCATATAATATGTCTAATCTAAAATGTATAGTCTAGGGAATTGTTTTGAAATTTTCAATTTGCCTTCTTTGGTTGTCTAATAACTCTACTTGTCCTCGTTTGCAACGAGGATAAGTGAGATAACCGTTTACAACGCTAAATATAACGTTTACTAAGTCATATAATATGTCTAATCTAAAATATATAGTCTCCGGAATTGTTCTGAAATTTTCAATTTGCCTTCAATGCTTGTCTAATCATCAATTTCTGAGGTATGATTATCGTCTTCTGTTTAATAAAATAATAGAAAATAGTGTGATGCGTTACAAACGCAAATTTCACTTATCCTCGTTGCAAACGAGGACAAGTAGGGGGAAACTTTTGATGCCAGCCGACTTGTTATTAATTCTCAACTAAACGTGATGCAATATCATCAGCCAATATCGAAATATTGTCGAAAGAATTGTTTGTTAAGATAATAATTGCCTTTTGCAAATCGGGAAATCGCATCATGATGCACGTATAACCTGGCCATCCTCCGGTATGGTATATAAGACGTTCTGAATTTCCACCTCCACTTAAAAAAAATCCATAACCGTAATGAATAGGTTTACCGTTTCTAAGCAAATGGTTTGCAAACGCCAATTCTAAAAAATCTTTTTTAACTAAGCCAGGATTTAATAATTCATTCTCCCACTTAATCAAATCGTCGATAGACGAGTTAACGCAGCCATCACCCGTTATGGCATCCTGGTAAACAACCATTGAATATTGCTTGGTACTATCGGGTAATACATATTTTTTCAATTCATTTGAATACACGTATCCGTAAGCATAATTGTCAATAATTTCACCCTTTACTCTTCTGGTATTGTATACCCTGGTATGATTCATTTTCAATGGATCGAAAATGGCAGAATGCAAAAATTCATTAAAACCTAATCCCGATGCCTTTTCTATAATTAATGATAAAATGACGTACCCCGAATTACAATACGTAAATGCTTCATTCGGCTGGAACAATACCTTTGGTTTATGTTTGATAAATTGTTCCACGACATCGTTGTTTGTAGCAAATTTAGTTTTGTCCCATACCTTTTTTAATAATGTTTCGTAATCCGGTAAACCGGATGTATGGGTAAGCAAGTTTTTAATGGTAATGTTTGTATAAGGAAAGTTAGGTATAAATTTTTGAATAGTATCCGTCAGATTCAATTTATTCTGTTGGGCAAGAATAAGGATAGCCATAGCCGTAAACTGCTTACTGCAGGAAGCCAATTCATAAAGTGTTGAATCATTTAATTTGCTTTGCAGGTTAAAATCTGAGTATCCAAAATGTTTTTTGTAAACCGATTTACCGTTATCTGTAACCAATACACTGCCATTAAATGAATTTGTCTTTTTGTTGATGAACTTATGGTTGATTAGTGTGTCTATTTTTGATTTAAAATCTTCGTTATTTAATACTTTATGGCTACTTACCTTTCGGTAAATTAAGGAAGGATAATCAAATCCCATGCCCTCGATTTTGCCTTTATCAGAAAATATAAACCTAAGAAATATCCTCGCCTCAGGTTCCTTTTCCATTATTAATTTTGCAATGAATTCGTATTTTGAACTATAAGTAACCGTATCAATTTTGGCTTTGCCATAATTATTATAAAATGGTTCAAATTCTTTTTTCATGTGTTTTTTGGTTATTATAACTTTACCTAACCAAAACCACGGTTTTTTCATTGCTTTATAATTTTTATGATTGTAGCCTTCCACTACATTATTAATAGCCTGCATTTGAATATCATACGCTTGGTTTTGAGCATATAAACAATTCATTGAAAATTTTAGAAAGAGAAAGCAGATAAAGTGTTTTGTCATTTTATGATATGTTTTAAGGCGGTAAAACTATCATAACTCCACCTGCCGTAATTGTAAAAATCGAAAGTGAGTTGTTGGTTTGCAAAATACTGCTTTGGTAATAGCCCAATGGCTTCTTTAAAATCATGAATAAAATGAGCCTGATCGAAATAGCCTAACCTGTAAGCCAATTGAGTGAGAGATTCGTCGTTAAGATTTTGAATGCCTATAGATTTTTTAATGCGTTGTATTTTCATCAGTTCTTTAGGCGTTATCCCTACCTTTTCTCTGAAAAGATTTCGTAACCCGGCAGATGAAATGTTTAGTGTTTTGCTTAAATCTTCCACATTAAAGATATTTTTATGGCATATTAAATCATGTGCTGCCAAAATTCTTTTATCTACTTCTTCATAAAGCAAATGCGTTTTCAGAAATTCCTCAATCGTTGTATGAATATCCTCATCCGTTGTGCATTTAGATAAGTGATCGTAAAGTTTATCTACACCATTTTTTTTAAGTAAAAAGTACAAATCGGTAGCACTTCTTTCAAATAGACCCGAAATATTGTCTTTAAGAAAGAGTTGCAGGTAATGTGGATTAAATCCAATGTTCACTTCATAGTAATTAGGGGACATTTTGTGAAATTGAACCTGCTTTACTAATCCGTAAACTGAAATTTTTGGCTGTCTTTCCCATTTTCCGCCCACATCAATTTCCCCTTCACCATTTAAGACTATGGCAATCCCTATTTCACCATTTAACACACAACCGTACTTTTCTTCATGGATACCATTTGTCAATACGTAAATACTTTGCAAATATTTAGCAGTAAATTTTTTCGTACGATGTTCAATAAGCCTGTATTTCATCAATTTATTTTTAGGTAAGGAGCCAGTGCGGGTTCTCTAGCCTATGGCGAGACGGTCTGACCTGCAAAAAAGTCCAACATAAGTGTTGGATTTTTTTTTGCTTTTACAATTCAGAAATTATTTCCCGTATTTTTCAATTAATTTTTCAATTAAATTGTCGGATAAACGGAAACCTTTATCCTTTAGAATCGTAATTGTTTCCAGAACATCGCTAATAAGGTCCTTTTCCTTAGCAAGTAAAATAATACCAATGGTTCCGATTATTTCAATATTCAAAGATTTTGCAATTTTTCTACCTTTGATCTCATCCATTATAAGGATTGCATTTGGCATTTCTAAAGCTAATGCAATTGAACTTGCCTCTCCTTTATCCAATACCAACTCAATGCCCGATTGTTTAAAACTGTCTTTGACCCGAATAACTTTAATCCATTGGGGTAAATCACTACCGAATTCAGCATTAACTTCGGGAGTAATAAGTATTTCAGCATATAAATCTTTAAGTATATTTAGTAAACCAATATTTGTAAGAGCAATGAGACAACTGGTATCAGAAATAATGATTTTACGCATTCATAAAATTCTTAAGGTCTTCGGGGGTTTCGCCAAAGATTGACACCCCATATTTTCCAACCGTTTCTATGAACTCCCTTTTGCTTATACCAACTAAATCTGCGGCCTGACCGGAAGACAATACACCTTTTTCAAAAAGTTGGGCGGCTAATTGCATTTTTACATCCATTTCATTTACAGAATCAGGTATGTTAATAGTTAATGTCTTCATCATTCTCCCTATTTCAATTTCAAAGATAAATTAAATACTTAGGAATTTTAATTTGCTTTCTTTTCAGTATTAATAGTTCATGGGATATTGTCTATTAATATTCAAGGATGGTTTCAAAATTTCTATTTGAAAAGTTCGATCGCTTTATCCTCTACTTGTCCTCGTTTGCAACGAGGATAAGTGAGATAAGCGTTTACAACGCTGAATATAACGTTTACTAAGCCTTATAATATTTCTAATCTAAAATATATTGTCTACGGAATTGTTCTGAAATTTTCAATTTGCCTTCAATGGTTGTTTAATCACCAATTTCTCAGGTATGATTATCGTCTTCTGTTTTATAAAATAATAGAAAATAGTGTGATGCGTTACAAACGCAAATTTCACTTATCCTCGTTGCAAATGATGACAAGCAGGGGAGTGTGTGTTTTGGAATAAAAAGACCCTGAATTTTTTGTTCAGGGTCTTTGAAAATATAAATTCCAATGAAAGAGGGTGGTTTTTTAGCTAATTTTATTTAATACAACAAAGGCCGGTAATAAATACCGACCTGTTGTTATTAAATCATAGTCCTCTAAAAAAGTTATTATCCTATCTTAAAATATTAATTTTTTTTACTTCTGAATGAGTATCTGATCTGATTCTGACCTGATAAGTTCCAGATGCTATTTTAGAAATATCCAGTTGCCTTGCAAAAGTACCTACTTCTTTATAACTAAATTTTTCTTTTTGAAGCACCTTCCCTGTTAAATCCATAATTTCTATGATATGGTATGCATTGCTTAAAATTGTCATTTCCACATTTAATAAATTATTAGCGGGATTAGGATACACACGATAATCACTATGTTTTTTTGATATAACTGTAGTGTTGGTTGTCGATTTTTCCAATGGAGGAGCTGGTGGAGAGGGTGGTATATTAAAATCTACCTGAAATATCACTCCTCCGTCATAGTGGTCATCTTCATCATTAATCTGGCTTAATGTAAAAAAAGATGTATCTGTTGGGATATTATTAGTATCAATCGGGAAAAATTCAAAACCAAGGTTTCCTATAAGTAATGAATCTGAATAAATGTTATTAAAAACAGCATTAACACTTGTTATTCGCACTCTCTGGGAATCCAATATAAGGAACCCGGAGCCTAACGATCCACCATTTACCCATGCCGCCCAAAGAGCATCGTCAAAGGTTGCAATAACCAAGCCGGTATTATAGTATATTAGATTCCTGGCATCAAAATGCAAGTTAATAGCACTAGGGTCTTCTCTGGGTTGTGTAATCTGAGTCCAGACCGGGCGATAGGGATAACTTCTTTTATTTAATCTTTTATCATCCCTTAACCATAAATTATGAGTAACAATATTATTGTTATTAATCACATTAGTATCAATACTAGTGCGGTAAAGTTCAGCAGTATGCATTTTATGCGGGTATTCATCGCAATATTCAATACGGGCTAACAGACAAATCTGGAGTGTTGTATCATATGTTTTCTTACCATTCCATTCTCTATAAAACCAACGCCAGTTGGGGGGGCGCCAAGCATAGAAGGATTCAAACGTGCCACTCGAAACAACGGAAGGAATAATAATGCCAATACTGTTAATTTCACCTCCAGTTGGGAAATATTTGCCGCTATCAAGATTAAAAAATCTACTGTAATGAGGGTAAGTATAGCAGCAACTTGTTGGAGTTTTCCAAGCAACATCACTTTTATGTTTCCAAGATTTATCCCACACTTCCCCTGTTGATGCTAATGTCCAATACAAATACAATCTTGCGGGTGTCGATGGGATTGAGCCTTTATTTCGAATTTTGAACCTGACAAAATTATCACTATAATTTTTAAACTCAGCAGCTTCTGGAGAAGAGCAGTTTGAAAAATTTGAACAATTAAATAAATCAGGACTTTTAAATATATCCATAGTTCGTTGAGATGGGTTTGATTTTGGTGCAACACCTCTGTTTGGTTCCGCGCCTGTATCTTTGGCTTGTGAATCCTTCATCCAAAGGTCAGATTTATGAGTGACATACATTCTGGCAGGGTCGGAAAAGCTATTACACCCATTATTAGCTACAAACCGGTATTCCACGCTATCATCACAAATCCCTGCTATAAAGTTCAATTTATTGCGGACACTGTCATTAACATAATACCAGGCTGGGGCTTTATAAGCCCAACTATATGGAATGCTGTTGTAAGTTCTTAAATCAATGCGGTATTGCCACCCATAACTTAATCCTGCTTCATAAGGATTAAACACCACTCCTAATAAGGACGTGCGGGTTCCTTCATTTATAGATTGATCGGAAGGATCGGTATCAATGCGCGGGCCGGAAGAGCGGATCTGTAAGAGTACTTTATTCGAATATAGGGTTCCACATGGAGCCACAATAGCCATCTGAATAGAATCCCTCGATGAATACCGTGCAATGCTACTTATTATATGCTTATTTAAATTTGAGGTAGGCCCAAAAGGACTCCATGTATGAGATGCACTGTCATACCAACTAACATAATATTTTAAAGGCATGTTACTCTTGTTTTTAACATCCATAGAAAATTGTGCGCCCTGCCATGAACACGTAAAATACCGTGAAGGCTGTTTGCTAATAGCCACATAAGGAACAATCTTAATAACAT
>Ga0247843_1008699_pt1 | contig 11675 bp, 12 predicted proteins | sample LaCruzMarch2017__FD_192420 | JGI IMG/M metagenome (GOLD analysis project Ga0247843, IMG submission 192420) | Freshwater microbial communities from meromictic Lake La Cruz, Castile-La Mancha, Spain - LaCruzMarch2017_8m | ecosystem: Environmental > Aquatic > Freshwater > Lake | place: Spain...
TCTTTAAAAATTTGAACGACTGATAAGTGTGGGTGTTTGTGGTTGAGACCTATTTACTTAGACGCGACGAATGCTTTGTTTCTTAATTGAGATGGAGAATGTTTTGTTGTTTGGTTTATGTAGATACTCAAGAGAACAAATGCTTACACTTAGATTTATGACAAGTATGTAAATAGCTTGTTGGTTGACTGTTAGAGGTTAGCTGATGAGCGACAAGACACACCTTGAAATGAATTTGAGTACTTTATCTAATTATCATTAGATAAATAAAGCAAAGCGAAATAACCACCTCGTAAGAGGTAAAAGTAATAGTTGTGAATTAAACTGAAGAGTTTGATCATGGCTCAGATTGAACGCTGGCGGAATGCTTTACACATGCAAGTCGAACGGCAGCACGGGAGCTTGCTCCTGGTGGCGAGTGGCGAACGGGTGAGTAATATATCGGAACGTATCCAATAATGGGGGATAACTAATCGAAAGGTTGGCTAATACCGCATACGCCCTGAGGGGGAAAGCTGGGGATCTTCGGACCTAGCGTTGATGGAGCGGCCGATATCGGATTAGCTAGTTGGTGAGGTAAAGGCTCACCAAGGCGACGATCCGTAGCTGGTCTGAGAGGACGACCAGCCACACTGGAACTGAGACACGGTCCAGACTCCTACGGGAGGCAGCAGTGGGGAATTTTGGACAATGGGCGCAAGCCTGATCCAGCCATTCCGCGTGAGTGAAGAAGGCCTTCGGGTTGTAAAGCTCTTTCGCAAGGGAAGAAACGATTTAGGTGAATAATCTAAGTTAATGACGGTACCTTGATAAGAAGCACCGGCTAACTACGTGCCAGCAGCCGCGGTAATACGTAGGGTGCGAGCGTTAATCGGAATTACTGGGCGTAAAGCGTGCGCAGGCTGTTTTGTAAGTCAGATGTGAAATCCCCGAGCTCAACTTGGGAACTGCGTTTGAAACTACAAGACTAGAATATGTCAGAGGGGGGTAGAATTCCACGTGTAGCAGTGAAATGCGTAGAGATGTGGAGGAATATCAATGGCGAAGGCAGCCCCCTGGGATAATATTGACGCTCATGCACGAAAGCGTGGGGAGCAAACAGGATTAGATACCCTGGTAGTCCACGCCCTAAACGATGTCAACTAGTTGTTGGTAGAGTAAAATCTATGAGTAACGCAGCTAACGCGTGAAGTTGACCGCCTGGGGAGTACGATCGCAAGATTAAAACTCAAATGAATTGACGGGGGCCCGCACAAGCGGTGGATTATGTGGATTAATTCGATGCAACGCGAAAAACCTTACCTGGCCTTGACATGTACCGAATTTGGGAGAGATTCCTTAGTGCTCGAAAGAGAGCGGTAACACAGGTGCTGCATGGCTGTCGTCAGCTCGTGTCGTGAGATGTTGGGTTAAGTCCCGCAACGAGCGCAACCCTTGCCAATAATTGCCATCATTTAGTTGGGCACTTTATTGGGACTGCCGATGACAAATCGGAGGAAGGTGGGGATGACGTCAAGTCCTCATGGCCCTTATGGCCAGGGCTTCACACGTAATACAATGGTCGGTACAGAGAGTTGCCAACCCGCGAGGGGGAGCTAATCTCAGAAAGCCGATCGTAGTCCGGATTGAGGTCTGCAACTCGACCTCATGAAGTCGGAATCGCTAGTAATCGCGGATCAGCATGTCGCGGTGAATACGTTCCCGGGCCTTGTACACACCGCCCGTCACACCATGGGAGTGGGTTTTACCAGAAGTAGGTAGTCTAACCGCGAGGGGGACGCTTACCACGGTAGTATTCATGACTGGGGTGAAGTCGTAACAAGGTAGCCGTATCGGAAGGTGCGGCTGGATCACCTCCTTTCTAGAGAACAAACCTTGGCTACAAACATTCACACTTATCGGTCGTTTAAAAGATAGCAGCATCAAAGATTGGCCTATTTGAGCGTTGTTGTGAGCTCAAACCTTGAAGAGGGTCTGTAGCTCAGCTGGTTAGAGCACCGTCTTGATAAGGCGGGGGTCGTTGGTTCGAGCCCAACCAGACCCACCAGATTCGCCTGAAACATTGGGGGATTAGCTCAGCTGGGAGAGCACCTGCTTTGCAAGCAGGGGGTCGTCGGTTCGATCCCGTCATCCTCCACCAATATCTAGTGGGTAAGGTAGTCAATGATTTGATGTGAAAGAGGTTAGTAATAAGCGCATGTTGATGTGTTTATTTCTAGCTTTTGGCTAGAACTGTTCTTTAACAAAATGGAAGAAGTAAAGTGAATACATATTATTGTGATGATAAGTATGTATTCGAATGGGTAGTAATTGATTGCAAAATCGAAACATTTTGCTTTGTTTAGTTCCGGTTAGATGGTGTAGTGAAGTTTAGAGATAGATGACACGACACGATGTAACCTAAGAAATAAATGAAACAAAAGAAATAACCAGTTAGTACTGTACAACCTTGCAGTATTAGCGAAAGTTGCTTTAGAAAACCTATAGCGGGCGTCTCATGCGCTGCGAGATCTGGATTTAAAAGGGTTCAGGTTTTAACGTTATAGGGTCAAGTGAATAAGTGCATATGGTGGATGCCTTGGCGATTACAGGCGATGAAGGACGTGATAGCCTGCGAAAAGCTTCGGGGAGCTGGCAAATAAGCTTTGATCCGGAGATGTCCGAATGGGGAAACCCACCCGCGAGGGTAACCGCTCCTGAATATATAGGGAGATGGTGGTGAACCGAGTGAACTGAAACATCTAAGTAGCTCGAGGAAAAGAAATCAACCGAGATTCCGTAAGTAGTGGCGAGCGAACATGGAACAGCCTGTTATTTTTAGCACATGCGATAGTAGAACGGAATGGAAAGTCCGGCCATAGAGGGTGATAGCCCCTTATACGAAATCCCGTGTGTGGAACTAGGGTAACGAAAAGTAGGGCGGGGCACGAGAAACCTTGTCTGAACATGGGGGGACCATCCTCCAAGGCTAAATACTCGTAATCGACCGATAGTGAACCAGTACCGTGAGGGAAAGGCGAAAAGAACCCCGGGAGGGGAGTGAAATAGATCCTGAAACCGTATGCATACAAACAGTGGGAGCCTCGTAAGGGGTGACTGCGTACCTTTTGTATAATGGGTCAGCGACTTACATTCAGTAGCAAGCTTAACCGATAGGGGAGGCGTAGCGAAAGCGAGTCCGAATAGGGCGTCTAGTTGCTGGGTGTAGACCCGAAACCAAGTGATCTATCCATGGCCAGGATGAAGGTACCGTAACAGGTGCTGGAGGTCCGAACCCACAAATGTTGAAAAATTTGGGGATGAGCTGTGGATAGGGGTGAAAGGCTAAACAAACTTGGAAATAGCTGGTTCTCTCCGAAAACTATTTAGGTAGTGCCTCGTAAATCATTCTCGGGGGTAGAGCACTGTTATGGCTAGGGGGATCATAAGATCTTACCAAACCATTGCAAACTCCGAATACTGAGAAATGCAATTACGGGAGACAGTCCATGGGTGCTAACGTCCGTGGACAAGAGGGAAACAACCCAGACCGACAGCTAAGGTCCCAAATGACGTGCTAAGTGGAAAACGAAGTGGGAAGGCACAGACAGCCAGGATGTTGGCTTAGAAGCAGCCATCATTTAAAGAAAGCGTAATAGCTCACTGGTCGAGTCGTCCTGCGCGGAAGATGTAACGGGGCTAAGCACGTAACCGAAGCTTCGGATACTAGTTTACTAGTATGGTAGGAGAGCGTTCTGTAGGCCTGCGAAGGTGTTCTGTGAGGGATGCTGGAGGTATCAGAAGTGCGAATGCTGACATGAGTAGCGATAAAGGGAGTGAAAAGCTCCCTCGCCGAAAGCCCAAGGTTTCCTGCGCAACGTTCATCGGCGCAGGGTGAGTCGGCCCCTAAGGTGAGGCAGAGATGCGTAGCTGATGGGAAACAGGTTAATATTCCTGTACCTCGATACAATGCGATGTGGGGACGGAGAAGGTTAGGTCAGCCGGGTGTTGGATGTCCCGGTTCAAGCGAGTAGTCAGATTCCTTAGGCAAATCCGGGGGGTTAATGACGAGACGTGATAACGAGTGTACTTGTACATGAAGTGATTGATACCATGCTTCCAAGAAAAGCCACTAAGCTTCAGTTGTATCAGACCGTACCGCAAACCGACACAGGTGGGCAGGATGAGAATTCTAAGGCGCTTGAGAGAACCCGGGAGAAGGAACTCGGCAAATTAGCACCGTAACTTCGGGAGAAGGTGCGCCCCGGTAGCGTGTAGAGATTTACTCTTGAAGCGTGATGGGGTTGCAGTGAAAAGGTGGCTGCGACTGTTTAATAAAAACACAGCACTCTGCAAACACGAAAGTGGACGTATAGGGTGTGACGCCTGCCCGGTGCTGGAAGATTAATTGATGGGGTGCAAGCTCTTGATCGAAGTCCCAGTAAACGGCGGCCGTAACTATAACGGTCCTAAGGTAGCGAAATTCCTTGTCGGGTAAGTTCCGACCCGCACGAATGGCGTAACGATGGCCACACTGTCTCCTCTCGGGACTCAGCGAAGTTGAAATGTTTGTGAAGATGCAATCTACCCGCGGCTAGACGGAAAGACCCCATGAACCTTTACTGTAGCTTTACATTGGACTTTGACAAGATTTGTGTAGGATAGGTGGGAGACTATGAAGCGGCGTCGCTAGATGTCGTGGAGTCAACCTTGAAATACCACCCTGATGTTGTTGAGGTTCTAACCTAGGTCCATAATCTGGACTGGGGACCGTGTATGGTGGGCAGTTTGACTGGGGCGGTCTCCTCCCAAAGAGTAACGGAGGAGTGCGAAGGTAACCTAGGTACGGTCGGAAATCGTACTGATAGTGCAATGGCATAAGGTTGCTTGACTGCGAGACGGACAGGTCGAGCAGGTGCGAAAGCAGGTCATAGTGATCCGGTGGTTCTGTATGGAAGGGCCATCGCTCAACGGATAAAAGGTACTCTGGGGATAACAGGCTGATTCCTCCCAAGAGTTCATATCGACGGGGGAGTTTGGCACCTCGATGTCGGCTCATCACATCCTGGGGCTGTAGCCGGTCCCAAGGGTATGGCTGTTCGCCATTTAAAGTGGTACGTGAGCTGGGTTTAAAACGTCGTGAGACAGTTTGGTCCCTATCTGCCGTGGGCGCTGGAAATTTGAAGGGACCTGCTCCTAGTACGAGAGGACCGGAGTGGACGCACCGCTGGTGGACCAGTTATCATGCCAATGGTATCGCTGGGTAGCTAAGTGCGGAAGAGATAAACGCTGAAAGCATCTAAGCGTGAAACTCGCCTTGAGATGAGATTTCCCGGGGGTTTAACCCCCCTAAAGAGTCGTTCGAGACCAGGACGTTGATAGGTCAGGTGTGGAAGTGCAGTAATGCATTAAGCTAACTGATACTAATTGCTCGTGAGGCTTGATCCTATAACCTTAAGACTTGAAGCTTGAATAGAGCTAAGAGAAAGATGGTTGGTTTTAAAGCAACGGTGATGTGGTAATACACATCATGAATAAGTTACAAGACGACACAATCAACTAATACGCCATTTAATTTGTGCATGAAGATGCATGAACACTTTACTTCTTCCAATTTGTTACAGAGCCTTCTCGACAAGAGAAAAGCATGACATTACCAGTTATGCTTGAGGACAATAGCGGTTTGGAACCACCCCTTCCCATCTCGAACAGGGCCGTGAAACGATCCAGCGCCAATGATAGTATGCTCTTCGCATGCGAAAGTAGGTCATCCTCAAGCTATTTATTAAAACAACAAAGCCCTCCATGTGAGGGCTTTTTTGTTTGTGGCTTGTAAAAATAGTTGTTATTTCTATTTCAATCGTTGTATAGTAAGTCATTGGTTTTTATGAGATAAGCATAATGAAACAATTGATTGCATGTGTTTTTGTACTAACACTATCGTTTAATTGCTTGGCGGCAGAAGATGATATTGTCGCAACCAACAAAAAAGGCGATGCTTGTTATACGCCGCCTCTTGAGCGTGGTAAGGAAGATACGCATTTATCACGCGGTAAGCCAGATGAGGCATTAACACGTGGCAAAGAGGACGCGAGGCTAGAAAAAGGAAAAGATGCTTGTTTGTTGCAACGCGGAAAAGAAGATGCGCGATTAAATCGGGGCAAGTCTGAAGATACACTTACGCGTGGTCGTGAAGATTCTCTTTTACAAAAAGGTAAAGAAGATACTAGGCTTGCACGTGGTAAAGAAGATGACACCTTAACGCGTGGTAAAAACGATGACAGGCTTGAGCGTGGAAAATTTGATGATAGTTTAAGTCGCGGCGCTCGCGATGACCAATTAAGCCGTGGTCGGGAAGATGAGCCGCTTAAACGTTGTTGCTGGGACTAGTTTAATTATTGGTACTAGTTAAATAAGACGGTTAGTCTTCTTCCACCACCATTTCAGGTATGTGGTTAAACGCAATACGTATTGGTGCATCTTTAAATGCGGCATGTGCGCCCGCAAAATAGATGGTGTTTTTGCCATATTTCAAATTTAAAATATCGAGCGCTTTGTTTAGTTTTACCTCATTCGCGTTGTGTTTTTCTGTAAATAAATCATATGCGGCATCTTGTGCATGACTTAGTGAAGTTAAATTCACGCCTACTGCAATTGGCTCTAATTTTTGGCATGCTCTGGGAAGCTCTTTTAATAAGGTTTCCAGTACATCGGTAAGCTTTCACGTGTTATCGGTTGCACTTATGTCGCTCTTGTTATGAAAGCGTGAAGTTGATTTTGTTTTGGGGTCATAAAACTTAATTTTTACGCTGATGTGAGAGGTTAATAGTTCGTAGCTTGGCATACGCATGACGGCTTTTTGCAATAATCGATGAAGAACCGCTTTTGCGCCTTCAAGATTACGTTGTTCTAGTGGTAATACGTGCATGTCCCAGACTACTGCTTGCGTTCTTGACGTAATAGGGCTCTATGCCACGCAATTCTTACCCTCAATACTCCCCATACGGCGCGTAACTGCGCTCTATTTGCAGAATAGAGCTTTTCAACTTTATCGATACCATGGCGCCTGAGTTTTGCTTCCATTTGACCGCCAATGCCATTAAATGCGCGTAAAAGCAAACTGTATAATTTTTGTGGAATGTCGGTATCTTCAGTCACCACGCAGTCATCGGGTTTTTGTATGTTCGATGCGGTTTTTGCTAGAAATGTTTTGGGCGCAATGCCAATTGAGCAACGAATATATTTATATTGATTGTTAATTTCGCGTTTGATTTTAGCTGTGAGATTTAAGGCGTTTTCTTTGATTTGTTGGCTACCTGTTAAAAAGCACACCATTTCATCAATCGTGAGCACTTTTTTTTACGTACGTACAACTTTCTACAATCTCGATGAGTTTATGATGATGCTACACATAAAGCGGTGACCGTGCCTCTAAAAAAATAATGTCTTTGCATAGTTTGCGTGCGTCTCGTACGCCTGTACAGGTTTTAATACCAAAGGCTTTGGCCTCGTAACTCGCGGCGATGCAGCAGGTGGTTTTTGCCATCACCGCCAATATGCCAATAGGCTTGCCACGCAACTCAGGTCGCAGTTGTTGCTCTACCGAGGTAAAGTAGGAGTTAAAATCAACATATAATGCTTTTAAAGCCATTTAAATATTTTGGGACAAGTGTAATGTTTGCTGCAAAAGATTGACTAAATCATATTCGATTAAGTTTACATTTTTTAAGATAAAAAACCTAAGGATAATATTGTGAGTGTTAAACAGATTGCTATTTTTGCTGGTGGTTGTTTTTGGTGTACTGAACCCGTTTTTACCCAACTAAAAGGGGTTTATCAGGTTGAATCTGGCTATATTGGAGGGCGCACGCTTAACCCCACATATAAGGATATTTGCAATGGCGATACAGGTCACGCAGAGGGCATTAGAATTACCTTTGATGCCGATTTGGTCAGCTATGAAACGCTGCTTGAGGTGTTCTTGGTCTCGCACGACCCAACCACGCTCAATCGCCAAGGCAACGATATCGGCACGCAATATCGCTCGGCGATTTTTTATTTGGATGAAACACAACAGCAAGCGGCCAAGGCCATGATAAACACGTTTGAAGAGGGGCAAGTGTATAGTGCGCCCGTTGTTACCGAGGTCACTACTGCCAGTATTTTTTATCCCGCAGAGGATTACCACCAATACTATTTTGCTAAAAACCCCAGTAACCCATATTGCTTGGCGGTGGCCGCGCCTAAAGCTGCTAAAATTCGGGCCAAATATGCGCAATTATTAAAAGACTAAAAAAAGAGAATTTTCACCGAGAGAAGATAGATGCTCTGTTATGCACTATACATAAGGTCATTTAATGAAGTTATTAAGACTATTTAAAGTTCTTTTATTATTGACAATCAGCTTGACCGAACTAGTCTATGCGGAAGATGCAGCCACTTGGGTAAAAAATGGAGAGGCTGCATTAAAAGCTGCACAAGAGATTACTCCGAACAATAAAAGTGCTAAAAATGTCATTTTATTTGTTGGTGATGGCATGGGTGTTTCAACCATTACCGCAGCGCGAATATTTGAAGGCCAGCAAAAAGGGATTGATGGTGAAGGCAATCAATTGGCTTTTGAGAAGTTACCCTATGTGGCTTTATCTAAAACCTACTCTGCCAATCAACAAACCCCTGACTCTGCCCCCACCATGACTGCCATGGTGACAGGCGTTAAAACTAATGATGGATTGCTGTCCATCAATCAGACGATTGCTCGCAAAGAAAAAGACGTACAAAAACTGCAAGACGCATCATTAACCACTATTCTGGAATTGGCTGAACGAAAAGGGTTGTCCACTGGCGTCATTTCGACGGCAAGACTGACGCATGCCACCCCTGGGGCCACTTATGCCCATAGTTCAGACCGAGATTGGGAAAGCAATGCACAATTGCCACCCGACACTAAAATTAAAGATATTGCCGCACAACTCATCGATAGTTTTGGCAAAAATGGCTTAGGTGATGGCCTAGAAGTGGCGTTGGGCGGTGGGCGTGCCAAATTTATGCCAAACACTTTGAGTGACCCTGAGTATGCAGACAAAAAGGGAGAGCGCACCGATGAACGCAATTTGATTCAAGAATACCAACAAAAGTTTGCGGCGCAATATGTTTGGAATAAAGCGCAGTTTGATGCCATAGACCCAAAAAAAACCAAGCGCTTGTTTGGGTTGTTTGAACCCTCGCACATGAAATATGAGCACGATAGAAAGGTTAAGTATGATGAGCCTAGCTTGAGTGAAATGACTAGCAAAGCGATAGATATGTTATCCAACAACAGGCAAGGATTTTTCCTCATGGTTGAAGCAGGTCGTATTGATCATGCACATCATGCAGGCAATGCTTATCGCGCACTCAGTGAGACTGCTATGCTCTCCGAGGCAGTCAAAACCGCACTTGCCAAGGTTGATTTAAAAGAGACTTTAGTGATTGTTACTGCAGACCATAGTCATACCTTTACGATTGCAGGTTACCCTGCAAGAGGTAATCCAATATTAGGCAAAGTCTACTATCCTGGCGAGACACAGTCAGCCAAGGCAGCAGACGGAAAGCCTTTTACCACATTAGGCTATGCCAATGGTGTTGGGTACCATCCAGATGACAGTGATGGCCACGATTTGGAAGAAGAGCATGTAAGTCTGCGGCCAGGCCGTGTGACTAATTTAGAGGCGGTTGACACAGAAAAGCCTAATTACAGACAAGAGGCTAATGTGCCACTTAAATCAGAAACCCATGCAGGTGAAGACGTCGCGATTTTTGCAGGTGGCCCTAAAGCCCATTTATTAACTGGTGTGCAAGAGCAAACACACATATTTTATGTCATGAAACATGCTTTAGGAATATAAGAAGAGACTGTGTAATTAAGTTTTAAATTAATTTTCGTGACCGACAGCTTTGTCCCTTTGGACTCAATAATTCCCCTTATCGGGCCTTCAGATATTCAAAAAGTATTATGATTTTGTTTGCCAAGTAATGTCTACTTTTCGATGACTTGAAACACAATCACGCAGATATAGATTGATAAGGCTTTGATAGGGCAAACCTTTTATCATCTGCCATTTGTTTGAAATAACCAATTACATCCTCACTCAGCCGCATAGTAACCGATTTTTAAGCTTAGCTGCATAAGGGATTCTGCGGGACTTCATTTTTGACAAATCGTATTCAGCTTTCATGGCTTAATTCCTTGGTAATTTAAAAAAATCCTTTTTTGTAACTAAAAAAGTTAGTCTTAATAAGTTCAGGGCTAGAAGTTATCTTAGTTAAAAGCCTAATATGGCTAACATTATAAAAGCCATAAACAACACAAAATGTGTCATCCCTTCAATTGCATTCGTTTCACCATCATGCAAGTTGATAGATGCCACCATCAGCGTTAAGAAAGTCATCACCATTTGCGTTGGCGATAAACCAACTATGAGAGGTTTGCCTTGAATAAGTGCAATTGCTTCAATTACTGGAACAGTCAAAATAACAGTTGATAATGTTGCACCAAGTGAAATGTTAACAACAGTTTGCATACGGTTACTACTTGCCGCTTTTAGGGCAGTTAATAACTCTGGACTGGCTGCAATCAAAGCAACTACTACAGCAGCAATAATCGGTGGCACACCAGTTCCAGTTAAGCCCGCATCCATATGCAAACTCATCTCTTCTGCTAGAAATCCAACCAATAATATACCCAGCAAAATATAAGATATGGAATAAAGCAGATTTGGAGATACTGTTGACCGTCCTTCACCTAATAACTCCTTTTGATGTTGGTAACTATAGCTAAAATAGCCACGATGTCTTCCAGTTTGCATCTTCAGAAAAATAATATAAAAAACACTCATTGTTACTATCGTAAATACTGAGTATATTCTCCAGTTTTCAGCTGGCAGGAACATAGGCAACACCATTGAAAGACCAATCGCTGTCATTATCATGACCACGTAGGTATTGCCTGAGTTTACGTTGTATTCCTGCTCACCATATTTGATACCACCAACGATTGCGCAAAGACCAAGAATGCCATTAATGTCTAACATCACTGCTGAATAGATAGCATCTCTAGCAAGTGTTGTTGATGATGTATGGCTCATCATCATTACCAGTATGACGACCTCAATCACCACGGCACTGATGGTAAGGATCATCGTTCCATAGGGTTCTTTTAGTTTATCCGCAACATACTCAACTTGATGAGCCAACTGAAAAGCGAGAGAAATAATTAATAAAACAAATATAGCTGACAACGTTAAAGATGTTAATTGGTTAAGAGGTATGGATTTAATTTGTTGACTAACTAAGATATAGCTAGCAACTGCAAATGCCAAGGTACATAATCCCTTGGGTAGGTTTTTAAACATATTTTTTTATCAAATAAAAATGAATTCTAATAATACAGTTAAAAGTTTTTACTAAATATAGTAAATTATAATAAATTAATTCTAACTGAACATATTTAGTTTAATTCATCTTTATATTTTGAGGTTTTATAAATCCTAAGCAGTGTTTTTGTTCCATAAGACTCAATCATCCCCATAGCAATGGGATGGACTCCCCCTCCCCGAAAGGGCACCGAAGTGTCAAACTGGAGTTTCCAAACAACCAGTTATTGAGAGAAGGAGTTCATCATGAGAATTGTACGAGTTGGCGTAGATTTAGCAAAG
>Ga0247843_1008700_pt1 | contig 11673 bp, 5 predicted proteins | sample LaCruzMarch2017__FD_192420 | JGI IMG/M metagenome (GOLD analysis project Ga0247843, IMG submission 192420) | Freshwater microbial communities from meromictic Lake La Cruz, Castile-La Mancha, Spain - LaCruzMarch2017_8m | ecosystem: Environmental > Aquatic > Freshwater > Lake | place: Spain...
GATTCCCGAAGCGATTCCCGAAGCGATCCCCGAAGCGATCCCCGAAGCGATCCCCGAAGCGATCCCCGAAGCGATCCCCGAAGCGATCCCCGAAGCGATCCCCGAAGCGATCCCCGAAGCGACTCCCGAAGCGACTCCCGAAACGATTCCCGAAGCGATTCCCGAAGCGGAGTCTCAAGAAGCGGGCCCTCTCAAGACCTATCTCCGAGCGGTGACCACACCCAATTCGGAGGCCCGGGAGGAACTCTTCGCTGCTGCCATGGCTGCGATGGGACTGGATGCCGGTCCGTCGCGTGCAACAGCCGCCTCGACGGCGGCTCTGGCGATCAACTCCCCCCTAGTAGCGCCCAAACTGGATTACCACCGGGATCTAACCCTCGTAAAGCGGATCAACCGCTCGATCGAACGGGGACTTGGGGAAGAAGGGATTTCCTCCCTCGAGGACCTGGTGAACGTCTCCTCAGGCCGCTTGCGCGATGTCGCCGCTCTGCTCAGTTTGGCGGAACGACCGGAACAGGAACGTTGGCAGGACCAGGCACGGGAACTGCTTCGGCACATCCATGCGATTTCAGGAGTTCAGCCTTACCAAGCGCCCCGGCAAGTCGCACCCGAGTTGCTTGCCGAATGGTTCGCCGGAGAGCCTCTGGTCGTACATGAGCAGTTGGGGCCGGTATTCGATGCCATGCCGCTGCTCGTGGATCGTCTTACGGAAATCGAGGGCGTGAGCCTCGACACCGCGATTGACTTGGGCAGGATGGGCATTTGGCGATTCAAGCAGATCGCCTTGTGGACGACATCGCAAGTCGATGAAGTTGCCCATCGTTTAGGTATCGCGCGGTCCGTGATCGACTTCGGCGCGTGGATTCCCCGGGCCATGCTGCGTCATCTCGATTCCTACAGGGGCAGCCGGATCTGGGCCAGCGCCCACCCTGAAGGATGGCGCTACGAGGAATTGCTGAATCAGTATCCAGCCAGCCATTACGTGCAGGCGGACCCGCACTGTGGGGTTCTCTACCTAGAGCGTCCAGATTCTGTGGACAACCTCACCTGCATTCAGGGAATCGACGCCACAATGGCGGACTCTCTGCGCAAGGTTGGCGTTCATCGGTTTCGTCAGATTGCCGATTGGTCCGAGGGCAACGTCGACGCCTTTACCGTTCTTTTGAAATTGGTCCCCGGGCGAATTTACAGCGAGCGCTGGATTCACCAAGCGAACAGCTGGTGCGAAGCATAGTTGGTTTCGACCGTGAATTTTCGTCTTGAAAACCGGCCTCACTTCGATTTCCGATGCCCCGTAGTGATGGCTAAAGTCCGATCGACCTTTGCATTCGCGCCACGATTGAGTCGACTCCTCGAGGTGCCAAGATCGCCCAGCTCCAGATTCGCCCTAGCACCGGCTGCAACATCAAGTGGAAAAAGGGTGGCGAGCTCTCATATTTTGGATAACTTCGCGCTCCGCTGACGAGATTCTTTTCGGAAGTTCCTCGTATTGTCCGTCCCATCATCAGATGCCGCTTCGTGAACAAACTCCGACCTCCCGCTCAGGTGCCCCTGCACCCGGTCAGCCTTCCTACGGAGCGGGTGGTTACGAACCGCTCCCGGGGGGCGAATTGCTCGTCGAGTATCCAGCTTCGCCCACGGCAGGACGCCGGGTCAAGAAGGGGACTTCTCCAGCAGGAACCTTCTTTTTGGCCCTCTTGGCCCAGCTATTTCTGATCGCCACAGTGGTTGGTTTGGCCGTCGCCTTTCCTGGCGAAACCGCAGACCTGATCGCGCAGGCACGGGCTCAATTGGCTTTGGGCTCGGCCCCCGCTGGTCCGGCGTTGTCCGCATCCATGATTCCCAATCCCAATACGGGGCGTCTGGAGATTCTCCGTCTGGAGGATCAAGCGATCTTTCGTCGGGATCGCCAAGCTTGGGACGCGTTAGAGGCTAAAGCGGTCCGTTTGCCGACTGCCGACCCGGATTACGAGGCGGTGCACGCCAGTCTCATCCGGATTCGGATCGCATACGAACGCTTGGAAACCGAGGTCCCACCCGTGCTCGATCCGCGTGAGATTTTTCCGACTGCGGCAACGGAAGCCGAGATTCCCCTGGCGTCCCTTATCCAGGTTCTCCGTGACACCAAGCAAACGGAATCGAAGCGGCAGCGCTGCGCCTTCCTTTTGCAAAAGGAGAACTCCCCGGTTGCCCGCAGCGCCCTGTTTCAAAGCATCCAAGAGGATCCGAGCCTCCTCGTCGTCCGCCAATCCTTCCAGTCCTTCCGCTCGCTCACTGGCTATCCGGATTCCAATTGCTTCGATGCCCAAGGCGTGGCCCGCTGGTGGAGTCGAAACGCCCACACTGCTCTCGGCCAGAACTGAGCAACCGTCCGTCCTCAACCTGATTCCGGCTCATCTCCATCAGAAAGGTGAAAGGGAATGCGTCCAATAATCGTATGGTTTTGACGTGAAAGGGTCCTGGGAGGAGCCAAAACGGACAAGAACGTTGCGGGGACTAGTGATTCCTCGACGTTTAGGGCCTAGAACCAGTTTCGAAAACAAACAATCATGAAGTCGAATCAAACCCCCGCCGCAGCGCTCGCTGTGGCACTCGCCCTTTTCCAGGTCGTTCCCGGACCTCTGTTGGGACAGGAGGCACCGAAGGCCAAGGATCCAAAGGCGACGACTGAGCCAAATGCTGCCGGGTCCAAGCCGGCCGAGACGAAGCCCGCTCCCAAGCCGCAGAAGATCACCTCCGCAGAACTCAAGGCCAAGATCACCTTCGATCAAACGCCCATCCCGCCATCGAGTGCGATGGTGACAAGCTACGCCGACATGCTGGACAAAGTGACCCCAGCGGTCGTCACGATTTACTCGAAGCGTGAGGGAAGCGCGGAACTGCCGGACTTCTTCAATGAACCGTTTTTCAAGCGCCTCTTCCCCGAAGGACTTCCGGAGGAGCGCATGCCGGAAATGCAGCCGGTCACCGGATCCGGCGTGATCGTTTCCAAGGACGGTTACATTCTCACCAACAACCACGTCGTGGAAGATTCAAAGGGCCTCCGCGTGGAGATTCATGGTCAGCAGCGTTCCTACGACGCGACGTTGGTGGTCAGCGATCCGAAGAGCGATGTCGCTCTGATCAAGATCGAAGGCAAGGATCTCCCAGTGCTGCCGATTGGGGATTCGAACAAGCTTCGCGTCGGCGATGTCACCTTTGCCATTGGCAATCCTTTCGGGTTGGCCCAAACCGTGACCATGGGGATCGTCAGCGCCCTGGGACGCAGCGCGGCGGACGTCCAGATCGTCGATTACGCGAACTTCATCCAGACCGATGCCGCGATTAACCGGGGGAACTCGGGCGGTGCCCTCATAGACGCCGCAGGTCGGCTGGTTGGAATCAACACGGCGATCCAGGGCGGGGCCGGCGGCGGGAACGTCGGGATCGGCTTTGCGATTCCCTCGATGATGGCGATTGAGACGGTCGACAAACTCCTCGACGGCGGGGGCAAGGTGCGCCGCGGATTCCTCGGGGTTTCCCTCCAACCGCTGGAACCGGATCTTGCGGAGGCACTGGGATGGAAAGAGAATTACGGCGTGGCGATTTCCCACGTCTACCCGGGCACACCCGCAGCGGAAGCCGGCTTAAAGCCCAGCGACATCATTCTCAAATACAACAGCGTCAAGGCGGAGAACCCGGACAAACTCCGTCTCATCATCAGCAACACCCCGCCATCCGAAAAGGTGACTTTCGAAGTTTTCCGGGGTGGAAAGACGCTCAATATCGCACTCTCCCTTGCGGAGCTGCCCGACGATCCCCGTGATCTCATTGGAGGGACCTCGGGTCATTCCGACTCCCCTCAGAGTTTCCTCGAAGGAGTTGAGATCTCCAATCTGGACGCAACCCATCGCGAGAAGTTCGGACTTCCTGACGACTTGACCGGTGTGGTCGTGGAAACGGTCAAGGGCGATTCGGTCGCAGCTGACGCAGGTTTGCAACCCGGCATGGTGATTGTCGAGGTCAACCAAGTGGCCGTCGGCACCGTGACCGAGGCGATCAAGGCGCGGAAGGAGTTTCCCGGTGCGGTGCTCCTGTTGCGGGTCACCGATGGCGAGAATCGCAGTATCCTGGCGATTCGGGTGAAGTAGACGCGGAGGTCGACCCAGGGGGGCCCCCGTCGGCGGGACGGGGGCCGGACACGACTCCAGAAAAGACTAGGAAAGCCGTGATTTTTGCGAGAAGCTCGGCTTGAAAGGCAGGCGAGATCGCCGCATTCGTCTCCCCGCACCATGGCCGTGTTCCGAACCAACGAAGCCGAATCTGACCCGGAAAACGGGTCCAGTAGCCCCGGTGCCCCGGAAAGGGCGGAGTATCATGCCCCTTCGCAATGGTCGTGGAATAGTTGGAAGGGCATGTTGCGCGGAATGAACAACATCATCGACGACCTCGTGGTCGCTTTGGGGAGCGAGAATGTTTACGTGGCCAGTCGGGAGCAGCCGCAACCGTATCCCTACGCGGCCTATGTGGCCCGTTCCAAGGCCAACGGACAAGTCATCGCCCTGGGGGACAAAGCTCGCGCCATGTTGGGCCGGGAGTCGCAGAACATCGAGGTCATCCCGCTGCTCAAACACGGCGTTCCGGAGAGCCCCCAGATGTTTGGCGAGTTTCTTCAGAGGATCGTAAAGCGGCATTTCCGCAGCGCCCGCATGGTTCGGCCACGGATCCTCTGTTCGGGGAACTTCCACAGCCCACTGCTCAAGCAAGTCTGCACCGAGGGCCTCATCCGGGTCCGTTCCCGGGACATCATGTTTTGTGAGCCGGAAATCGCGGCCGCCGTGGGCATGGGACTCAATATTCTCGAACCAGATTTGCGTTCCGTGCTCGTCTTTGAACGAGATTGGCTCGGCTTCATGGTGATGAGCATGAGCGGCTCCCTGACCCGGTTGCGGATGAATGTGGGCTTTGATGATCTTCTCGAAGACATCCAGATCTACTTGGAGGAATCCAACCAGTTCGCCCCGCGGGAAGAGGACCTCCACAACCAGTTCCTCGAACGCGGCTTCACCGGTAGCGCAGCTCTGGTCGGCTGGCAGGCCTGGGTGGACCAAGTGGAGCGCGGCAAACCCGTCAGTCTGGAGGCGGACGCGTCTCTCTACCAGAAAGCGGTCGCACCCACGATTCTCCGGATCAAACACGCGATCAACCGCTCCGTGCAGCTCCTCAGCCGCGAACAACGCTACACCGTGCAGACCAGCCCGATCTTCCTGGCGGGTGATTACGCGAGTCTCCCGGGCCTACGGGAACTCCTCGAACGGGTATTCGCCCGCCAAGTCCTTCTCGCGGAAGCCCCCGACCATGCCATGGGCAGCGGTCTGGTCAGCCTGATTCCAAACATCGAACTCCTCCGGGCCATCAATGGTGGTGGGGATTTGGATGTGGATTTGTGAGATGGTAGGCTGCAAGGGCAAGACCGATCGACCCGTTGGGTGCGGTGGTCCGGTCGCTATCCGAGGCTTGCGACTCACTGGCGTCCTGGGACTTCTCGATCAGACGTCACAAACTTCCCATTGCGTGCAAACTGCGTTAGCTCTAGCTGAGACGGATCGCTTGGCCAGTGCCCATCGTTCGCCATGAAAACATCGCTCATCCTGTTCGCCGGTTTCCTGCTGACGGCCCCGGTCTTCGCGGATGCCCCCGCAGGTGGAGGGGAGAGCAAGGTGATCGCGTTTGATCAACTGGGGGCCGAGGCGCAGAAGCAGTATGCCGGTGACGGAATCGGGATCACACCCACCGCCGAAGGCGCAATCTTGCGCGCCCAGTTCCAGCGCTTGGAAGGAAGGGCGACACCGGAAGGTTTGTGGCTCACCTCGACCGCTGAGGAAGACGCCGGCAAAGACGCCAGCTTCCGAGTCCGCGCAATCGCTTTAGGGAGCGCGGACACTCCTGTCCGCCTTTCCCCGACCGGAGAAGTCCGCGCCACCCAAGAAGCCGCCGCCTGGCTGCGCCCCCATCTCATCGAGGAATACTCCACAAGCATTGACGGCATCCGCCAAGATTTCGTAGTCCCACTCCGCCCGCCTGGAACCGGAGCACTCACCGTCACCCTGGAGCTCTCTGGCGTCCGCGCCGAAGCCGCCCCCTACGGTGCCAAGCTCATCGTGGAAGGCACCGCACGGGAACTCGCCTACAACCGCCTCCACGTCACCGACGCCACCGGCCGGGAATTGACGGCCCACATGGAAGTCCGGGACGCCGGGACGCTCACGATCCGGGTGAACGACCGAGGGGCGGCATATCCAGTGCGGATCGATCCTACCTTCAGCGACGCGGATTGGGTGAGCATCGGAGGCGGCGTTCCCGGAGCGGATAGCGACGTGTTTGCTGTGGCGGTGGACGTTTCTGGAGACCTCTACGCAGGGGGACGTTTTTCAGTTGTGGGAAACGTGACCGCCAACCGTGTCGCCAAGTGGAACGGGAGCGCCTGGAGCACCTTGGGCAGCGGGACCAATAACGATGTGCTTGCCCTGGCGCTGGATGGCTCCGGCAACCTTTATGCGGGGGGACAATTTTCCTCTGCGGGCGGAACGGCCGCCAACTTCGTCGCGAAGTGGAACGGGAGCGCCTGGAGCGCCTTGGGCAGCGGGACTAGTGGCACGGTGCGTGCCCTGGCCCTGGATGGCTCCGGCAACCTCTATGCGGGGGGATGGTTTAGCATTGCAGGGGAAACCGCCACCAGCAACGTCGCCAAGTGGAACGGGAGCGCCTGGAGCGCCTTGGGCAGCGGGACCAATGACACTGTGTATGCCCTGGCGCTCGATGGCTCGGACAACCTCTATGCGGGGGGAGAGTTTACCACCGCAGGAGGAACGGCCGCCAACTACGTCGCCAAGTGGAACGGGAGCGCCTGGAGCGCCTTGGGCGGCGGAGTCCAGTATGGCCTCGTGTATGCCCTAGCGCTGGATGGGTCCGGCAACCTCTTTGCGGGGGGATGGTTTGACACTGCAGGGGGACGCAACGTAGCCAAGTGGAACGGGAGTGCCTGGAGCGCCTTGGGCAGCGGGACCAATGGCAACGTCTATGCGTTGACGCTGGATAGCTCCGGCAACCTCTATGCGGGTGGAGACTTTACCACTGCGGGGGCTACGGCCGCCAACCGCATCGCAAAGTGGAACGGGAGCGCATGGAGCACCTTGGGCAGTGGCATGGGGGGCTTCGTGTATGCCCTGGCGCTGGATGGCTCTGGCAACCTCTATGTGGGGGGATGGATTAGCACTGCAGGGGGAACGGCCGTCAGCGACGTCGCCAAGTGGAACGGGAGCGCTTGGAGCGCCTTGGGCAGCGGGACCAATGACTGGGTATCGGCCCTTGCCCTGGATCGCTCCGGCAACCTTTATGCCGGAGGAGGCTTCACCACCGCAAGGGGAACGGTCGCCAACCACATCGCGAAGTGGAACGGGAGCGCATGGAGCGGCTTGGGCAGCGGAATCAATGGGGGCGTGTATGCCCTGGCGCTGGATGGCTCCGGCAACCTCTATGCGGGCGGATCCTTCACCACTGCGGGCAGAACCGCCACCAGCAACGTCGCCAAGTGGAACGGGAGCGCCTGGAGCACCTTGGGCAGCGGGACCAATGGCCTGGTGAATACCCTGGCGGTGGATGGCGCCGGCAACCTTTATGCGGGAGGAGGCTTCACCACCGCAGGCGGAACGGTCACCAACCGCGTCGCCAAGTGGAACGGGACTGCCTGGGGTGCCTTGGGCGGCGGGACCAATGACTACGTGAATGACCTGGCGCTGGATGGATCCGGCAATCTCTTTGCGGGAGGAGGCTTTACCACTGCGGGCGAAACGAGCGCCAACTACGTCGCCAAGTGGGACGGCAGCACTTGGAGCGCCTTGGGCAGCGGGACCGATGACAACGTGATTGCCCTGGCGCTGGATGGCTCCGGCAACCTCTATGTGGGTGGATACTTCACCACTGCGGGCGAAACGAGCGCCAGCAACGTCGCCAAGTGGAACGGGAGCGCCTGGAGCGCCTTGGGCAGCGGGACCAATGGCAGCGTCTCTGCCCTGGCACAGGATGGCTCCGGCAACCTTTATGCGGGAGGAGGCTTCACCACCGCGGGGGGAACGGCCGCCAGCAAGGTCGCCAAGTGGAACGGGAGCGCCTGGAGCGCCTTGGGCAGCGGGACCAATGGCAGCGTCTCTGCCCTTGCTCTGGATGGCGTAGGCAACCTCTATGCGGGGGGATCCTTCACCACCGCAGGGGGGAAGGTTTCCGCTTATATTTCCAGGATCAACAAGGCGGAATCCGAAATCGCGGTGAGCGGCAACGGGGTGGAAATCGCCAATGGTGACGTGACGCCAACCACCGCGAATGATACGGACTTCGGCATTGTCACAGTAATGGGAGGCCGGTCCCGCACATTTACGATCGCCAACAGTGGCGATGGGACTTTGAACCTCCTGGGCACCGTTCCGAATTACGTGACCCTGAGCGGCCCCGGTGCGACGGCTTTCACGGTCCTCGCCCAACCCGCCTCCGGCAGGGTGGCACAGGGCGGCAGCACGCAGAGCTTCGTGATCAACTTTAACCCTCCCGCCCTCGGCACCTTCGCCGCCACGGTCAGCATCCCCAACGACGATGCGGACGAAAATCCGTTCACCTTTAACGTCCAGGGCACTGGCGACTTCCCAAAGATCGCCGTCAGTGGCAACGGTATTGACATCGCCTCGGGGGACGAATTTCCCAAAGTGGCGGTTCATACGGATTTTGGAAGCGTTACTATGCTCAACGCCCAGCGCTCCCGCATCTTCACTATCCGCAATGAAGGTACAGCGACGTTACTTCTATCCGGAACCCCGAGCGTCGCGATCAGCGGTCCCGCCGCTTCGGACTTTAAGGTGACGGCGCACCCGGAAGGTTCGATGGCGGCGGGGTCTAGTACGACCGCGTTTTCCGTCACCTTCGATCCCACTTTGCCCGGCCCGCGCCACGCGACGGTGACCATCAACTGCAATGACCCGTTCTTTCCCGCTTTTACCTTCGACATCGCGGGGTTTGGCGCATTGGCCACTCCTCGGGCCCAAACGATCACCTTCGCGCCTCCGGCCTCGGTCTACGTCAGCCAGAGCCCGCTGACGCTCAACGCCTTCGCCAGCTCGGGATTGCCCGTAACCCTTAACGTCGTGGCCGGCCCCGCCACTCTCGACGGCATTGCCCTCACCCTGGCCGGCCCGGGCACCGTCAAATTGTCGGCGAACCAACCAGGAGCGGACAACTATAATGCCGCCGCCGCCGTCACCCGCACCATCGTGGTGAAACCCGATCCCACGTCGCTGAACTTGATCAACCTCAACCAGACCTACGACAGTCAGCCCAAGCCCATTGCCGCCGTGGGGGCGGTTCCGGTGACGATCACCTACCAGTTCGGCGGAGTCGAGGGGACCACGCCTCCCACTGACGCCGGAAACTATCGGGTGAAAGCCGTGTCGGGCCGCGTCACCAAAACCGGCACCCTGGTCATCGCCAAAGCTCCGTTGACCGTGACACCCGGCGACCTGCGCAAGTTCGTCGGCGAGGCCAACCCCGACTTGACTCGAACCATCACCGGATTCTTCGGTTCTAACACCGAGGCCGTCTTGACCAAGCTTCCCGTCCTCACCACCAGAGCGACGGCCAATAGCCCCGGGGGACAGTATTCGATCACCGCCAGCGGCGCGGCGGCGGCGAACTACAGCTTCATCTATCGCCAGGGCACTTTGGTCGTTGAGAGCTTTGCGGGCAACTATGAAGCGCTGCTCACGGATGCGACCCTGCTGCCGGTGGCGAAGCTGGCCGTCACGGTAACGCAAAGCCGCAGGGGCGTCGGCTTCTCGGCCAACCTAAACACGGCCGCGGAATCCAGCGCCGTGGCTTTCAAGGGATCCCTGATCACGGATAGCGCCAACGAACGCGCCACTGGCACGGCCTCGGCGACTACCAAGTTCGGCACCGTCTATGCCATCAACTTCACCCTGCCTCTCTATGGAGATGCCACGATGAGCGCGACGCGCGAAGCCGTTGCCCTTGGCTCCGCGGCGAACGGCAAAAAGCTGCCAATCCTCAAGAAAGTCGCCTACGCCGGAGCGCACACCGCCATCTTGCGCCCGGCGACCCCAGCGAGCGGGACCGTTCCGGCGGGGGCGGGATGGGCGACGGCGACCGTGGCCTCCAACGGCACCTTGACTCTCGGCGGCCGACTGGCGGATGGCACGAAATTCACGGCGAGCGTTGCTCCGGATGGCGCGGATGATCCCGGCTACCGGCTCTTTGTCCAGCCTTACTGGCCGGGGCGCATCGGCACCTTTGTGGCCGGAGAATTCAACCTGGAGTCGCATCCAGATCTGGACAATCGCCGCTATTTGGAAAGCGCGACGCTGAACTGGCGCAAGGACGAGCGCGTCCAAGACTCGTCCTATCGTGCAGGATTCGGGCCGGTGAGCACCAATCTCGGGATCGACCCTTGGTTGCCGGCGTTGGCCGCGACGAAGACCGCGCCTGCGATCACGCTTGCCCAACGGCTCGGACTCACAGCCCCCACAAACCCCTTTTCGGTCCAGCACACTTTCACCGGCAGCGAGTCGAACGGCTACCTTCCCACGGCCCTCTCGCTCGGTGCGAAGGATGCAGTCAGCGTCACCGCTCCCGTCACCACACCGCTGAACATCTCCAAATGGAAGGCCACGTTTGTCGCCAAGACCGGCACCTTCACCGGCAGCTTCGAACTGATCGACGCGGGCAATAAGCGCACCGTGCCCTTCAGCGGAGTGTTGCGCCAATCGCCGAGCACCAGTAGCGACGCCGTGATCGGTGACGGTCACTACCTGTTGCCTTCGTTGCCGGGAGCGGAGAGCACCGAGAGTGTGTCTGGGGAAGTATTGTTCCAGACTCCGTGATGCTGCGCTGGAAGGCTGAAACGGCAGTCCACGTAGTTCGGACTTTAGTCCGCAAGAACAGGGTCCTTAAGACCTGCCACATCGCCGGACGGCGCACCCGTGGTTGGTATAGTTCCGGTATCGCTGCTGGACAGATCGAGTTTGACGCCGAAACCTGCGGCCTTGAGGCTGACTCACTAGGATCGGGATGATTCGACTGCTTTGCATCACGTCCCACCATGGAATTACGCAGTATCGGGCACCCCAACCTGTGCTCACATCAAGTGGCAGTAATGGACGGCGGAACATCAGTAGCTCTGATTATCGGATTGAAGCATTTCAAGTTCGCCGCGCGACTCCGATCTTGCATCCATACCTACCTCGCCTTCACCGCCCGCCCCCGGAAGGAATCGAAATGAAAACGCAATGCACATCATCCAGGCACTGGGCCTTTCTCGCGCTCGCGATGCTCGCCTGCAACCCCTCAGCAGCTGGACAGGATTCGGAGCTCGCGGAGGAATTCGCGAAGCGCTTTCAGACCGACGCGGCCACGGCGGAATCCAGGGTGTGAATGAAAGTGGTGGATCGTGACGAAATTGAAGGTGGGAAGAACCGATCAGTTGGCGATTGGGGCATTCCCTCTGTGCCCTCGGGTGCGTCAGGCCAAGCCTGGCTTCTCTATTGATCTGAAATGTGATCAACATGTCAAATGAGTGTCCAACATGTAGCCAATCCGGCACCGAAAGGAGCAATCCCCAAGGTGAAGCCCGGGGCG
>Ga0247843_1008703_pt1 | contig 11672 bp, 17 predicted proteins | sample LaCruzMarch2017__FD_192420 | JGI IMG/M metagenome (GOLD analysis project Ga0247843, IMG submission 192420) | Freshwater microbial communities from meromictic Lake La Cruz, Castile-La Mancha, Spain - LaCruzMarch2017_8m | ecosystem: Environmental > Aquatic > Freshwater > Lake | place: Spain...
TGGATCTCGTCCAGAAGCAGAACAGCTGGCGCTCCATCAAGCGCCAAAGCGTCGACCCGACGCCAGATTCCCTCCCGCCAATTTGGCAATGCAGCCTCGGGCGTGTCCGCCGAAGCATACACAGAACGCCCATCCCATTCCGCAGCGACCTCCAGTAGCAAAGTCGTCTTGCCCACCTGCCTCGGCCCCACAAGCAACTGAATGAGAGCAGAAGATTTCTCTGTAAAACGCTCTTTCAAAGTGGAACAAACACTTTGAAAAGTATTTTTATTTATTTTATCGAAAATTTTCGAATAATTATTCGATTACGCCTGAATAATCAAGATGAAAATCTCAAAACACCACCAGCCACCAAGTTACTCACTACACGTTACTGCCGCTTTCCTCTCGTCACGCCGTTGCCGCAGCAGCGCGAAGGCGGATAGCCCCCTCTCAAATACTGCATGCTCATTCACATTGAGACCGCCCAATTTCGCAATCAAATTGCTCACGAAATTTGCTACAATACCTCAAAGCCTCCCTCGCCATTTCCTTTGTCGCCGTCTCGTCTGGGTAGCGATATTCCACAGCGTAAGCTTACAAAAACTGAAAAGCCTTCCGAAAAACCTCCCACATCGGCCGTTGAGAAAGGATCAATCCAAGCAAGTAACTCAAATCATGCGACCTTGGAGGCACCATTCCCTCATGAATCATCATAGCCTTAAGAAGCTTCTCCACGCATTACTGGGCGTGGAAGCATGCCGCATCGTAATTCGGCAACTTGTGAGCCCTACATTCCCGCTTCGCCGTTACGAAATCCGCATCTACCTTGACCAACCACTCAAGTGCCAGTGGATTCGTAAAGGGTTTTTCCATTTGCAAATACTTCTCTTAAAAAAGGATCCCCCATCCGCAAACGCTCAGCTACTTTTTGAGGGCTTCTCACCAGCAGGTCGCAAGGAAATCCAAAATCGACCGCTTGCCGAATTTCAGCCGCACATTTTGCAGCCGAGCCCTCATGCGGCACTACCACCAGCAAATCCACATCCGAATCGTGACCAGCTGTCTGGCGCGCAAACGATCCGAACAAGACAACTCGCTCAGGACGAAATGACTGAACGATTTTTTGCACCACATTTCTGATTTCACTCAAGGCAACCATAAATCAAAACTACAGGAACAAACAATTTAAACAAGCATTTTCCCGCCACTTGTTACCGCAAGTCACGCTGGAACCGCGCCAGCGCAAAGGTAGGCGGACTCGTCACGCTGGAGCCGCGAAGCGCGGAGGAGGATCGCCACCCGCCATTTCTCAAATTGTCTGAATGTCAATAATTAATGCCTGACTTTTTAGATTCAACTCCCGATTCGCATTAAAATTACGCCATTCGCAACCAAGCCTCACTCGGCGAAATGACCTGAACTCCGCCGGTGGTTTCCATTGGATAATGTCGGGCATTCCCCGTTACGAGAATCTTGGATCCGGTTGCAGCCGCGACCTCGAGAAATTTTGTATCGATCGGATCACTTGCTTGCAGACCATCCACTGGCATTGCCGTAAGATGCCTTTGAAAGGGCAGAATCTGCCACAGGGCAGCAAACTCAGTCGGGTTGAAATGAAACTTGGGGCGGGCAAGCACCTCCTTGTATTCCTGCAGAATTCTGTCATCGAACGCAATTTGCAATCGCCGTGCCAAGACAGCGTCAATCAACCTCCCAGGAGGCCCCTTTGCTGAAAGCAAACCTGATACAAGCACATTCGTATCAAGAACCCAGTCGAAAGCAGAGGTCATTGTGCAGTTTGACGAACGGCTTGGATTTCCCTATCGATCTCCTCAAGCGACAGCGATGAGACTCCCGCCTCGCTAGCGGCAGCCCGCATATTGCGCACGGCGCGACGGGCCTGGGAAAAAGAGATTTCCTGCAGATCCTCGAGCAAGGACTCCGCCGAGGTCGGCGTGAGGATCGCCATTGGACGGCCATCCCGCGTAACAACCATTGCCCCCTCGGTTGCAACCTTTGATAAAACCGCGCCGGGCTTGGAACTTAATTCTCTGGAAGCTATCATTTGCATGGTTCATCAATTACACAACAAATGCACAACATCAAGCGGATTTTTTACTGCCACAGCAGATTTTTTCCTAAGTCAAGACTCCAACAACTATGTCCTGACCGAGCCCCGTTTTTTCTCTCGCCACCAGTTACCATCGTCACGCTGTAGCCGCGCCAGCGCGTAGGCGGATAGCCACTCCGCCGCTCATAAAATCCCTTAAATAAGACAGTTGCTGACCCCTTAGACTGGAATACCCCTCGGCGCTTTCCAACACAGTTATGCAACCACGAGATCTACTCGGGCAGCAAGACCAAGGGCGCGCAACATTTCCCGGAAATCTTCCCAAGCCAAGCCAAAGGCACGAACATCCGCGAACCCCAGTCGTCCCACAATTTCCAGCAACTTTGCGTTCTCGAATTCTTCCTCAGCAATCGAGTTTTCTGACCAATCAACCAACTCACTCAAAGCCAGATCACCATGCAAGTAATCACCCAACATTTTTGCCACAGTTTCACGCGTAATCATAAATGAACTTTAAAATTTGCGGTGCCCCAGGTCAATTGGAAATTTTTCGTGGATTTCCCGCAAGACATCCCTTTCATCGTAATTTTCCTGCCAAAAACGAATCGTATTTTCCAAGGAATCAACCTCCTTCAAGTAAATTGCAGTCCAACCAAGCCTACCCGCGATTTTCAATCGATAAATCCTCCCACCAGAATCAGTTTCTTCCCACGAATGGAATTTAGACTCGTTTTGTTTTCTATTTGCCAAGTTAATTACCCTTTCCGTTTTTCTCTAGCCGCCTCGTTTTTTGCCCATTCCCCATTCCCCATTTCGAATTTCGCATTAAAGTCTGGCTACTCGCCACTCGCTTTTGCCCTCCGCCGCACCTTAAAATTCTTAAGATTCACGAATTAATACCTTCTCTGACCCCTCAGGCCTCCTCAGATTTTTCGATCTAAGGGTTCCAACGGCTCGTTGGGGGGTATTTTGGCAAGGATCGAATCGATAACTACATTCGCACCTTTGCGCGCTCGCTCTTCAAGCATTTCCATGGCTTCTAAAGCAGATAGTTTTTCGCCGACCGCGCTACTCACCAATTGGCTCAAGGTGATACCTTCCTGCTCTGCAAAACGCTGGGCGTGTCGATGAATGGATGTCGGAATTTCAACGCTGAGTGTGCTCATGATTCAAGATATTGGCTTATGAATTGGAAAGGATCAAGTGCAAGAATCCCCAGGGATTCGGCGGGACGAAAGTGTTTGGTGTTAAAAGTCACTATGAATTTGGCGGATGCAGCCAACGCCGCTTCCAAGACCAGATCGTCACGAGGATCGGGTAATCTCGGACGCCAGAGGTAATAAACTCGATGTCTCAGGGCAATGTGAGTCAACCAGTCCAGGAAGGCATCCATCTCGTCGGAAGAAATATGCGGTATTTTGCCAGGGCGAAACAGCAAATCCTCGTATTCAAAAAGCAGCGGAGGCGTCAAAGCGATTTGGAATGCGTCGGCACGCAGAAGTTTGAGCAGTTCGAAAGAGTAGCCCTTTGAAGAAAACAATGCCGAAAAGACAATATTAGAATCCAAAACGACTATTGGCTTTCTTAGAGGCATATGCTCTCAGTCATAATTTTTTCATATACAGATTTTCGACAAAGTCAACACATTCATTGGCCAGCCACCAGCAAAGCGTTACCCTCTACTTCCGCATTCTGCCACACATGATTCTGCTCTCGACTCTGGCCCCTCGACTCTCGACCCGAATAATTGTTGTGATTACGGTATAGAGCATTTGTTTTATAGATATCTAAATACCAAACTCCTGTATGAAATTTCGAACATTCATCCATCGTATCCCCTCATGATCCTCGCGAAAATGGGAATCCATGCTTAAAAGCAAGCGCGGGTAATTATCACCGATTGCCCGCAACGGCCGAATTTCCCTCTCCAGAGTCTTATCATCCGCAAGCAGATAAGCCACTTGAATGTCTGTTCGAAGCCCTTCCTTGGTTACAACAAAATCCACCTCATAAGCATCCCAGCGCCCCACTTCCACTTTGTGTCCCGTGGCAAGCAAATGGTTGCAAACGATCGTCTCAAGCTGAATACCAATATCCTGCGCCCGGTAACCGAGAATGGCATTTCGAAGCCCATGATCTGCCGCATAATACTTTTCATGCACTTCCAGCACCCTCTTCCCTCGAAGATCATGGCGACTAATACGGTTCACTACCCTTGCATCCATAAAAAACGCCAGATACTCCAAAATCGTATCCACACTGCACCGGATATTCTGCGATTTCAAATAATCCGCAATACGCTTTGCGGATAGTGGAGATCCCGAAGTATCCAAAGCAAAATGTAGCAACCGCTGCAACAGTCTCGGATTTCGAATTGCATGCCGTTGAATTACATCCTTCAACACCACCGTATCGGCAACCGCACCAAGATACTCGAAAACCACCTTGTCTTCCTTCGAGATCGCGTGGATGCCGGGCATTCCTCCCTGTAGCAAGAACCGCCCCCATGCTTCATCCGCATCCTCCAGTCCAGAAAACTCCAAAAACTCCGGATACACCAGCGGATGAATCGGAATTTCAATGTGCCGCCCACTCAACCGCGTAGAAAGCTCCGAAGAAAACACCCTCGCATTAGAACCCGTGAGGTAAATATCCACATCCCCGCGATTGAAAAGCGATGCCACTCCCCTCTCCCAGTCCTCGATATCCTGAACCTCATCCACCATCAAAACGAAAGGTCCAGACTTTCCCTCAATCTCTCCTATCACATACTCATATAAATCCTTACCCGTTCGAATGTGATCCCACACCATCGATTCCTTATCGATCTCCAAAATCACCGCAGAAGGAAATTTTGCGCGCAGAGTTTCGCCATGGCACTTTAAAAGCGTGCTTTTACCTACGCGACGCATTCCTGTTAAAACCTTGATCAAAGGTTTTAGGGTGTATAACTCCAACCTCTCCGAGTATTTTCTTCGACTATGCACGGAATATATCGTTTAACCGGTTTTTTTTCGATTGCAATCTATATCTGAAAATGCGGCTGACGGCCAAACCACTCACATTCGGCACCGAATAGATCAACCTCAGCACCCGCGAAGGCTGCACCGCATTCCGGATCGCCAGTTTCACCGACTCCCAGCCAAACCCCACCGGCTTTCCAAGCACAGGCAAGAGCACCCGGCGCAACGCCTTTTCGATATGCCCCTCCGGGCGATCCCCATGCACTACCAGGTCAATATCCTCGCTGTAACGCGCCGCCGGAGCCAGATGCACCTTGTGCAACAGCGTGCCCCCACGCATCGCAACCTGCCCCGATAAAAAACCATCCGTGAAAATCGCCCGCATCGCCAGGCACAGCAACAAATCCTGCTCCACTTGGCGCTCCCTTTTCCACGGCACCACCGCTTGGTGCTTGGCCACATCCCTGTATGAGAGCAACAAACTCACAAGTTTTCCCGAACCCCCCATTTTCCGATCACCACACCATCGCCCCCCCTCCCGCTACCCAATGCCAGCGGAACAACCGGCAAACTTTTGGGCAACCAGTCAAAAACCACAGCCGCTAATTTCTCAAATCCCAACTTTTCAAAAACCCAACCCAACCTCTGCGAAGTCGAGACCTCATCCTCCGCCACCAGCACCGCCCTCAGCACATCCCTCCGCAAGTTCGACAGCAAAGGCAGCATCGTCTCCATCGCCCGATCCAGCCCACCAATTTTCGGAGCATACCGCACCAGATCGAAAACCGTCGCCTCCGGCACACTCACCCTCACCGGACACTTCGCCCCCGCGATTCCGGTCACCAAAGTATCCTTGATCGACTTCTTCACAAAAAAGCGAATCCGCCGCCCCCCCACGCAGATTTCCTTGCGAGGCACATCCGTCATCACTTGCGTCACTTGGATCGCCTGTGGGCTCGACCCATGCCATTCCGCCGCCGATTGAAGCGCGATGTAATAAGGATTCCCAAGCCATCGGAAAAAATCATCCAGCCACCACTCCACCGGCGGAGACCCAACCCTGCGATGCTCCGGTTGAACGATCAAATAAAATCCCAGCTTGGGAGAAATGCGCCGCACCATAGGCCGCAGCCGCAACAACTGATTCCGGGCCGCAATATTCGACAAGCCCGTTTCAGCCATAAGATTCTCCAGAGAAAACCCATATTCAGACCCTGCAAGCTTCTCCTCGATAAATTTTTTTGAATCCATCGGCTTCACTCGGGCCCGTATTTATAAAATTTTTTCATTCTTCATGTGTAGCATTTTTCACAACAAATGAGAAATGATTTTTGTAATTTTCACAAATTACACATTTCGAATGACAGGCCACCAGTTACCCGTTACCCGCTACATTTTTCTTCTTTTTAATACCCTGCATCCCCCTTGATCCGATCCAAGCAATCCGAATGGTTCACCTTCTCAAAAGCTTCCCCCTCCTGATAAACAAACTCCACCCGCCTCCGCCCCATCAGCACCCTCGGCAACTGCCGCGGCACCACCACTTGAAAAACCATCCCCGCCTGGTGTGAAGACCCATGAAAAGCCGCCGCACTCAACAAAGACACCCGATAATCCAAATTTAAAAACGCCATCAACGCATCGATCCACAAAACCGGATCCGGTCCCGCCACCCGATCCTCCGGCCGCACAATCACAAAAAACCCCGTCTTCGGCTTGGCAATCAGGCCCTTCGCCAGCAACCTGCCTGCCGCCGCATTGAAGCTCGCCGAAGTCATTCCCGTCCGCTCCAGCGCCTCCTGTTTCAGAAAGCTAAATCGCCCCGCCAACTGCAACTCATCCAGCCATTTTTCCAGTCGAATCATTCCCCATCTATATTCGAATTGATAACAAAAACAATGTTTTTTTCATATGAATAGGGATCACAGTAAATTTCCGACATCAAACGAAAATCCAAACGAAAATCTCGAGGAAAAGCAAGTCATTCAAAACAAGCATTCTATTTTTTAGACAAGCAAAAACGACATCGTTTTCTGAAAATCTTTTAAACAATAGGGCCTATCACCACAGAGCCTGCAAATCCCGCACAAAAGTCGAGACATACTCCAGCCAATGCCCCTTCCGGTCCCTCAACACATCCTCAACGATTAGCCACTTCATTTGAGCTAAATTACCCGCCCACTCCAGAGGCTCGATAAAAACTCCCCGACGGGCAGAACCTCGATTTCCCCAAATTTCGCCGCTTGGGGTCCGCGAAAAACCCCAAAAGTCCTCACCTCGCGTGGCGCAAGCTCTTCTCTCAATTTCTTCAAACCAAGACTATATGGGTTTCTCCATGTCGATGAAGCTTTCACCTCTATCGCTGCATAACCCCAATCCGTCTCCACTAAGAAATCTACCTCCACATCATCATGTGTCCGCCAAAAATTTATTCTCCAGCCCGGATGGCGCCTCTCCAAATAAGACCGGATTTCATTGCCCACTAATGTCTCCAGTAGTGGACCACACTCCTCCGCCGTCGGCGCATAAGCCAACCTCCCCGACAAGGCCCGCGCCACCCCACTGTCGAAAAGATAAAACTTGGGATGCGCCACTTGCTTGTTCCCCGGCTTCAACTTGCAAGGCTGCAGCCAGTATCCCAGCAAAGTATCCACCAGAATCTCGAAATAATTCTGCACCGTTGTCCGCCCCACCCCCGCCTCCCGTGCGATGTTGGAAATATTCGTGACCTGCCCGTTTTGCCGCGCCGCGACCTCCAAAAATCTCGAAAACGCCCCCACATTTCGCGTCAAGGCCTCCGCACGGATTTCTTCATTCAAATACAACGCCGCATAGGCCAAAAGAAAACCCTTCGCATCCGCCTCGAGCACCGCCTTCGGCAAAGTCCCGAAAAGCATGGCCCGCTCCGTGTCGAACCGATCGCCCAATTCCACCGAAAGCAATGGATTCAGTCGCACCACCTCCGCCCGCCCAGCCAACAAATTCGCCCCACTCCGCTTCAACTTTCTCGCACTCGAACCGCAAAGAACAAATCGCAAGCGCCTCTTCTCAATCAACCGATGCACCTCATCCAAAAGCGCAGGCACTTTCTGCACCTCATCAATGACAACCCAGGATTCCGGATCCAGCAACTCTAACTCGCGACCTAATTGGTGTGGATCCCGCTCCAAACGAATGCATTCCGACTGATCCAACAAGTCGTATGTTCTCGCACCACTGAAGTGCTCCGAAATCCAAGTCGACTTCCCAGTCCCACGAGGGCCCAACAGAAAAAACGAGCCACTCGGAGCTTTAATTATTCTTGAAAACATAGTTGGCACTTTTCCTGCAATTCTGCCAACTTGCAAGACAAATTTTTAAATCTCTACTTTTCTGGCTTCACGCCCTATGTCTCGCCACAGTTACCGCAAATCACGCCGTAGCCGCGCCAAGCGCACAGATAGGAGGACTCGTCACGCCGGAGCTGCGAAGCACAAAGGAGGATCGCTACCCGTTACTCGCTTCTGCCCTCGACTCTGGCCTCGACTCGTTTTCCTCCCCATTCCCCATTCCCGATTCCTCATTTACAATTTCGCATTAAAGTCTGGCCACCAGTTACATCCTCATCATTTGCCATCCATGATTCTGCCCTCGACTCTCGACGCTGGCCTCTCGACTTTTTTCTCCGCCATCTCCTTCAATGTCAATGTTTAATGCCTGACCTTTCAGACAGCCCAGAGCTTTCAGATTTTTCTTCCTCAGACTCGCCCACTCCTATGCTTCCAACTCGCGCTTGAGCGATATTAATCTATCAAGAATCTCCGGCTCTTCCTTGGCCTCACAGAGCGGTGCCAGCTCCTCTTGGATGTAACGCCAATCCATCTTGGCCGAACCTTGGCGCACAATGACTCCACGCACATCATGCCAGTCGATAACCCGATTTGCAAACGCTTTCATCACAACTAAATCCTCTGCCGTGCAAATGCGAACAACACAGCCAGTCTCCACTTCAACTAACTTCGAGCGATTCACCACAGAGTGCTCGAATGGCAGTGCTCCCAAGGCAATATCAATTCCCACACCGGAGTGGTGCCTCAAAAGCAATACGCGGTTTTGCAAGGCAAAGTTTCTCGCATCCGGCAAACGGCCCGCGTAATGCAGCAACAACTCATCGACGAAGATCTCTTCCTCTCCAAACCCCGTAAGCAAAGAAAGATCCACATCCATCGTCATTCTCGGCTCCCCCCAGTGTTGCACGGCAAATCCCCCAATCACACAAAACCGCCAACCACGCTTAGAGCAAAAATCTCCCAACTCCACAGCTAGCAGCGACAACTCGCTCATGGCTTTCGCAACTTGCTGAACCACTGCTGTTGTTCCACCAAACCAGACCAAGGAAGCGGCGGATTTTTAGGCAAGGCCGCAATCGCAGCACCGCGAAAAAATGCAAGTGCTCTCGCGGTATCCGCATTTTGTATATCACAATCGCGAACCCCCTGCATCACAGGAGCTGCAACTTGCCATTGTCTCACTCTCGCCTTTAGCAGTTCATTATCTTTAGGATTCATAAAATATTGAGAATTTTTATATAATCTAAAATGTCGATACCACAAGCAAATTTTCCTTGGTTCCAATTTTCTTACACCAGCCCTCACCCCTCGACCCTCGACTCTGGCCACTCGCCACTCTTCTTTCGCCCCGCCACCAGTTACCGCAAGTCACGCCGTAGCCGCGCCTGCGCGAAGGCGGACAAGTCACGCTGTAGTCGCGCAAGCGCGAAGGCGGACAAGTCACGCCGTAGTCGCGCAAGCGCGAAGGCGGATCACTACCCGTTACTTCTGCCCGCTTCCTCAAACATCCCCAATTACTTCTTCGCCCCGGCAACCCACGGGAGATCGGTTTCGATCCTATCACTCTATTCTCACGGCGATTCGTCACCGGGAAGCGGCGGCACATCCGGCGCTTGGTCTAGAACACGCCATCCCAAACCATTCGCCCTCTTGGCCCTCAACTCCAAATAAGGATCGGATAAAACCTCGGAAGCCTTTGATAAAAGCGTATTCTCGATGAATTCGGAAAGGCTTGCCCCTTTTTTCTTGGCAGCCTCTTCCACGGCTTCCAAAATTGTTTCTGGAACGATGATGCTCATAAATTTAAAAATCTCAAAATTTCGGCCGGTGTCAACACCTCAATCCCTCTTGCAGGCAAATCTCTGAAATGTGCTTTGTTGTGTGTGACCAAAACTTGCACATCAGCAGTCAAAGCCAACTCAATCATGCAATCATCATCGGGATCGTTCGAAATCGGCCGAAAACGCCGAATGGAAGCATGGCACACAGACGCAGCAATGAGGTCATCCAAGAACCAATGAATATCCCGGCTTGGCAAATAGGCCGGAACCAACTCGCGAACGAGAACCTCCTCATACTCCAAAACCGCAGCTGTCGAAAGATGCAAAACAAAGCCTTTGCCATCATGAATTTTATGAAGCAAGGCATTCGACGCTCCATTCCGAGATCGTAATCCTGCAACAAGCACATTTGTATCAACCACTATATCCATGAAGTCTTAATTTTACTCTAGCAGCCTGTCGGACTTAGAAAACTCGACCTCCTAAAATCGCCTATATCGCGTTTTTATTTTCTGGGAGACATCAGGTGGCGGGCAAAAATGGCATTTTTGGGTCTAAAAAGCCTAGGTCCGACAGGCTGCTAGCCACCATTTACCAGCTACTCGCCACTCGCCACTCGCCACTCGCCACTCGCCACCAGTTACCAGCTACTCGTTACTGCCGCTTTCCCCTCGTCACGCCGGAGTCGCGCCAGCGCACAGTTAGGCGGACTCGTCACGCCGTAGCCGCGCCAGCGCGTAGGCGGATCGCTACCTGCTACTTTCCATTGCGTCCTCAAACATCTCCAAATACTTCTTTGCCACGGCATCCCAAGTGAGTTCGGCTTCGATTTTTTTCCGAGCGGCTTCGCCGATTTGTTTTCTTGCCTCCGGATTCAGAATCAAAAATTCCAGCGCGCGCGCAGCTGCCGGAATGTCCATCGGCGGGACAAGCAGTCCGTTGGGCTGGGGAGCGTCGAAGGTCGAGCGTCCAGCGTCGAGGGCCGGAGCATCCACATCCGCGCTGTGGATGACTTCTGCGATTCCCCCGTCATTGCAAGCAATGAGGGGCAAGCCCGCAGCCATGGCTTCGAGAAAAACCGTCGCAAAAAGTTCCCGCCAACCGATTAATGCAAAAACATCGGCTTCCTGCATCTGCAGGAGAACTTCCGCATGGCTAACCTTGCCCTGCATTTTGATCCGATCTTTGAAGGGACTGGCATCTCTAGCCTGTTCCACTTTTATCCGATCCGGTCCATCCCCAAGAATCCGTAAAAAAACTTGGGGATATTTCTCTGCCAACAAATTGAATGCCTGAATCAGACCTGGAAAATTTTTTCGCTCGTAAAACATCCCACAGCTTAAGATAATGAGGGGTGGCGCCTCTGGCGCACACTGGCGGGTAACGAGTTGCGCGTAGCAGGTGTGGAAGCAGGGGCACCTCTCGTCTCTCGTCTCTCGTCTCTCGTCTCTCGTCTCTCGTCTCTCGTCTCTCGTCTCTCGTCTCTCGTCTCTCGTCTCTCGTCTCTCGTCTCTCGTCTCTCGTCTCTCGTCTCTCGTCTCTCGTC
>Ga0247843_1008704_pt1 | contig 11672 bp, 10 predicted proteins | sample LaCruzMarch2017__FD_192420 | JGI IMG/M metagenome (GOLD analysis project Ga0247843, IMG submission 192420) | Freshwater microbial communities from meromictic Lake La Cruz, Castile-La Mancha, Spain - LaCruzMarch2017_8m | ecosystem: Environmental > Aquatic > Freshwater > Lake | place: Spain...
ACTGGATCGTCACCTGCGACTTGGAGTCGGGGCGGAAGAAGTTCACGACGTTGGCCTTGCGGATGTCGGCGAGCTTCTTGACGAGCTGGTGCGAGAACTGGATCGGCGCCGGCATGAGCTCCGGCGTCTCGGTGCAGGCGAAGCCGAACATGAGGCCCTGGTCGCCCGCGCCCTGCTCCTTGTAAAGGCCTTCGCCCTCGTTGACGCCGACGGCGATGTCTTGCGACTGGCGACCGAGCGACACGAGCACAGCGCAGTTCTCGCCGTCGAAACCGCAGTTGGCCTCGGGCGTGTATCCGATCTCCTGCACCGTCTTCCGCACGATGTCGCGATAGTCGATGATCGCGTTGGTCGTGATCTCACCCGCGATGCAGACGAGGCCCGTGGTGGTCAACGTCTCGCAAGCCACGCGCGACATGGGGTCGTGCGCGAGCAGGGCGTCGAGGACCGCGTCCGAGACCTGGTCGGCGAGCTTGTCCGGATGGCCTTCGCTGACGGATTCGGAGGTGAAGAGGAAGTCTGTGAGCGCCATGGCCTGTCCTTACGATTCGCCGAGAGCCTGCTTGCGACCCGCACCACCCAAGGGAGTCGCCCATCTGTTCCATGTGCTGGCCAGTCCGGCCTCCGCACAAGAGCGCGCGTCTTATAGCGTCGATCGGACCGCGTCAAGACCGAGGCGTCAGACCCTTCTCGTCATCGTCACCCGGCGACGCCAACCTCATGGAGCGGGCTGAAGGCGCACCGTCCGTAGCGGGATCGCCTTAGGTCGGGGCAGTCCTTGTGACCGCCCCCGGTGCGGCTGAGGCCGGGCTCACGGCACCCATTTGGCCGAGACACCGAACATCATCCGCGTCGGGTCCGTGAGGGCCGTCGTATAGGCGAGGTCGAAGGCGACCTCGTTGTTGGACCAGCCGAGCCCGAAGCTCATCCGTTCCTGGTCGAGTCGCTCGTCTCGTGTCAGCCCGGTGCGCAGGTGAATCGCGTCGGCGAGGCCCCAATCGGCTCCGAAACCCCAGGTGGTGACCGTCGTGTCGCCGCGCCCCGAGATGTCGAGGTCGAGATTGGCGCCGACGTCCAATGTTTCGAAAACAAAGGAGAATCCGAAGCCTATGATGCGTGGGGCCTGGGTCGTCTCGGTGTCGATGAGATTCTGACCCACGACCGCGAAACGAATCCGATTTGCGAAGTCGAAGAGCAGGCCTGTATCGATGGTCCACGTCTCGACGTCGTCCGACTCACCGCCCTCCTTGTCTTCTTCACCCAGCGTCAGCGTGAGCCAGCGCAGGCCGATGCCCGCATAGAGGGCGAAGTCGCCGCTGCGGTAGCCGGTGGCGAGTGCCGTGCGGACCTGGTGGCCGTCGCGGTCGATGCCGTCCGGGGCGGTCGAGATGAGCGTGTAGGAGACCCCGAGCGCCGCATATTCGTTGGTCCGCGCATCGACGATTGCGACGCCCGCGTTGTGCCCATCGATGCCATCGAGGTAGGCGTAGTTCGCCTGCAGCACGATGACCGGCACGCGCATGAGCCCGGCCGGATTGAAGTAGATGGCGGCCGGACCCCAGGCCGATGCACGCACAGCATCGCCGACGCCGAGGCTCTCCGCTGGTGCTCCGTCCTCACGATTCTGGGCATTCGCGGGACTGGCCGTCAGCATGGTCACGAGCAGGGCTGCTCCCGACAACATCACCGCCCGCCCTCTGCTTGACTCACGCTGCGAATGCACCATCATAGACTCCAAGCGCCGTGGCGTACCTTTCAGGCACCGCGATGTCAACGACGACAGCGGGCCCGGCAGGCGCGGCGGCCGACACGAAACCCCGGTGCTGCGCTCCGCCTTCCTGACGAACCGGAATACATCCGCCGCGGACCACCAGAAGGCCAGACCAGGCCGTCCCTACACAGGAGTCGAAAATGCCCCAAAGCTCGAACAAGCTCGCACTCCCCCGCATCGCACTCTACGTCGCAGCCGCGATTGCAGCGTTCATCGTGCTCCGCTTCGTCTTCTCGGTCGCGATGAGCGCCATGAAGTTCATCGCGCTCGGTGTGCTCGCGGTCGTCGTCGTCTATCTGTTCCTCGGCAAGGACAAAGGCTCGTCGGGCAGCGACGGGCCGAGTTGAGTGAGGCGCGGTTTGTCTCCGATGAGGGCGGGTCTGGCGGCGCTGTGCGTCGCGCTCGTGGCCGGGTCGACGACCGGCATGGCTGCTCCGCCCGGGTCGCCACCCGCTGACAAGCCAGCTCCACCCGTCGTACGCGCCGGGTCGGAGATCGTCTTTCACGGTTGGTCACGCGACTCCGGCTATGTCGCCTACACCCGTTTCCGCCGCGGCAAAGGTCCTGCCGACAAGGAGCAGCAGCGCTTGCATCGGCAGGTGCGCGACGGGCGTTTCGAGGGCTTTGGGACGATGGTCGGTGGGGACGTCGCGACTCACGCACAGAAGCATGGGTATCGGGTCGATCCACTCCCGTGGCGTCGGACCTCCGAGACCTCGCTAGAGCTCAGCCTCGGGGCTGCTCACCTCGAGCTCGAATTCGATGTCGGTCGCCATCATGGCTGGCGGCTTCTTCACGATGGGGTCGTCCTGGCCGAACATCGTTTCGACCGCATCTACGTCGGCTTCCGGGCTGAGCTCTTCATGTCGCCGGACAGGTCACAGGGGGTTGTCGTCATGCACCTCGACTCGGGCTGGGACATCGACGCGGCAGCATTCCCCGTCGACCTCGAGCCGGTCACCGCCCAGCGTACGACCAGCGTACCCGACTGAGTCGGTCGTCCGGGATCTCCCCGTCCGTTCAAAACGAAAGGGGCGCCGAAACGCCCCTTGATTTGTATGACCTCGGCATTGTCCGGGCCATCAAAACGAAAAGGGGCGCCGAAACGCCCCTCCTCACACACTCAATTGATCTTGCCCGCGCCGTCACCGAACAGGTTCTTGCGCATACGCTCACGCTCGGCCCGGCTCGCGACATCCCAGCGGAAGTGCATGGTGTCGACAGCCGTTGCGGCCTGCTTGCGCGCTTCGATCTCAGCCGGAGAGAGGAGCGCCTCTTTGCGATCCTGTCCCTTCTTCACACGAACGAGTCTGCCAGGGGTTATTTCCGCCTGCGGGAGTGAGGAACCCTCCTTGTCGGCCGAGGCCGACTTCGGGGGACGACCGCGCGGTCGTCCAGTGGCGCGCTTGGCGCGGGTCGGCTTCTCGGCCGCCTTGGCCGCCTTGGCGGCCTTGCCGCTGCCCGGCTTGCGCCCGGGCTTCTTCTTCTCTTTGGGCTGAGAGCCGTGCACCGGCGTCGGGTCCCCGCTGAGCTTCCAGCTGCCCTGGCCATCGGAGATGAAGACGCTGTCCTTCTGCTTGCCGAGCGCAATCATCAGAGCGCGCTTCGGGCTCGCGTCGGTCATCCGGTTGTCGGACACCACGGAGAGGAGGTCTTCGGTCGTGTGCCAGCCGGGGTTGTCCCTGAGCCACTCGGCCAGAGCATCACCCACACGCTTGCGGCTGCGACGTACGGGGCCCTTGCCACTGCCCTTGGGACGGCCACCGCGGCGCTTGGGCGCGGGCGGGGCCGCCTCGGCCTTGGGCTCGTAGGTGGTGTAGCCGCGGCGCGCGACCTCGGCCTTGGGAGCAGCCTTCGCCGTCTCTACCGCGGCCGAGGCCACGATGGCGGGCAGGGTCGCAGCGACCGCCGGGCCGCCGACGTCGACCTGAATCATCAGACGCGCTGCTTCGAGTGCGCGGATGAAGGAGTCGAGCTGGGCCCCGGGAATCGTCGCGTGGGCCATGCCGAGCGTCACCGTGACACTCCCGTCTTGCACGCTGATTTGGCGCAAGTTTCCGTCGTTCTTTGCCATTGTTGGTTTCTCTCCCTGTTGCGCTCGTCAGAAGCCCACGCGACCCGCCGCATGTGCCGAATCCAACCGCGCCGTCGTCCCGGCGAACAAGGTTGAAGTCCTTGGTTTCGCTGGAGTTTATTCACGAATCGGCCAAGCCGAACTGGCTTGCGACCGAAGAGGCTCGAGACCGGAAGCCGGTAGATCGAATCTCGGGGCGATCGTAAATTGACACCGCTTCTACTGCAAGCTGCATTTTTCGGAGTCGCACGTTTTCTTCGGCGCGATTGACGCCAGACGATCGCGTGGATAGTCTCGCGGCCGCATGATTGAACGCTTTGACGCCACCCAGTCGAACCGACCACCCCTCGCCGTCACATTCGAAGACATCGAGGATGCGAGGCGTCTGATTCGCCCATGGGTTTACGAAACGCCGTGTGCCCATTCCCAGACCCTATCGGCGATGACGCGGACCCGCCTCTATCTGAAGCTGGAAAACCTCCAGATGACGGGGTCTTACAAAGAACGTGGCGCACTCAACCGGCTCGCCCGCCTCACCCCGGAGGAAGCCCGCCAGGGAGTCATCGCGTTTTCGGCCGGCAATCATGCTCAGGGTGTTGCGTATCACGCTCAACGCCTCGGCATCGACGCGACCATCGTCATGCCGCTCTACACCCCGCTCGTGAAGGTCACCTCGACGCGGCGATATGGCGCGAAAGTCATCCTCTATGGCGAGTCCGCGGCCGAGGCCCGTGCCGAGTCGTACCGCATCGCAGCCGAGGAAAAGCGCACCTATATCCACCCCTTCGACGATCGCTGGGTGATCGCCGGCCAGGGCACCGTCGGCCTCGAGCTGCTCGAGCAGAACCCCTACCTCGACGCGGTCGTCGTGCCCGTCGGTGGTGGCGGTCTCATTGCCGGCATCGCGCTCGCCATGAAGGAGACAAACCCACGTATCAAGGTCTATGGAGTCGAATCGGTCGCCATGGCGTCGATGCAGGCGTCGCTCGCGGCGGGTCACATCGTCGAGGTTCCCTCGCAGCGGACGCTGGCCGAGGGCATCGCCGTCTCGCGGGTCGGCGAGCTCCCGTTCCAGCTCTGTCAGCGCTATGTCGACGACGTCGTGACGGTGGACGACGAGGAGATCGCGTCAGCCGTCCTGACCCTGCTCGAGGTCGAGAAGACCGTCGTCGAAGGCTCGGGTGCGGCGGGGCTCGCGGCCGTCATGAACGGCCACCTGCCGGTCGAGCACAAGAAGGTCGCCATCGTGCTCACGGGCGGCAACATCGATGTGACCATGCTGGCCCGCATCATCGAGCGTGGCCTGGTCAAAGATGGTCGTATGGTGCGCCTCGCCGCCCGGGTCGTCGACGCGCCGGGCGCGCTGGCCAAGCTCACGGCGCTCATCGCGCAGCTCGGCGGCAACATCCTGCAGATCAACCACGAGCGCGCCTTTGCGCGTGGTCCGCTCGGCATGAGCCTGGTCGAAGTCACCCTCGAAGCGCGTGGCCACGAGCACATCAAAGAGATCGTGACAGGGCTGGAAGCGGCCGGTATCAACACCACCCTCGAATGAGGGGCGCGATGTGCTCGCCCCGCTGGGGCTCAAACGGCCATGGGCTGATCTGGTAGATCTGGGTTGATCTGATGATGGGACCGCTCCGAACCTTTGGCGGCAAGCCAACCCTGCTCGTCTTCGCCGTCGTCGTGGCGGCCTACTCGCTGGTCGCCTGGGACCGGCTCTTGCAGCCCTCGCCTCAGTTCCACTTCGTCGACCTCGCGCAGTCCATCCTCGATGGGCGCCTCGACACGAAGACCCCGACGGAGCGCTCGGGGACGACACGTGAGGACGACCCGAACGGCTATCGCGAGGCCATCGCTCGCACCGAGAAGGCGGGCGGCTGGAACGACTGGTCGGTCATACGCAAGCTCACCCTCAAAGATGGCGAGGTCGTCCTTGGCCGCTTCGCGTGGGAGGGCGACGCGGGTGAGCGTAGACACCTGTTCCACACCAACGACAACCGCGAGCTGAAGATCGTCGTGCCTCAAGACCTCGCGCGCACCTGCGGCGAGAGTGGGCGCACGACCTGCGACGAGCGGCTCCATTATATCTCGTTCCCGCCCGTCCCGGCGCTCGTCATGCTGCCGTTCGTCGCCGCCTTCGGCTACGACACCAACGACGTCATCATCACCATCCTGTGCGGTGGCCTGAACGCCGTGCTCATGTTCTGGTTTCTGCAGCTGCTCGTCATCCGTGGCCACTCGAAGCGGTCGACACGCGACAACACCTGGCTGGCCATAGCGTTTGCGCTGGGCACGGTCGCCTTCTTCTCGTCGGTGCGCGGTGAGGTCTGGTTCTCGGCGCTCATCTTCGGCATCGCGCTCAACATCGGCTACATGCTCGCGGCGCTGGACCTGAAGCATCCCCTGATCGCCGGCTTGTTGCTGGGGCTCGCTTTCGGCACCCGGACCCCCGTCCTCTTCTGCGTCGCCTTCTTCGCCTGGCAGCTCTTCTTCCCGAACAATCGTATCGACCTGAAAGAGCTCCTCGGCCGCTGGCGGGAGGTGCTGCGGGTTGGAATCCTGTTTTCGATTCCCTTGGTTGCAGTCCTCGCCGGGCTCGCCCTGTACAACCAGGCGCGCTTTGGCGACTTCGGCGAGTTCGGCCACTCGTACCTGACCGGTGGCGCCTACGACCGCGTGCGTGACCACGGCATGTTCAGCTTCACCTACCTGAACCGGAACCTGCTCTCGGGCCTCCTCGCGATGCCTCGATTTTCGAGTGAAGCGCCCTTCGTGATGATCTCGAATCACGGCATCGGGCTCTTGTTCACGACGCCGCTGCTCGCCTATCTGTTGTGGCCGCGTGAGCAGGCCCCGCTGCGCAAGGCCCTATGGGCAGCCGTCATCTGTGCGGCGGTCCCGGGCTTCTTCTACCAGAACACGGGCTGGATCCAGTTCGGCTACCGCTTCGCGCTCGACTTCATGCCCTACCTCTTCGCGCTGCTCGCCATCGGGGGTCGACCGCTCGGGCGTCAGGCGATGTTCCTCATCTGGTGGGGCATCATCATCAACCTCTTCGGGGCCATCACCTTCGGGCGTATGCCGCGATTCTATTACGAATCGCTCATGCCCGGATCGACCTGAGATCAGCGCTCGGGTGGCTTTGGTTCTTCGTCCACTTCCGGCTTCTTCTTCTTTTTCTTCCAGAAGATGCGGCCGACGAAGAACAGGGTGATGGCGCCGATCAAGACCCAGACGACGATGCTGTAGTTGGTCAGGAACTCGCCCAGTGAGTCGAGGTTCTTGCCGAGCGCATAGCCGAGAGCCAAGAGCCCCGAGTTCCAGGCGAGCGCCGAGACCGTCGACCAGAGCAAGACCTGGTGGGTCTTGAGCCCCGCGATGCCGGCGGCCACGAAGAAGAAGGCGCGGATCCCGGGCAGGAAGCGGTTGACGGCGAGGTAGACCGGACCGTGCCTCTGCATCTGGCGCACGATGCCGTCGATGGCCTCCTTGCCGTTGGCGCCGAACTTCTCGAGCCGCCCGGTGCGGACCAACCACTGGCCGATCTTGAAGTCGATCCAGGCGCCAAAGGTCGCCCCGGCCGTGACCACTGCGAGGACCGGCACGAAGTGCCAGCCGAAGGCCGCGACGAGGACCGCGCCCGCGATGACGAAGGTGTCACCGGGCAGCGGCGGGACGAGGTACTCGATGAGCGCGCTGCCAAAGAGCATGAGGTAGACGACGACCGGAGGCCAGGCGCGAAGCGTCTCGATGATGGCCTCGAGGTCCATGGTCTCCTTTGAGGGGCGCTGCTACTTCAGGGTTTGAGCAAGGCCAGCACGGCGCGGATACGCGACTGGGTGCGCGCCTTGCCGATGGCGACGAGCGAGTCGAAGAGCGGCGGCGCAGCGCCCGAGGCGGTCGCGACGAGGCGCAGGATCGAGAACAGGTCCTTGGGCTTCCAGCCGGTCTGCTCACACAGGGCGCGGTAGGTCGCCTCGAGGTCGGCGACCTGCCACTTGACCTGTTTGTCGGCGGTGTCCGCGATGAGCTGCAGCACCTCGAAGGTCTCGGCCTGCGTCTTGCCCTTCGGGATGTAGGCCTCTTTCGTGAGCAGCGTGGGCTCACCAAAGAGCCAGCTCGTCTTCGGGATGAAGTCCGACAGGCGCGTGATGCGCTCACGCACGAGCGGCACGACGGCGGTGAGGTAGCTGTCCGAGAACAGCCAGCCGCGCAGGCGCGCGACGAGCGCCTCGGGGGTCAGCTCACGCAGGTAGAGGCCGTTCAACCAGTCGAGCTTGTCGAGGTCGAAGATGGGCCCGCCCAGGTGCATACGCGCGAAGTCGAAGGTCTCGACCATCTCGGCATAGGTGAACTTCTCGCGTTCGTCGGGCATCGAGTAGCCCATGCGTCCGAGGAAGTTGACGAGCGCCTCGGGCAGGATGCCGGCGGTCTCGTAGTACTCGAGGCTGACAGGGTTTTTTCGTTTGGAGATCTTGGTCTTGTCGTTGTTTCGCAGGAGCGGCATGTGGACGAAGACGGGCGGCTCCCAGCCGAAGGCCTCATAGAGGCGCACGTGTTTGGGCGTCGATGGGATCCACTCCTCGGCGCGGATGACGTGGCTTATCTTCATCAGCCGATCGTCGACGACGTTGGCGAGGTGGTAGGTCGGGAAGCCGTCCGACTTGAGCAGGATCTGGTCGTCGAGCTCTTCGTTGCCAAACCGGATCTCACCACGGAGCGCGTCGTTGACGATGGTCTCGCCTTCGAGCGGGATCTTGAGGCGCACGACGTAGGGACGTCCTTCGCCGATGAGGCGGTCGACCTCGGCCTGCGGCAGGTCGCGATAGCGGCGGTCATAGGGCTGCTTGGCGCCGCGCTCCTTCTGGGTCTTTCGCATCTCGTCGAGCTCTTCGGCCGTCGCAAAGCAGCGATAGGCTGACCCGTTGGCGAGCAGGATGTCGGAGTGCTCCCGATAGATCTCGAGCCGCTCGGACTGGCGATAGGGACCGTAAGGGCCACCGACATCGGGGCCTTCGGCCCACTCGAGGCCGACCCAGCGCAGGGACCGGAAGATGGCGTCCTCGGACTCACGGGTGGAGCGCGTCTGGTCGGTGTCCTCGATGCGCAGGACGAAGGTGCCGCCGTTCTTGTCGGCGAAGGCCTTGTTGAAGAGCGCGATGTAGGCCGTGCCGACATGCGGATCGCCGGTCGGCGAAGGGGCGATGCGGACACGAACGGGGCGAGCGGGGCGAGCGGGGGCGACAAGCGCAGTCATGAGATGTCTCGATTTTCGAGCAGATGCTGATAGAGCGGCGGGAGGCGCGTGGTCTTGTGGCGCTCGGCCGAGATGATGGCGGACAGCGCAGCCGACGCGTCCTCTACCGACGCGTTGACGACGAGGTAATCGAAGGCGTGGGCCTGCGCTATCTCTTTCCGGGCGTTGTCGAGGCGGATGCCGATCATGGCGTCGGTCTCGGTCTTGCGGCCGCGCAGGCGCGACTCGAGGATGGCGAGAGACGGCGGCAGGATGAAGACGAGCAGCGCCTCGGGGTGGGCGCGCTTGATGTTGAAGGCGCCGACCGTGTCGATGTCGAAGACGATGTCGTGGCCGAGCGCGAACAGGCGGTCGATCTCGGTCTTCTTCGTGCCATAACGACGGGTGTGGACATGGGCCCACTCGACGAAGGCGTCATCTTTGACGAGGCCGTCGAAGTCGTCGTTGGAGACGAAGTAGTAGTCCTTGCCGTCGACCTCGCCGGGGCGTGGAGGGCGCGTCGTACATGAGACCGAGAAGGCCAGGCGGGGGTCGGCCGCGAAGACATCCTTCAAGATGGTCGACTTGCCGCTGCCCGATGGGCCGGTGAGCACGATGAGGAGCCCGGAGGATTTCTCAGGCGATGTTCTGGGCTTGCTCACGGATCTTCTCCAGCTCGACCTTGGCGTCGACGACGGCGCTCGCGACCCCGGCGTCGCGGCACTTGGAGCCAAGTGTGTTCAGCTCTCGCAAGAGCTCCTGAGTGAGGAAGTCAAGCCGTCGGCCACGCTCGGTGTGTTCCGACGTGGCCAGCGTCTGGCGGAACTGTTCGATGTGGGCGCGCGCGCGCACGAGCTCCTCGGTGACGTCGGAGCGGTCGGAAAATACCACGATTTCCGAGAGAATCCGGGCCTGGTCGAGCTCGACCCCGAGGTCGCTCTCGACCTTGGCGACGCGGGCGCGGAGCCGATCCATCAGCGCCGTCGTGACCTTGGGGCCTTCGGTCTCGACGCTGGTGAGCATCCTGTCGAGAGCGTCGATGCGCATCGTGAGGTCGGCGACGAGCGAGGCGCCTTCGTTCTCCCGCATGGCGACGTGGGCGTCGATGACGCGCTGGAGGCCGTCATTGAAAGCGGCGACGAGGGCCGCCTGGTCGTGCTCACGCTTGCGGAACGAGATGAGGTTGCCCTGGCGCAGCGCCAGTTCGAGCGTAGGCGGTGGGGCGCCGAGATCTGTGGCGAGGTGCTGCAGCTCACGCATGAGCGCGGTCAAAGCATGGCGATCGAGGACGACCTCGACCGGGGTCTGGTCGGACTCGAGGATGAGCGAGAGCTCGACCGAGCCGCGCAGGAGGCGTTGGCGGATCTGTGTCGAGGCGAGGGCCTCGAGCTCGGGCTGGCGCGACAGCTCGTGCGGTGTGTGCATCCGGAAGGCGAGCGCCTTGTTGTTCACGCTCTTGAGCTCGAGGCGCCAGTGCTGGCCGCCGACGGCGAAGGTCGCGGCGCCAAAGCCGGTCATGCTCATCAAGGCCATCGACGCGCTCCGATTCTGGGTGTGGGGAGGTGGGTTGGCATCGGCTCAGGCCTCGGCCGCGGCGACGGCGTCATGAGCCCAGCCTTCGAGGAGGCCGAGGTCGTCCATGAGGTCGAGGGCCACGTAGCGGTCGCGCATGTCGCGGCAGACGATGAGAGCGTGGATGGCGCGCTCGGGGGTGCAGCCGATCTGGCTTGGGCGGTCGGGGCAGCCGGCGTCGCGTAGGGCTTTTTCGATGGTGGAGACCGGCAGCATGACCTGGCCGATGCGGTCGAGGATGGCGGGCCAGCGCTCCTTGACGAGGGTGAGCTCACGCTCGAGGTCGGCGACGTAGCGCTGCTTACGGTTGAGCTGGACGGCGATCTCGGACACGACGCCTGCGCCCAGGGTGTTGTGGCGATTGGCGAATTCGGGCGGCGTCGGGGCGGACTTTCTAGCGGCGAGTGCCACCGGGTCGATGGTCGCCGGGTCGAGGGTGAGCAGGCGTTCGAAGAGCATCGCGGACAGGCGTGTGGCGATGCCGACCTGGGTGCCGTGCAGGCCGAGCAGCGGCAGGTGTTGGTCGAGCTGCTCCATGTCCCAGTAGTGCGACACGAGGTGCTCGCCGCCTGACGCCGGGGCCGAGCTGCCGGCGACGGCCATCGAGAAGCCGGACACGAGGATGGCCTCCATGAGGACACGTAGACCGTACTCGTCGGCTTTGCCGATGGGGGCGGCTTGTTCGAGCAGCTCTTTGAAGAGGTCTTCGAGGATCTCGTTGGGGCGGGTCGCGTAGGGGACGTCGCGTACGAAGTGGGACAGGAGCCAGTCGCCCTGCGAGACGGGCTTGCTCAAGAGGTCGCCAAAGCCCGCGAGGTTTAGGTGTGGGGGCGCGCGCATGAGCACGCCGGTGTCGGCGAAGATGGCGATGGGCTGGCCACACGGGAGCGTGCGCTTGACGCCGCCGACGAGGACCGCGGCGATGGTCGAGGTGTAGCCGTTCATCGAGGCGGCCGTCGGGACGGCGATGTACTCGCGGCCGAGCCTGAAGGACGAGAGCTTGCCGATGTCGTTGA
>Ga0247843_1008705_pt1 | contig 11671 bp, 9 predicted proteins | sample LaCruzMarch2017__FD_192420 | JGI IMG/M metagenome (GOLD analysis project Ga0247843, IMG submission 192420) | Freshwater microbial communities from meromictic Lake La Cruz, Castile-La Mancha, Spain - LaCruzMarch2017_8m | ecosystem: Environmental > Aquatic > Freshwater > Lake | place: Spain...
ACACGACATTTTCTTGTGTCTGCGACATGACTGAAACATGTCGGCGACATGTCGCCGACACGACACAGAATGTCGCCGTTTGGGCAAAAAAACGACACGCCGACATCCGACATGTGGAGCTAAGGTGATATTTGTGATATTCGTGTTGGGTAACAATGTAAGCTTACTGCCTTCTTTGTTGCAAACATTGTGTTGGTAAAGAAAATGGAATTGATTTTCTGATACCTCACAGGCCTGTTCATTTGTTCCAGCGCTACGGGACAGAGATGAGTCTGGATCCTGTTGTATCAGCTGGGTTGTCGTTTCTAAAGTCATTGGTAGTTAATAGTTAAAAGCTCGAGAGTGAGTGTTGATATAGGTTCAGTTGACCTATCTCAAGTGATCACTTTAAAGTTAGTCTTTTCTCCTGCGCCATGGGTGAGGAGTGTTGGCTATACTTTATTAGTGATGACCATCAGGTGACAGACATGCCTTTATTACTCGCAAGGATGTTTGGACACATGCTGCATTTTATATATTTGTTAGAGGCGAAGCGCCTATCTTTGTCGAGGATACCGATTACTAGAATCTAATCTTTTCAATTACTAAAAGAGCTTTTGCATGCTATCGTCCTTCGTCGTAGTATAGTAACGTCATCGCTGCCTAGATGCCATCACCAACATCCATATTACCATCTCCTCCTTTGAACAGTCATCATACCAAGATCATCAGAGTCGGACCATGCACCCTCATCATCATCAGAATCAAAGGCACCATCATCACCACCGAATCATGAAAGTCACCACCATACCCACCACCATCGTCCATCATCTCATCCTTGCCTATATCAACATCATCATCGTCGAACTGTTCATTGGCATCAAGTCCAATGCCTCGTCCTCAGCGGCAACGTCGTGTTGGTAGAACCCCTCCTCCGTCGCACATGCTTCAAATCCAGTAGTGGTTGTCTTTGCTCCACTACCAACGACACCACTACCACCCGCCAAGGCATCTCCATTGTCATTCGCCGACTGCACTGTAACGCGCTTAAACCTACCCCTGCCCCCAAACTCATCATCATTTGCACCACCGAACACACCATCACCGTCAACTGTTACTGTTACTCCCTCATCACCCAGAGTTCACAACAGCTCCTTCCGTGCCTTTGACGTACCTCAACCTCCCCTCCTACCACCGGATGAGGAGTATTGTACATCCCCCATGACATCATCATCATACTTTCCAAATCCTCCAATATCACCATCACCGGCAAGTTTCCCAAGCAGTCGAGCTCTACTCATAGCCTTGGGAGGCGGACCAAGGATTGGCAGGGGGGGGATGGAGCGAGATAGATAGACTACGATCAGTGTAACAATGAAAGCCAAAAGACAAGGATGGCATACTAGTTCCTACGTTACTTCTACGTGAAATATGCTTTATTTCCCCACAGCGACAGGGATTTTTCCCGAAAAAAAAAGAGGACAATTGTCTGGAAACTGTAGTACTACAGTCTCCAGATCAATTGTCTCCAATTTTTTCTAGGAAAATATCCCACTTGAAGTGGGATATTTCCCATTGTCGTCCTGTTGGTCGCCATGGTCGAATTTGACGGCCGCCGCTAATACCATCGGATAGTGCATTGTCTTGCGCTTCTTTTGGTACCCTACTTTGTCTAGAGCACACGTGTGTGCTGAGATTTGTCCATTCTCCCTTCGTCGAGAGTGGGAAAATCGGGTTTTATTGGCTGTGTAAGGGTAAACGTTGTGGGAACGCTATTTGATGGCGTATCGGCTGTGTCAGGGAGGCTGTTATTGGTCATCATCTTGTCCCAAATGATGTTCTGGTGCGTGTATGCTCTCCCTACTGCTCGATAAGCTGCGTCGCTGATGGACTTCCACCAGCATAGGCGAACGACGTCCACGTCGACTACCAAAGATGATGGAAGTCAAGATGAAAGGAAAGAGAAGTGACTAGCTTACGTACGTATGAGCCTACATACTAACACCCCCCCCACAATTGCTAGTGTGTAACAATGGCAATTGTACAAACAGGATGAAGGAACAGACGTACAAAGAACAAAAGCTAGCCAAAGATTGCGTTGTGCATAGAATCCATATAATCATTGACCCAAATATAATTCCCCAATGGTACAAAAAAAGAAAATGGCAGGCTGAAAGAAGAAATCTTCGTCAATAAAACAGTCTCCATGAAAGTAGAACAAAATAATTACCCGTTGTCCTCAAGTAATCAATTATCACCCACAATGTTGTTAATTGAACCTAATGTTGTTAATTGCACGTTCGACTGGATGTTTTCGTCAAATTGGGTATCAAATTGAGTATTATTGTCAGTAATAGTAGCCCGCATGATGTCATCGAGCTGAGTAGGAGCATTTGTCGTGACATGATGATGATGGTGTGGCATGACATGATTGATGTACTTGGTGTAGGCATGTTGGATAATTGTAGCAGCGGCATTAGCAGTACTAACATAAGGTAGATAGACAGCAGTAGTAGGCTGCTCAGGTCGAAGTAGATTAATTGCTTCTGTAGTTTGTGTAGACCAGTAGACTACCTAGAGGCATACACGATGGTTTGGTGGACTCAGTATCGAAATCGGTGAACTTGATTGACTCTTCAGTAGTGTCAGATATACACCACGGAAACCCCCCACGATCCAAAGTAGGATCTGGAGCATTGGGAGTACGCCTACAACCAGTGCGGCAACGAGGAGTTTTACGTTTGCCACGGCGCGTCTTCTTCCGTTTTGGTGGTTGCATGCCACGGTGACGGAAGGGATGCTGAAGGAACTTGCGGTTGGAGTCATTACTCCCGATAGATGTCACAAACGGTATTGGTGGAGGTCGACGATTACCTCCCCGGTTGGACTGGGTTTGCTTGGCCTTGACTTGCTGAGTATGCTTGGAAGTTTGACGAAGTAGCTGTTTGGTGTGGGAATGCCGTTCATATTGTTTACGTAGTAGTAGACCAATACAATGTTGTAGTACAAGTACGGCATGAAGTACACGTATTTGTTGAATGCGACGGGAAATACGAACTCTAATTTGTTGTTTTAGAGAACGCCATAAAAGTTGGATATGGACAGCTTTGTCAACTTCGTAGATGGAATGACTAGTCTTGGCTTGAAATCCCCCTCCCCTCTTTTGGGTGGATTGGGAGGGAGGATAAGATGACTTCTCACGTCGTCGTCGAGAAGCATCTTCTGGTGTCTGTTTAGCTGTGTGTTTCATAGACACAGGCTGGGTCGACACCGTAACCGTACGAGCCTGGGTAGGATGGAGGTGGCTTGACAATGTATGTGGTGTTGTAGATGAGGTAGGCACCACGGACATTGATTTTGATTCTGCTCCTCTCTCCTGGGTTGATGGGATGGTAGGAAGAGGAGAGGACCGTCTTATTTTCTGACGGTGCATTGCATCCTTAAGTCGGCGTAGCTTGCATGTTGGTGATAGAGTTCATCACGTATGACATAGAGAGTATTTTTAACATGACGTGGTATATTCATTTGCTAGTCAAGTTTATCCAACCAGTATGCAATGCTGTTGCCAATCATCTCAACTGACTTATTATTACAGGGTTTGTTGGATGATGGCTAATATTGCAACAACCAGACATTATGCCAGAGGAGTGACGCAGCATATTGATGATGGCCTATATGGTTGTCAATATCACTTGTAACTTGATAAATATAGTCATATCCCTCCCCGAGTACGGGTGCAAGGAAAGTGATAGGTCTCGCATTCCCTTGTGGTGGGGTGTGGGGTGGGTGGGAATGAGGACTATTGACCCTCGGTGTGTAGTTGTTGTTGTTGTTATTTTGCACCTAATTGTCATTCGAAGCGAGCGGGCATTTTGGCAGCCGCTCAGCTGTTCTATTATTGTTACTCGTCGGAATTGGGATGATCGTCAATGCTGGAGGAGTCGATTCAACGTCAAAATGCTGTGATGGTGCACCACGCAAAATGATGGATCGTGGTTGCTTTTCGATGTAGATGAAGGCAAATTCTACCTCCCCCCTCTACGCGATGATGGGGTAGCAGAAGAGTGTTATACAGGGCTCAAAACCTGATGGACTTCCACCACATAGGCGGACGACGTCCACGTCGACTACCAAAGATGATGGAAGTCAAGATGAAAGGAAAGAGAAGTGACTAGCTTACGTACATATGAGCCTACATACTAACAGTCGCTTGTGTTGAATGAAATTACACACAGCAGGCGAGCTGAGGAAGAGAGTCTTTCGGGCAGAATATTCATATAATTTTGATTAAATAGCATTATTACATTACACTTTTATGATTATGATACATGAGTCCACCGTAGAATACGCCATCAACAGCGTTCCCGCAACGCTTACCCTGACACAGTCGATAAAACCCGATTTTCCCACTCTCTACGAAGGGAGAATGGACAAATCTCAGCACACACATGTGCTCTAGACAAAGTAGGGTAACAAAAGAAGCGCAATACAATGCACTATCCGATGGTATTAGCGGCGGCCGTCAAATTCGACCACGGCGACCAACAGGACGACAATGGGATATATCCCACTTCAAGTGGGATATTTTCCTAGAAAAAATTGGAGACAATTGATCTGGAGACTGTAGTAACATTTTTGTGAGAAGAGTGTGTGTCATACTAGACGTATTGGTCCACACCAGACAGACGGTTCATTCCAGCTGAGTTCCATAACTCATCCCTTTCCAAATGTCCTCAAGTCGTGGACACGCGAGCCATCTCTAGGAAACTGGCATACAAAAGCCAGTAGCTAGCAGTAAAGGCATGTTGGCATTCCTCCTTCTTTTTACGTCGGCGCCATCATCCTCCGCTGAGGAGGTCTTCCGACATGGGGGCTCAGGCCGGCGCAAAAGCAACGTTGAAAAAAGCAGAATCTGGCGTCATGAATCTGTCTCCTTCGAGCCTCTTACATTTGAGGCGGAGGAGATGACTCCCGTTGATAGGGAGCGCCTGCTGACCGCGAGGGAACACCGCACAAACGACGGCTTAGAAGCTGAGGGGGCGGACGAAACCGAACCTGCGGAGGATGCAGAAGAATTAATTTTGGATGATCTGAATGACCTAGAAGCAGACGCTAGGTTTGTTGGTTCCCATTACTCTTCAGAGGCGACGCTCGAGATAGACGATGGGGGGTTTGACTTCGATGACTATTTCACTAACGAGGGCTACGAAGAGAGAGGCAAAGACTCATCTTCTCACAATCTGGATGAATTTGACGACCTTGTGCGTGGTGAACGTGAGGGTGTTGTTCAAAAGAACGAGGGGGAGGGGAGGGACGACTACTTATTAAAAGAGGGATTCATCGACATAGGGAATCCTGAGGTATTTGAGCCTATCGCGCACAAGCTGAGGAGAAAGCTTAACTATATCACAGAGCAGGGGTTGGGGGCAAGTGGGGACCGATTCATGACCAAGTTGCATAATTCCTCGATAGCCCTAGTGCAGTCTAGACGTAAACTCGATTGTTCTAACGTCAAAATTCAGTTTAAGACTGACAAATACGGGAAGGAAACAACCGTGACACTAATAGGTGACGGACGCACCATATTGAAAAGTGCAAGGGATGTTGGCGCGTACCAGACTAAGACAATGCAGAAGTGTGTAAACCCTGGCACATACACACTTAAGCTGCAGGATTTAGACGGTTTATGTTGTGGTAACGGAAAAGGATTTTACAAAATGTGGGTGAATGGGCAAATTGCCGTGGCCGGTGGTTACTTTGTTGGGTCCAAGACGCACCAAATCGAGATAGGAAAAAACTGGCAGGCCAGCATGAATTACCGCCAAAAAGAGTGGCTTAATACACACAATAGTCGTCGACGGCAATATAACGGAGGCCAGGGATATGTCGCACTGCGTTGGTCGCGGTCTCTGGCCTCCAGGGCGCAAACACACGCCAACCGTTTGACCCACAACTGCAAATCTGGTAGCCTTGCGCATGCACCTGGTATCACTGAGGGTGAAAATCTTGCAAAGAATCAGGGAAAAGGGGAATGGGGTAGACTGTACCCCGTAGACAAAATTATGCGACGATGGGTCGAGGCGGAGCTGAACTGGAGTTATCCGAAGAATGCCCACATGACCCAGGTCGTGTGGCGTGCTACTCAGTATGTTGGGTGTGGTGAGTCCCTCAAAACCTACAGCGGTGCTCACAAGTGTCGCGTTCAGGTTTGTAGATATGTAAAAGCTGGGAATTGTGCAGTTCGCAACGGGAATTGGAGGGCCGCGGCGTGGGAGGACGACTCGGCCTGTGGGTTCGATTGTCCAAAAGATGGTTGCTTTATTTGAGAAGGTTATTGGTTATTGGTGTAGTCACTGCTATCACAAAAATATAAACTAGATAAAAAAACAAAGAATAACCCTATTATTCTGTGTAAAGTGTAACACTCTTGCAACTACGTTACTACTTGATAAAAATTATCAACAATAGCAATATCACTCTAGGAGCTATTTGATGCATTTTCTTCAGGTATTATTTGAATTTTTGAACAGAACCACCCATTTTCGCAGCGTCTCGTCCGATCGAGTTCTGATGCGTGTATGATGCCATCGAGTCCAAGATTCTCAGAGTATGCATAGAGTCTGTTTTTAACAACATCTTCTTGACAGTGGCTCCCAACTATACTGATCAGCTGAAGGCTGCACTTGAGCACGTGAAGCAGTTATTCACTGATTCTGAGGGGAAGGAGGTATATCGCTCAGTCCAGGTGTACTACACGCAGATCATAGCGGCTATTCAGCCATTTGTTGGGAAGCGTGACTTCCCTGTCAACGTTGCCAAGAAATTTAAGAGCAATATGGACCCAGGACTCTCCTCGTTCTTTAAGCAGGCTTATCCACAGCATACCACCGTTGTGCCCTTGGAATCAGGACTCCAACTGGCTGCCCTCCGCGCTATGCTCGCTGCTGCGCAGAAGGCAGAGGAGAATCGGAAAATGATTTCTGCGACGGCAATCAGTGCCATGAACACTCAAGCCTTTATGCTCCAAGGTGCTTCGACGGCCGGCGTCAATGCCAGTCAGGCAGAGAGGACGATCGCTGACTTCAAGAAGAAAGATCTCGCCTGCTTTGGCTGTGACGGGCCGCATATGTGGTCCACTCAAAAGCCAGATAAGTCCTACGTCGTCACCTGCCCTAGTAAGGACAAGCCTGGAGTCAGGGAAAAGGCAGATGCTAAAATCGCCGAGATCTGTACTAAGCGCAAGGGCAGGAAGGACAGGGAGGACAAGCGCAAGAAGGACAGGGAGGACAAGCGCAAGAAGCCCAAGGCGACCGCCAACGCATGACATAGGCGCCATGGTATCGTATATATTTACGTACCGCGATAGTAGGACAATACGTATGCTATAAGATGTCATGTACATATAACTAGGTAGTGCACCAAACGTTATGGAGAAGAGTAGAGAATCTTCTCGCCGTAGAAAGGAATTGGTGCGCCCGATTATTACGTTGGGCGTCGCGAGGATGATGGGAATGATCAGATCATCGTAGGTACGGGTTTAGGCGGCTTTTTGGGTCCGGGAAAATGTAACAAATTCAGCGCGCAAATGAGTAGTCTGACGAATAGTTAAATATCTCGTTGAATACTTGGTGGTTGGATTATTCCGTTGGTCGATTGCATTCTCCGTCTCAATAGCTTTCAGAATCTATGATAAAATTTTGTTGTTGCACCTAAAATAAAGGGGTTATGGAGCTTCAAAGTTACCATGTTACATTAAAAAAATCGTTGATTTCAAATTTCAAATGTTACATTGACATTTTCGAAGACTTCCGGACCACGTAGCTGACCCACCAATAGTGCATTAGATTCGCAAGAGCCTGTAGAATGAGATTCTGACCTCAATTTTTTTGAAATTCCAAGATCCGACTGAGAAGGACTCATTTGAGTCGTGTTTGACCACTGATTTAAAGGCAATTCCGATCTAAATACCCTGAGGAAAGAGTAGTTTTACGACAAAGATTGACGAGGCTGACACGGAAGATGAACAAGAGACGGATTAGATATATCTAATATTGTTAGGAAACTACATTTGCTTACTCATTCATGCATTATTGGCCATCTATACTGGCTTTTAGGTCATTATACGTTGTTATTACAAATGTAACAAATATGTAATGTCAAGGAGAAGGTCCACCGCGCGTCACAGACAACAAATTTGACCACAACAAGCAAGGTATAGTGAGGTCGGGATGTGTTGGATGGACTGGTGCGAGGGCGAGATCATTGAACGACAATTATTCATGTTAGAGCTATCAATCTCAGAGGGGTTGGGTTGTTAAAAATCTGAGACGGCTATTTGGGCCCGGTTTTGTATGCCGCACAAGGGCGGACCCAAAAAGCCGCCTAAACTCGTACTGATCGGACGATAATAAAGATTTGTCGGCATACCGCCTGTTTAGGATATGCGCGCCTTTCTTATCTGTGCCGATGCACACGCGCCTTTGAGCGCACGTGTATTCGACATTCATTTTAGATAGAATAAAATAGCACACAATTTTACTTTTGTATTCTTGTCATTATCATCGTTGATTCATTCTGCTGAACTGATGTGTAGTTCTTTAGAGTAGTTCCCTGCCTAGGACACTATCAATTGATAACTCCGTCTCATCTCAAGACTTAGCAGGTGCAATCTACGACGACGTCGAAAGGAGAGCATACTAACAAAAGTAACACAAGAGGCTCACGGCGAGGTCGAATAAAAGCCTATAGTGCCAACTACGACATCAACGGTGCTTCATTACCTCCAAGATACTAATAAGAGTATACCTCGCCAAGTACGCACCGCAAAAGAGCATCACTTAATAGTAGGATGTCAGATGCAAGTACACAAGGTAAGAGGAAGGGAGAAGTGGAAGATAATATGTCGAGGTGTTTAACAGTAGTCTGCACCGACGATATTACTCGAGTCAACTATGACGAGTCTACAGCCATCTCTGTGTTATGTTACCACTCACTAACTGCTAAGGATACAATCCGAGGCGACCTTACGCAGTTTAGGTACGAGAGGGATGATAAATAAGAACGGGCTAGACTGAGCAATATCAATACTAAGACCAAGCCGAGGTAATACCTTACGGTTGGCTGTACCTTCACTATTAGTATTAGTATGTTGAAAGGTATGAAAAAGTGATAATGAGCAAGGACATGGTCCAAGCTTTTGGCGAAGAGGTAACTATCGAGGTAGGATACACCTAAGAGGCATATGAAATGTGTTGGCGAAATGCAACATACACCTTAAATTCATATGAGATGGTTAGCGGAATGCAACAATCAACCTCAAAAACAAAGGAATAATAAATAATTATAGTACCCTCATGTGTAATCCGTGACAAGCCGAGAACAAAAAATAAGTATAATAGTACCGTCACGTGTAATCGTGACTGTCAATAGGCCACTTATCTAGGTGTAGATATTTACGTATTATACGTATCTATTACCCAGTTCAGGCAATACTTAAGCCAGGCTACGTATAGGTATTTGACTCTGCACGCACTTCGTACGTCAGAGAGTTCTCGACGTGTCACGAGGATATATGGTTGAACTTCAACCAAAGGCATCTGCTAGTTGGATTATGCGGGATGCTCGGACACATCAAATATATAGAGTGTAACCTAGAACATAATTAAATTCTAATATTTTTCATCGACGTCTCTTGTCTCTTCAAGCAATCGCCGTTGCCATCACCTACCCTACGAACGGCTTATGGCACTTTGATCAAGCACCATAGTAAGCCTTAAACGCGTACTACGTAGGACTCTGTAGGACTAGTATTGTCGTGGACCGTGGGACTCAAAACCACAGGCTCCGTACCAAACGGCGCGAGAGTGAGAAGCCTTTGCATCGACAACATCGAGCTTTGGCAGGTGCGCGTTGAGTTAGAAACTCAACCAATCACCCTCATATCGGCTAGTATTGCTTGGGTGATACCATTGAGTTGGTCACGCAAAGCAAGAAGAATAGTAATAAGAAAAACAACAACTTATTATTTCCGTCCAGTAGACGTCGATGCCATCTTCGAAAAGTCCATTCCAACCAGGCTAGTGTGAGTGGTGGAGGGAAAAGATTTCTCAGACACCATCTCAAACAGCACGAATAGGCCCGAGAGAGTTATAACCTCTTGGGAACTACTCCTTTTCTTGCGTGACATCACGAGACGGTTCAAATTCGAGAAAGTACCTCTTATGAGAAGGGAAATGGAGAAAAGGTCTCGTTACGAGAAAGTCGAACTGAATCTCACAAGATTCGGGCTACGTACAAGTTACGTATTTATCTACTTATCTCTTACGTACATACACGTAAATAGTAAAAACGATTTTAGAGTATTATGAGCACCTACTCCCTACAATGCCTGATGGGCTGAAGCCACATCATTGTGAGAGGCCAGGGGGTGAATACGGTGACGTGCCTATACGGTACATCATGGCCCAAATGTCTGAAGAAGAAATTAGGAAGACGAGTATCAGATTACCAGATGGTAACAAGTTATTTGTGACAGTCTACTCCGACGAGAATGCAGAACTGTATCTCAGGATGCTGCGTGATCATGAAAATCTCATGACTCAAAATGGCAGTAAGTAAGAAAGCTATCGAGGACGCTCATGTGAACCGACGAAAGACTTTTAAAGAATACAATACGGCAAACGCAGTGGTCAATCCAAGTGCACAAGAGATAGCTCATAGCTCGAAGAGTTTCTCTGAAACAGGATTGGAGAGTAGCACAGAAAGTGTGTCTTAATATTGCTACCGCAGCATTCAGCCTTTTTAGGCGTAAGCTAGATGGCACTGCTAAACAGCAGTGGGATATGATTGACACCGAAGTGCACAGCGATAGCACCCACACAGACCTACAAGGACTGACTGTGGATGGGCCAAAAGGAAGGTTCTGGGTACGTTTCTTCTCTGCATTGAAAAGCGCTGATGCAGCTGACGAACAACGTCGAGTGACTCATTCCGTATCCCCAAGAAGCAGCGTACAGAGAAGTTCTGTAACCGCTGCAAGGATCACGGAGGAGCTCACACCACCCACAACACAACACAAGTGATTGTAATTGCTACAAAGCCGATGGTACTCCAAACAAGGAGTACGGCACCAAATCCGGATTCTCGAAGAAAGGGAAGGACGGCAAGGACAAGTCCTACAAAGGGGGCAGGGACAAACAGCAAATCTCACACTTCAGCCTAGTGCGTCGAATCCTGATGGGCGCGTGCTACGCACACCTTGTCTTGCTCCTCTTATGTGCCCAAGTTGTGTCTCCTCTGACTCTGGGAAATGCTTTCTCACATTCCGGACGTTATGAGCGGCCATAAGTTGTAATTTCCTTGTGCAATGGGCAATGGCTTTTAGCCACATGTGCTTTGTAGGATGCCCTGCTGCTGCATGGAGGTATCGCACTGCTTGCTCGATGCTTGGCAATTCATAAGCGTTGTTGATGTGCTCCATCGGGCATGGTACTGCTGTTGCTTGTCCCATCAGTTGGCTTACACGCTCTTGGGTGGCCGTGGTTGTTATTGTTGATTTAGGTTCAGGGTTCAGTTGACCTATCTCAAGTGATCACTTTACAGTTAGTCTTTTCTCCTGCGCCATGGGTGAGGAGTGTTGGCTATACTTTATTGGTGATTACCATCAGGTGACAGACATGCCTTTATTACTCAC
>Ga0247843_1008707_pt1 | contig 11670 bp, 15 predicted proteins | sample LaCruzMarch2017__FD_192420 | JGI IMG/M metagenome (GOLD analysis project Ga0247843, IMG submission 192420) | Freshwater microbial communities from meromictic Lake La Cruz, Castile-La Mancha, Spain - LaCruzMarch2017_8m | ecosystem: Environmental > Aquatic > Freshwater > Lake | place: Spain...
ATTTGGGGCGCAGCATGTGTGACTAATTCAGCTTGCGCGGGGGCGTCGGCGCCAGCAGCGCGGGCAACGGCGCGACGGGTAGACCCTCTTCGACCATGTCGCGCGCCTGTTCGGGCGTGGCTTCGCCCCAGATCGGACGGTCGGGCGCATCGCCGTCATGGATCGCGCGCGCCTCGTCGGCGAAGCTGTCGCCGACATAGTCGAACGTGTCGCGGATGTGCTCGCGCACCTTGGAGGCCATCTCCGCGATGCTCTCGCGCGACCGCGCCACCGCCGGCGCCATGGGGGCCTTGCGCACCTCGCGTGAGCCGCAAACCGGGCACTCGATCCGCCGGCCGGCTTCCTGGGCGTCATAGTCTTCGCTGGAGGCAAACCAGCCTTCGAAGTCGTCCTCGTTGGGGCACGTCAGCACGTAGCGGATCATGGCGTCATGGCCCTCCAAAATCCGCATCGGTCGACCACGCCGGCACTTTCGCGCGGGCTTCGGCGACCTTGTCCAGATCTAGATCGGCCACCAGCAGCCCCGGCGCGTCATGATCGAGCTTGCCGACGATCTCGCCCCAGGGGCCGACGATGACCGAGCGACCCCAGGTGGAACGCCCGTCGGCATGGGCGCCGCCCTGTGCGGGCGCGATGACGAAGCATCCCGTCTCGATGGCGCGGGCGCGTATCAGCGTCTCCCAGTGCGCCTGGCCAGTCGGCACGGTGAACGCTGCAGGAATGGTCAAGATGTCCGCGCCGGCGCGCGCCAGGGCGCGATACAAGTGCGCGAACCGCAGGTCGTAGCAGATCGTCAGGCCGATCTTGGCGCCCATGGGCCCCTCGACGACGACCGCCTGACGGCCGGCTTCGACGCCCGAAGATTCCCGGTAGGTTTCGCCGGCGCCCAGATCGACATCGAACATGTGGATCTTGTCGTAGGTCGCGACGCGCTTGCCGGCTGGCGAGAAAAAGAGGCTGCGGTTGTAGACCTTTCCCGTCTTCGCTGGGACCGCGACGGAGCCGACGAGCAGCCAGACGCCGTGCTCTTCCGCAAGACGCCCCCAGCTGCGTTCCTCGGCGACGAGATCGGCCTTGGCGAGATTGTCGAGCAGGCGTGGTCGATCGCGATCGAGACGGCCCGTGTTTTCCGGCGTCGCCACCAATCGCGCGCCCGCGCTGGCGGCTTCGCGGATGAACGGCGCGGCTTCAGCGCGATTGGCGGCGGCGTCCGGTCCGGAGCGGAGCTGGACGGCGGCGACGCGGAGCTTTCGCGCCATCAGGCGCCTGCCAGCAGCGGATCGAGCACACCGCGCGCTTCCAGTGCGTGCAGGTCGTCACAACCACCCACGTGCGTATCGCCAATGAATATCTGCGGGAATGTTGTGCGGCCGCCGGAGCGCGCGACCATCTCGGCCTTTTTCTTCGCATCCATCGCCGCATTAATCTCTGTCACCGCGACGCCCTTGCGGGCCAGCAGAGCGAGCGCGCGGTCGCAGTAAGGGCAGAACATCTTGGTATAGACGGTCACGGCGACCATGCTGGGAAGCTCCTTGCATCCGTCATATAACCACCTCTACGGGCCGCACAACGCGCCCCAGCGTCAGCACATGCACCCTGGCGGCCTTCGCACCCAGCAGCGCCTTGGCGCAGACCTCGATGGCGGCGCCGATGGTAAATACGTCGTCGATGAGGACCACGCGGCGTCCCGCCACAAGCGCCGCAGACCAGGGATCGACGCCAAACACGTCCTCGAGCTTGCATCGGCGTAGGCGCCACGAGATCAGCGCCCGCCCGCGCCTCTGCGCCCGCGCGCGCCATCCGACCGCCGAACGCCTTCAGGCCGTCCCGCCGCCCGCTGCGCTTGTGGACACGCACAAGCTTCCAGGCGTGGTCGTGGCAAGCAAGCGCAGCGCGGGCGCTCGCAAACACCGGCGCATCAGCGAGACGCGCGCCACAGAGCGCCGCCGCCTCCGTCTCCGTCTCGGATGGAAAGCCCCAGCATCCGCAGCAGGGCGGACCTAGGAACGCCAACCCCGCCCACAGCGCCGCCTCTCTAGATCCTGGGCGATCGACGATCTTGTCCGAAAGCAGCGAACCCGGCGGCCAGACGAGATCGGCCGCGCGGGCGCAATGATCGTCGACCCGGATGGCTGGCCGCTTGTATAGTCCCCCGATGATCGCGCCCCGCATGTTCGACGCGCGCCGCGTGCGCCGCCACCGCGCCCGCGCCGCAGCCTCCCCGCACGACGCCGCCTTCTTGCGTGAAGCCGTCGCCGACGATCTTGCCGACCGGCTGGAAGGGGTCAATCGCACGTTTGGGCGCGTCCTGGTGATCGGCGGCGCGAGAGAATTTCGCGCCGCACTCGCGATGCGGCCGGCATTGAAGGCGAAAATCGACTGGATCGTCGCCGCCGACTGGCACGGCGCAGGCGAGACGGTCGAGATCGATCCGGAACACCTGCCGTTTGCCGAGAGCAGGTTCGATCTTGTGGTCTCCATCCTTGCGCTGCACTGGGTTAATGACCTGCCCGGCGCCCTGATCCAAATCCGACGCGCGTTGAAGCCCGACGGGCTCTTTCTCGGCACGGTGTTCGGCGGAAGGACGCTCCACGAATTGCGCGAGGCGCTGATCACGGCGGAAAGCGAAATTCGCGGCGGGGCCGCGTTGCGCGTGGCGCCGCTGCCGGATGCGCTCGACATGGCGGGCCTGCTGCAGCGCGCGGGCTTTGCGTTGCCGGTCGCGGACCGTGACACCACGATGGTGCGCTACGGCGATCCGCTGCATCTGCTTCGCGATCTGCGCGCGATGGGTGAGACGAGCGCGCTTGCAGATCGCGCCCCGCCGCTGACGCGCGCGATCCTGTTTCGGACAATGGAGATGTACGCCGCCCGGTTCGCCATCGATGGGCGTATGCCAGCGACTTTCGAACTCATCACCGCCACGGGCTGGAGCCCGCACGAGAGCCAGCAGAAGCCGCTCGCGCCCGGCAGCGCGAAAATGCGGCTCGCCGATGCGCTGGGCGTGAAGGAAGAGAGCGCAGGCGAAAAGCCGCGCGAAGCATAGGCGCGCCTATTGCGGCCGCGTCACGTGCAGGCGACGGCGTTCCAGACGCCGCGTCGCAAGCAGACGCATCCGCACCCGCCACGCTTCCGCTTCCCATGCGAGTTCACGACCTGCGCCCGGCGGCAGCGGCGGACCTTCCGCAAGCGCATCGGCAAGACGTTGGAAGCCCGCGCGCGCGTTGACCAGATGCGCTTCGGTGACGTCGTCATGCGACACGATCGTGAGACCCGTTTCGGACAGCAGATTCTGGATGTCGCCGCTCGCGCGCAGATGCGGTTCGCTGAACGCGGTGGCGAACGCGGGCGACAGGTCGCCGCCCGGCAGCGCCGCATAGGTCTCGATGATGGCGGATGCTTTCGGCTTCAGCGCCTTGGCGATCTGCTGTGCGAGCCGCGCGCTGTTGTCAGCATAGGTGAAGTCATCGAAGGAGACGAGGCCTTCAAAGCTGGCGACCGGCGCGGCGAATGTCTCAAGATCGATCGCGGCGACTGCGATGCGTTTGGCGAGGCCCGCTTTCGCCAGTCCGAATTTCAGATGGGGCTGGGTTTCCTCGCGCCATTCGGAGACTTTCAATTCGCCCAGATGCGTCTGCGCCAGCGCGGCGACCGGCGCCGCGAGCCCCGGACCAAACACCGCAAGCTGCGCGGTAGTGGAGAGTTCGAGCTTCGTCGGAAACGTCGCCTCTACGGCGGCGTCGCCCGGCAGAATGCGCCCCTCGCCCCAGATCCGTTGCAGCGCTTCTAGGCGCAGATCAACGGGCGGCGCTTCGAGTTTGAAGAGTTCAGCCTCGACGCCGGCGTCGTTCGCGGCGGCCGCCTGCGCCTCGAAGGCCGCTTCCGCTGCGGCGGGATCGAAGTCAGCGCCTTCCCACCACGCAGCGAATCGCGCGCGCGCGATGGCGACGCCGCGTTTGTCGAGCTTCGGCAGGGGCAGATTCAACGCCATGACGGCGGAAATCTAAACGGAAATCCGTTAACGATTTGTCGGCAAGAGCGGCGCCGCCGCGGACGGGAGCGGTGCGGCGGGATCGCGAAGGTAGGCGGCGATGTCGGCGAAAACCACCTCGGCCTGCCGGTCGCGCAGGAGCATGTGGTAGCCATCGGCGTAGAGCGCGGTGCGCGCCGTCCCCGGCAATTCGCGCGCCGCTTTCAGCGCCGACGCCTTCGGAATGATCTGGTCCTTGGCGCCATAGAGAAAGAGCGTCGGCGCCTTCAGATCGCCCGCGCCGTGCGATGCCCGCTCCATCAACCGCACGAGGCCATATACAGCATCGATCCGGGTGGTGAAGATCATGTTCGGGTCGCGCCCGAGCTTGCGCAGCATCTCGGTGTTGTCCGATGGCGTGATACGGCGCTGCACGCCCTTCGGCGGCGTCACCGCGCGATACGGAAACATGTGTGCGCCCACCCAGAGCGTCGCGGCATAGGTGCACGGCATCGTCGACCAGCCCCACACGGCCGGCGCCGCCAGCACAAGGCGATCGATATGCGGCGCATCCTCCTCGGAGAACGCAGCGATGGCCGTCGCCGCGCCCATGCTCTCGCCGACCACCGCAATCACCGCGCCGGGATGCGTGCGACGCGCCAGCGCCACCGCCGTGCGCAGATCCTGCGTCATCAAGCGCGTGCCGCCCCACACGCCGCGATGGGGCGAGCGACCCTGTCCTCGCGCGTCGTATGCGTACGTCGCAATGCCCTGCTGCGCCCACCATGGGCCCGCAAGATAAAACGTCTCCGCGTAGTCGTTCATGCCGTGCAGGCCGATCACCACCGCCCACGGCTCGCGATCGGCGGGTTTCCAGACCGTGAGCCCCAGTGGCGCGCCGTCAAAAGAATAGAAGCGATTCCCCTCCGCGTCGAAGCGCACGCCCTGGAACGCGGCTGGCGGCTTCAAGGCCTGCTGCACCGTCGGCGCGCAGGCGCCCAAAAGAAAACAGACCGCGAGGAGGCGCAGAAGACTTCCCATGAAGACGTTGATACGGCATCGGTCGGGAAAGTGCAGCGTTTGGACGGCCTGAAGTGCAGGGAGGTGCGGATGGACCTGAAGGCGCAACTGCTGCGCGAGCGGCTTGAAAGCTACGCGGCGCTCGGCGGCGGCTATCCCGTGCCCCTGGCGGGCATGATCTACTGGGCGGCGATGTGCGTGTACGGCCACTTCGCCACGCTCCACAACTGGAGCATCATCGCCTTTATCACGAGCGGGCTCATCTTCCCGCTCGCCGTCGTGCTGGCGAAGCTTCTGCGCAAGGACTTCATGAAAGCCAAGGGCCCCGTCGACAGCGTGCTCGCGCCGGCCTTCATCGGCATGTTCCTCTTCTGGCCGGGCTGCATCGCGGCCTTCTACACCGCACCCGACCTCGTGCCGCTCATCCTCGCGGTAGGAATGGCGGCGCACTGGCCGGTGATCGGCTGGAGCTATGGGCGCATGGGCATCTATGTGGCGCACGCCGTGGTGCGCGCGGTGGCGGTGACGGCGCTCTGGTTGGCGTTTCCCGACTACCGCCTCATGTTCATCCCCGGCGCGGTGGCGGTCATCTATCTGCTTTCGGTCATCGCGCTCATTATCGACTCCGGCGCGGTCGCGCGGAAACTGAAGGCCGCTTAGTCTCAGTCAACGAGCGCGTCGCGCACCCGCGCGCGCAGCACCGGCACAAGCTCCGCTTCGAACCACGGCTCGCGTTTCAGCCAGCCGGTGTTGCGCCAGGACGGATGCGGGAGCGGGAGAATGTCCGGCGGGTAGTCGCGCCAGGCGCGGACGGTTTCGGTCAGCGTTGACTTCGCACGCTCACGCAGATGCCACTTCTGCGCGTAGCCGCCGACGAGCAGCGTGAGGCGCACGCCCGTCAGCGCGGGCAACAGACGCTCACGCCACAGCGGCGCGCATTCCTTGCGGGGCGCCAGATCGGCGCCGTTCACCGTGCCCGGAAAACAGAAACCCATCGCCGCGACCGCGACATTGCGCTCATCGTAAAATGCAGCCCGATCCAGTCCCATCCAGTCGCGCAGGCGATCACCGGAGGGATCGTTCCACGGCAGGCCCGTCTCATGCACCAGCCGCCCCGGCGCCTGACCCGCGATCAGGATGCGCGCATCTTTGCGCACGCGCACGACGGGACGCGGCTCGTGCGGCAGATCGCAGACGCGGCACGCACGGATTTCCGCGAGCAGCGCGTCCAGTTTCTCAGCTTCCCGCATCAACGATGCGCAGCCGGATCACACCCTTGAAGTTCTCGGGGTCGGCAGGCTTGCCCTTCCGCAGGATCACGATGCGGCCCTCTTTGGCGAGCCGCGCTGCGGCGCCACGCACCTCGCCCATGTGCGCGCGCCACTTCTCCGGATCAACCGCGCGCGCTGCATCTTCCGGCGTGATGGAACTCGCAGCGCCTTTCTCGGCGGCAAGCGTGAGGATCGCTTCGTCGATGGTCACGCGTCGCCTGCTTCGATGCCGAACTCGGCGAGCACGTCGGCGGTATCTGCGCCGAGTTGCGGCGGATCGCGGCGGATGGAGACGGGCGTTTTCGCAAAGCGCAGGCCCGGCTTCATCGCGCGGTATGGGCCCTCGCCCGGCAGATCGCGCGTCTCGAACAGCGTCTGCTTGAGCTGCGGATCGTCGACGATCTGGCTGACTTCGTTCGCACGCATCGCGGGGATGGAGTTTTCCGCGCAGATCAACATCCACTCGTCGGTGGTGTGCGCCAGCGCCGCATCATCCATCATCGCGTAATAGGCATCGACGCGCGATCCCTTCGGCGCCGAGAGAAACCGTTCACTCTCGTAAGCGTTCGGCATACCGCCCAGTTCGAGAAACTTCATCGACTGCGCCTGGCTGGCGGGTAGCACGGAGAGCCAGCCGTCCTTCGTCCTGTACGGCTTTCTGTGCGGCGTGATCGTGGTGACGTGGCCATACTTTCCCGTCGGCGGGATATAGGTCTGGTTATAGAGATGCTCGGCCATCAGGAAGCCGGTGAAGGTTTCCAGCATCGGCACGCAGACGAACTGACCCTCGCCGGTCTGTTCCTTGTGACGAAGCGCGGCCATCGCGGCAATCACCGCAAAAAGCCCGCACGTCTTGTCGGCGATCACCGTGGGCAGCGGCTTCAGGGCTGCGTCCTTGTCTGTCAGCGCGCCGAGACCACACGCGCCGCTCGCAGACTGGATGAGATCGTCGAAGGCTTGACGTCCCGCATACGGCCCCGCCGGATCGTAACCCACCGCTTCGACGTAGATGATGTCCGGCTTCTCCGCCGCCACGGCTTCATAGGAAAAGCCGAGCCGCGCGATCGCTTCGGGGCGCATATTGTGGATGAAGATGTCGCCGTGGCGCACGAGCTTCTTCAACGCGCGTTTACCGGGCTCGGTCTTCAGATCGATCGTGACGGAGCGCTTGTTGCGGTTGAGCGCCACATAGACCGGGCCCATCGTCGGATTGACCGGCGGCTTGCCCTGATTGCGTTGCCGGTCGCCGCCCGGATCCTCGATCTTGATGACGTCGGCGCCGAGATCGCCGAGCGTCTGCGTCGCATAGGGGCCGAGCACGAACTGCGTGAGATCGATCACGCGCACGCCGTTGAGAGGACCGTGAGCTGTCAACTCAACCGCTCTTCATCATCTCGCGCGCGATGATGGTGCGCTGGATTTCGCTGGTGCCTTCGTAGATGCGGAAGATGCGCACGTCGCGGTAGAGCCGCTCGATGCCGTAGTCGGCCACATAGCCTGCGCCGCCGAAGATCTGCACCGCGCGATCCGCCACGCGCCCTACCATTTCCGATGCGAACAATTTCGCGCAGGACGCCAGCATGGTGACGTTCTCGCCTGCGTCCCAGCGGCGTGCGGCGTCGAGCGCCATGCAACGCGCAGCATAGGCTTCGGTCCTGCAGTCGGCGAGTTGCGCCTGGATCATCTGGAAGCTCGCCAGCGTCTGGCCGAACTGCTTGCGCTCGCCCGCATAGGCCACGCAGTCGGCGATCAGCCGCTCCGCCACACCCACGCACACCGACGAAATATGCAGCCGCCCGCGATCGAGCACCTGCATCGCCACCTTGAAGCCTTCGCCTTCCTTGCCCAGCAGCGCATCCGGCGGCACGCGGACATTGTCGAAGTTCACGTCGCAGATATGGGCGCCCTGCTGGCCCATCTTCTTCTCTGGCTTTCCGATGGAAATACCTGCAAGATCGCGTGATACGAGGAAAGCCGAGACGCCCGATCCGCCCTTCTTCTCGGGATCGGTGCGCGCCATGACCGTGAAGAGCTGCGCCTTGTTGGCGTTGGTGATGTAGCGCTTGGAGCCCTTCATCACATAGGCCTGCCCGTCCCAGATCGCCGTCGTGCGCACGGCGGCGGAGTCCGAACCCGCTTCCGGTTCGGTGAGCGCGAAGCTGGTGACGATCTCGCCCGACGCAATGCCAGGGAGATATTTCTCTTTCTGCTCCGGCGTGCCGAACATCACGAGGCCCTGACTGCCGATGCCGACATTGGTTCCGAACGCCGAACGGAACGCGGGCGACACGCGGCCAAGTTCGAAGCCGACAGAGACCTCGTCCTCCATCGAGCAGCCGAGACCGCCGAATTCCTCCGGGATCGACAGCCCATAGAGGCCGAGCGCCTTCATGTCGGCGATAACGTCGTCGGGAACGGCGTCATTTTCGGAGACCTGAGCTTCGATCGGGCGCAAGCGCTCCTCGGCGAAACGGCGGACCTGCGAAACGAATTCGGCGCGCGTGGCGGCGTCGAGCGACATGGGCGTCTCCTGATGGGCGGGCGAGACCCTAGCCGCGCGCGAGAAGCTGGTCCACGTCGGCCCTTTGCGGTAAGGACGGCTGCGCCCCCGGCGCCGTTGCGGCAAGCGCGCCTGCGGCGCAGGCGAAGCGCAAGGCGGCCTCAGGCGTCTGCTTTTCCAGAAGCGCCACGACCAGCGCCGCGACGAAAGCGTCCCCTGCGCCCGTGGTGTCGACGGCGGTGACGGCAGGCGGCGCGGCGCGGGCGATCTCGCCGCCGTGGCGGAAGAGGGCAGCGCCCCTCCCGCCCTCGGTGATCGCGACGAGACCTTTCGCCATAGTGAGGCGCTCGCCCTGGAACGCCGCCTCGCCTTCGTTTACGACGATGAGGTCGGCGCGCGCGAACAGTTCGTCCGGAACGACCGCCGCCGGCGCGAGATTGACGCAGAAGAAGACCGGCGCGCGCGCGGCTGCCAGCACCGTCTCCATCGGAATTTCGAGTTGACAGATGATCGCGTCCGCAGCGGGCGCAACGAGCCGATCCGGCGTGAGCGTCCTGTTCGCGCCCGACGCCACGATGATCTGGTTTTCTCCATCCGCAGACACCGCAATCAGCGCCACGCCCGTCGCCGCCCCATCATCGACGCCGCACGCAGAAAGATCGACGCCGCCTGCGCGCAACAGCGCCAGCGCTTCCTGCGCCATCGCGTCGCACCCCACACGCGCCGCCAGCGCCACGTCCGCGCCGAGCCGACGCGCTGCGAGCGCCTGATTGGCGCCCTTGCCGCCGGGATGGCGCGCGAGCACGGCGCCGGTCACGGTTTCGCCGGGCGCGGGGAGTTTCGAAGCGGTCGCCACGAAATCGAGATTGACCGAACCGACGACGAGGATGCGCGGCGGGTTCATCGCGAGAGCCTGTCGATCAGCAGCGCAAAGACGCCCTCGCCGTCAGCCTTTGTGGCCCAGCGCGTGCGCGTGCTGCCTGCGTCGCGAAATTCCACCGCCGTATGACCCAATGCGACGCCCTCATTCGTCTCCACCCGCACCGCGCAGGGCAGGCAGTCGAAAAGTTCTGGCTCCAGCAGATAAGCGATCGTGCACGGATCATGCAGTGGCGCGCCATCGACGCCGGGGATGTTACGCTCCACGCTTGCAGAGAATTCGAGAAGATCGGCGCTCGCCTTCGCCTGCGGCGTGCCGATCGCGCGGATCGCGTCGATGCGCTGCGGCGCCGACCGAACCTGGTGCGTGGCGTCGAGGCCGAACACGGTGATCGGCGCGCCGGAGGCGAACACGACCTGCGCCGCGTGCGGGTCCGCGAAGATGTTGTATTCCGCCGACGCCGTGATGTTGCCGCCCTCCGAGCGTGCGCCGCCCATGACGACGATCTCACGCACGCGGCCCGCGAGGCGCGGCTCCAACACGAACGCCATCGCGACATTCGTCATTGGCCCCGTCACTGCGAGCGTCACCTCACCCGCCGGCGCCGCCATCAAGGCTTCGACGAGATACGACACCGCGTGCGCTTTTTCCCCCGCCGCCTTCGGCTCGAACACGGCCATCGCGCCGAGCCCGCTCTCGCCGTGGAAGCGCCCCGCATCGATGGGCGCGCGCACCATCGGACGATCACAACCAGAAAACACCGGCACGTCGGTCCGCCCAGCGATCTCGCGGATCAGCCGCGCATTGCGCGCGGTCAATGCGCCGCCGACATTGCCAGCAACCGTCGTCAGCGACCGCACGTCGAGCGCATCGGGGCACGCGAAGGCGAGGAAGAGCGCGATGGCGTCATCGACGCCGGGATCGCAGTCGATGATGAGCGGACGCGGCGCCATGGGTGTCTCAAGGTTGATGATCAGGCCCGCCAGCGCGGCGCTCCCGGCATCGAATAGCGAGCCCGCCACAAGGATACGAGCGCCGCGCGCAGCCTTCTTCGGCATCCGCTCCGGCGCAGGCTTGCGGCTCGGTGTTCCGCATGCGGCGGAACGCGACTTTAGCAGGCTCGTCCAAGGCGATCCATTGACGCCGCCCGCCATCCGCGCGGCGATGCGGCGTCGACCACCACCTGGAGGCCACCGACCATGGCGGCGTCAACCTGGACCAGCTTGCCGCACGCACCGCTCTGCGTCGGCGAGTTCGAGGTCGAAGGCGCCATCCTCCCGCTAGGGCGCTCGCTGTTCGGCGAACGGCGCGTGGGCTACGTCACCGGCGGCCGCTTCGAGGGAGAACGCCTCAGCGGCGACATCGCGCCCGGCGGCGGCGACTGGTCGAGCACAGGCGAAGTCCCTGGCGGCGCGGCCGGCACGTTCGACGCGCGATCCGTGTGGCGCACGCACGACGGCGCGCTGATCGCGGCGAGCTATGCAGGCCGCAGCGTGATCCCGCCCGACGTCGCCGCCGCCTTCCGCGACCTCGCCCAACCGCACGTCGATCCGTCGCGCTATTGCCTGCGCATCGCGCTCGTTTTTGAGACCAGCGACCCGCGCTATAGGTGGCTCAACGGCGCGCTCGCAGTAAGCTGCGGCGAGCGGCTGGCTAGCGGCGTGCGGCATACGATGTTTGAGGCGACGTGAGGTGAGGTGAGGTGAGGTGAGGTGAGGTGAGGTGAGGTGAGGTGAGGTGAAGACGCTGGAGACGCTGGAGACGCACCGCTTGGTGTGTGTGTCCCACGGCCGCTGTCAAATCACCACTGCCCCCTCCAACAGCCCCAGCGTCGCCAGGCGGCCGGAAACGGCTTCTGGGACTTGTACGGGCGGCGCGTGGTTACAGTCGTGCACGAGGACTTCAGTGCACTCGCCGTGGCGGCGTGTTGAACCGCCCCGGGTTCCTCGGAGGCTAGGTTGTTTGAGTCAGGCGGCCATGGCCGTCTGCTCAGTCGCTGCATAGTAGTTCGCCTCCGCCTCGGCGGGCG
>Ga0247843_1008708_pt1 | contig 11668 bp, 15 predicted proteins | sample LaCruzMarch2017__FD_192420 | JGI IMG/M metagenome (GOLD analysis project Ga0247843, IMG submission 192420) | Freshwater microbial communities from meromictic Lake La Cruz, Castile-La Mancha, Spain - LaCruzMarch2017_8m | ecosystem: Environmental > Aquatic > Freshwater > Lake | place: Spain...
AATCCGGTCGGGATAAAGTTCGTAATCAAGTAATTCTAAGTCAAGCTTAGAAGGTAAAAGGAAGAGAGAGTCCATTCTTCAAAACTACAACCCAAACCCCGTTTTTCACCAAATGTGACGATGAACCGATTTTCTCCGTTATCGGTGGCAATGTTTTACCGGAATACTCATTCGGTAAATGAACCACGCCCAACCACCATTTCGGCCCGACCCTTAGCAATCAAATCCAAGGTAGCAAAGTTTTGAAAAACCCTTACCGGGTCAGCAGCACTAAGTACCGTCACGGCACTTGTTAGGCGGATTCGTTTTGTACGGGCAGCAGCAGCAGCCAGAATAAGGGTTGGTGCTGCATCAAGAAACTCTTTGCGGTGATGCTCGCCAATGCCAAATAAGTCAATGCCAGATTGGTCTGCCTTTTCAATTCTATCAAGCAATTGGGCAATTGCCTCTGTATTGTTTATTTCAGTGCCAGCAATATGAGTAGGTACCGCGGCAAAACTATCAATTCCAATCTCCATCATATCATTTTTACAAAATTGCGAACAATTTTTATGCTTTCATTTTATTCCCATCACTCAAATTTTTCTTCAACTCTTCATTTTCAAACACATACCTTTGCAATTGCCCTTTCAGATAGGCATTCTCAGAAAGCAAAGCCGAAATCATCTTTTCGGTTTCATCATAAGGCACAGCTTCCTCGGCAGCCTTGGCTTGGTTGGCATAACCACGGCAAGTACCACAGCAGTACTTAGCCGTGGAGCGGCTGGCAAAGAAAATTGTTCCGCACCAAAGGCAGGTTTTTTCAAAGACTTTGGCGTTGTACTTGAAATCTGATCGGTCTAATTTAGGCATGATGTATTCAGATGTAATGGTAAAAAGTTACTGCCTAGGTTCTGAGTCAAATTAGTTGAATTGAATAAAAAGGTTTACCATTGCCCATTGACAGATAAAGAACTCATATCGCAACAACAAGCACAGTTAGCTATTCAAGGACAACAAATTAAATTGTTGGAAGAGAAAGTAATGTTATTACTATCTCAAATTCAAAGTCGGGTAGTTGCCAACATTCCGGGGAAATGTTTCATGGCGCAGTGTTATACTACTGAAATATAGTACGTTACACCTTTTTGGGGATGTTAAATTGGAGCATCGTTTCCAAATCAATGGTCAAAGCGTTTTTTAAAACGTCCTCGCCAAAATCATATTCGCCATGAAGGTTGATGTGTTCCCAGGCAAAAGCCGCTGAAAAGGGGATCGTAGTTAACAATTCCTTTTGCTCCTGACTGGGTGCTTCCATGAGACGTTTCGTTAGAAGGATATAGTTGAAACAGCTTATATTGTTGATAATAAGCTGCTTATGTCTTGTCCTAGCATAAGTTGACCGCAAAATCAACTATTAATCATGGGAAAATTGCACAATTCTAAGAATTTGCCAAAGATTGTTCGACATTTCAGTGTTGACTTTAAGAAACAAATCATTGCTCAATTAGATGCAAACCTACTTACTATTGCTGATATTGTCAGGCAATACGAAGTATCTGCTGTAAGTGTATGCCGATGGCGACAACAGTATTCTAAACATTACCAAAAACCGACAAGATTAGTCATCGAAATGGAATCAGAAGCGCTAAAAACGAAGGCTTTATTAGAACGGAATGCGGAGTTAGAGCGCATTATTGGGCAAAAACAATTAAAAATTGATTACTTAGAGAAGCTAATAGAAATAGCTTCTACGGACGTAAAAATTGACCTAAAAAAAAGTACAAATATCCCACTTTCGATTACTTCAAGTCTCATAGAAAAGACTTGAAAGTAACGATGAAAACTCTCTATGAGTTAGAGAAAGCAAGTAAACAAGCACATGCCCAACATCAAACTAAGGAGTTGATGGCAACTATCAACGAACAAGAAGTTTTGAATCAAATTGCTCAATTGCGAATTAAACATCCTGCGTTAGGATTGAAAAAGCTCTACCACAAAGTTAAGCCCGTTAACATGGGTCGGGATTGATTTATTGCCTTGGCTATGTCGGCTAATTTAGGCATAGAAAAGCAAAAAAACTATCGCAGAACGACCTATTCGACCAAAAGCAATCGGTATAAAAACTTGTTAGAAGGGCTTTTAATTGACGATATTAACCAACTATGGGTAAGTGATATTACCTATTTTTGGGGGCTTTGTTGCATGGCTCCCGTAGAGTAGCCTTTTATAGGTCCCCATGAATGAAGAAAGCACTGGAATGGCGAACTTTGAGATCGCCAAACCTACAAAGCTGCCGCCTGACGGCTTCCAGTGCTATGCCAAAAATACACTTTTTTACCCAAGCCGACAATCAGGCCCCGAATCTCGAAAAGGAACCTAAAAAGCCCCAATCATCAAAAGAAAAGTACCGACTCACCAACTGGCCTGACTACAATAAAGCACTCATTAACAGGGGTTTCGTTACTCTTTGGCTCGATGAAGACACGCTGGCAAACTGGTACTATCAGGGGCCACGGGCACTTGGTGGCCTATTCCGTTATTCTGACCAATGTATCCAGGCGGCCCTGTCGCTCAAGGCCGTCTTCCGGTTAGCCTTTCGGCAGACACAAGGACTGATTCAGAGCCTGTTAGAGGCCATGAAGATGCCCTTACAAGTGCCCAGCTATACCCAACTTTGCCGCCGCCAAGCGGGTTTGACGGGGTTTTGTGCCCCCATTCCGCCCACCCATGAGGCTGTTCAACCCATCCATATCGTCATTGATAGTACGGGGTTGAAGGTATATGGGGAAGGGGACGGGGCCGCCTTTAGATTTGTGTGATTGAACAAAACCAAGAAACTGGTAAGTTTACTTTTCAGTTGTTGAGCAGGATATAGGCACTTTAAGGGGCCGCATGGGAAAAACCCACCACGGGATTGAATCCTATATCCTGTTTTTATCCAAACATCAACGGGGTCGCCCGTGCGATAGAAATCTGGGTAGAACCGCACGGGCGGCCCCGCCATTAGCCAAGGTGTTGATGGCGGATAAAATCTCAACAACGGTTCGTAAAAATACACAAACTCTTAACATCACTCATAATGGAAACACAGTATTTTATCGGTATTGACATCTCCAAAGAAAGTTTGAATTGGGCTGTTTGCAGTGCCAATAAGATTATTCTGGAACAGGTTTCAGGCAATGACATAAAGAGCATAACAAAAACGGTACTAAGCATACAGCGAGAGTTGAAGTTCAAGATTCCATCTGCCGTTTTTTGCATGGAACACACGCCACGGGGCGCCCCGCGGCATTTATCACACTCGCTTACTAAAATACTTACAAAGTCGGAAAGCATCAATTTGGCTGGAGTCGGGCAGTCAAACCGCGGCGGCGGTCCGCTAAGTATTCAATGGGCGATGTAAGGGGCAAAAACGACATCGTTGATGCTCAACGCATCGCTCGTTATGCTTACAAAAATCGTGATGAAATCAAGCTTTATGTGCCTCCCAGAGCCATTATTGACCAATTGGACAATCTACCGCTTCGGCGGTCCGATTGACATTCGTGACAGATTAGTCAAAGTGCGCCAAATTTGTTTGACAGCTTTGAATGAGCAGAAGTCTTGTGAGGCTAACAAAACGCTTTCAAAAGACACTAAAAAATATTCTGCTCACACGCTCAAAGGAGTCGAAACAGATTTACAATCACTTGAAAAACAAATCAAAGAACTCATTGATTCTGACCCACATCTAAAATCACTTTTTGAAAATATCACCGCACCGGCGGCCCGGCTCAATTCCGGGAGTAGGTATTGTCACTGCGGCTAAATGTATTGTCATTACCGATGAGCGGCCCGCCGCAGCGGTTTAAAAAGTTCGATAATGCTAAACAACTGGCCTGCCATGCGGGGGTCGTCCCCTTTGAAAACTCTTCAGGTACTAGTTTACAATCAAAGCCCAGAGTCAGTAAAAAAGCTCACAAGGGGATTAAAGCCACTTTGTCAAATTGTGTTATGTCTGCAATGAGATACAACGCTCATTTCAAAATTTACTATGAGCGCAAACTCAAGGAAGGAAAAAATAAGTTTACTATCTTCAATGCCATGAAGAATAAGTTGGTAAGGCTTATTTTTTCTTTAGCCAAGCAGGGTAAAAAATATGACGAAAATTATACGTATTCGCTTGTTTGAATCATAGAAATCCCGAGCGGTGGAAGGTGCGCAAGCATGGAGCCGAGAAACGACGTACCGCACCGGCCTTTAGATTTGTGCGATGTAAAAATTCCAAGATAATTATAACTTGGGGTACTCTCAAAATGAGAGGAAGTCAGCTCCAGTGGGGATGCCTTACCGTCTCCGGCTGAGTTAATGACTCATGGGTCGATTTAAGACCCCACTGGATTACTGTAACACAGGACTCAGATAGAAATTCGGGCTTACGACCCATGATCAAGGTATTGAGTGTGCGACAGTCTGCTGATTTCGAGTAAAAACCATAAATTCCGTTAAAACTATGGAAACGTTTTCATTTTTCATTGGTATTGACATCTCAAAAGCAACGCTTGATTTTGCCATTGTGGTGGCTAATAAATTATTATTCCATTTTCAATCTACTAATGATAAAGCCGGTATAGGAGCATTCATTAAGCATTTGAAAGTCCAATGTCCTGCTGCCAATTTCACCAACTGTCTTTATTGCATGGAACATACCGGCATTTATAACAATCACTTACTTACCTATTTACATTCAAAAAAGGCAAAAGTTTGGTTAGAACATCCTATTCATATTAAAGATAGTTTAGGGATGATTCGTGGCAAAAATGATAAGATTGATGCTCAACGAATTGCTGTCTATGCCTATAAAAACCGTGATGAGGTGCACCTATGGGCTCCTAAACGCGATATTATTCAAAAACTTGATCGTTTGACAGCGACTCGCAGCAGACTTGTAAAGGTCTGCAAAATGTTGCAATCACCTTTGACCGACAGTAAGGGTTTTCTCACTAAAAAAGAGCATAGTGAAGCAAAAAAATCCTGCCAAAAATCCATTGATTCGTTAAAAAAAGACATTCAACAAGTTGAAAAACAAATCCATAATACAATTCAAGGAGATACTTATCTCAAAGAATTATTTGGACTTATTGAATCCGTAAAAGGAATAGGCCCTGTCATTGCTACCGAAATATTAATCATTACGAACGAATTTAAAGACATCACAGAGGCTAAAAAATTTGCTTGCCATGCTGGGGTTGTTCCATTCGAACACCAATCAGGAAAATACAAAGGGCGTTCCAAAACCAGCAATAAGGCTAATAAAAAACTCAAAGCATTACTCCATAATGGGGCCGCGTCTGCTATTCAACATTCCAAAGAAATTAAAGAATATTACATTCGTAAAACCTCCCAAGGTAAAAATGAAATGTTAGTCAGAAATAACATCTATAATAAGCTGATTCATCGCGTTTTCTCTTGCGTTCATCGAAAGGAAAAATATAAAGATTTTTATACGCCATCTGTTGCATGAATCATAGAAATCGGCCCGGCTGGTGCAAACTGCATCTGGTAGCCGATGAAGCCACCAACTTGATTCACGCTGTCGAGTTAACCACTAACGCGGTGGATGATGCCCAAATGGTCAACCCCTTAGTGGCGGCAGTGGCCTGGCCTGTTGCAAAGTTGAGTGGTGATGGGGCTTATGATCAGGTAAAGGTGTATGATGCCCTAGAGAAGAGCCATATCCAGCCATTGATCCCCCCTCGTACGAACGCTGTGATCTGGATAGACAAGGCGGGCAACGATTTAGTCCATCCTCGTAATGAGGCACTTAATCAGATTGAAGTGGTCGGTCTGGCCGTTTGGAAACAGCAATGCGGGTATCATCGCCGTAGCAAAGCCGAGACGGGTATGTTTCGCTGGAAGACCAGCTTTGGTGATCGGTTATGGGGGCGTCTATTAACGAATCAACAAACTGAGGCTCAAGTGAAGGCGAACTGCCTGAATCGATTCACCCAATTGGGGATGCCCAAAACGGTCAAATACGCTCTAGTATAGCCATGCAACAAAGCCATTTTTGGGTAGTAGACAGGTTCTTTTACATCGTACTAATTATGGATGTTTATTCCAGAAAAATCATTGGTCATTATGCCTCAGCTTCATTGGTCGCATTGGCAAATGTAGCAGCATTAAAACTGGCGCTTAAAACTCGAAAAGGGCAAATGCTAAATCAGCTTATCCACCATTCAGATAAAGGTACCCAGTATGTTTTCAGTGAATATGTGCAATTACTCCAAAACAATAATATTCAAATCAGCATGGCTAACACCGTTTATGAAAACTCTCATAGTGAACGCCTCAATGGTATTATAAAAAATGAATATTTATCACATCGAAATATTCAAACTTTACAACAACTCATCAAGCACTTAGATAGAGATGTTAAACTTTATAACCAGGATAGGCCCCACTGGGAGCTAAACATGATGTCACCCATTGAGTACGAAGAGTATCTCTTAAAGACACCAAAATGTCAAAGAACAAAAATGTCTATTTACGTCGATAGTAATACAGTTTGTAACCAAAAAGTTGCAAACCAACTTGTACTTTTCTAAGTTTACAATTTACAAAAAAAGTCAACCTATTTCAGGACAAGACAAGGTTTGCTGAACCGTTGGCCAGTGAGTCAGGTGGCGTAGTGCCGCTCGTTCCAGCAACGTTTGTTTCTGGGTCTCCCACTCGGTCTGCGGGATCAAATGCTCGTCAAAGGCTCGATGTTGATGGGAAGTGCGCACGGTAATCCGACCGGATTTAAGGGCGCGAATCAAGTAATCGGCTAGCCAGACTTTATAGAGCGCGGTATCGAAATGACCTTCATTGTCGACGATCTTTTTTTCGGCTGCTGTTAGAAAGTCCGTCGGAGCCGTGGCCGTAATGACCCCATGCCTATTCTGGTAAGCGACCAAGGCTAACCCCAACGTGTCCGTCGGAGTGGATGGCGTGAACTCAATATGGCGCATGATGTCAGCAACCCGGGTCATCAAAACGCGGGTATGTTCGCGCATGGCTTGATGCAAAAAGGAATTCGCCAGGGTTTTACGGGTCTGCTGATGAAGTTTTTTGACGGAGGGGACTAAGTGCAAGAAAGCGGTTATCGAAGGATCATTGAGTTGTTTGATGAGTAAGTCAAACTTTTCGGCTTGCGTCTTATCGAAGGAAAAAGCGGTCCTCATGAGCTGCTCGGCCTGCCTCAGGTAACTCTCCAGAATCGTATCCATTGCAGGCAGGTTTTCACCATAGGCCGCAACCATCAGTTTATCGCGCTGGCCCTGAATTTGATTGAGGATCTGGCCCGTTGTATTTCTGAAGGTAATCAACAGGATATCAGATAAATGAAAATACTGATATTGAATAAAACAGAGGGCTAAAAGCGGGCTATTTTGATGCCGTTTGATCTGGAATATCTCTGCGCGTAGCACATATTGGGCATAATGATCAACCAAATCGTCGGACATCTTAAGCCGGGTAAGCGCCGGCAGCAGCGCGTGATAAAGTGTTTTCAACTCTTTCAGGCGGGCCATATTCTCCCGAATATCCGCCAGTTTGATCACCTCGGAAGCCTGCCGTAAAGTGGATAGCCGGTAGATTTGCCGATGGGAATCCTCAGCTTCCAGTTTTTCAAATAAGGACTCGATCAGGCCCACTTGCGCGGGCGTTACTTCCCGTTTGAGTAAGGTCAATAAGTCCCGTTCAAATTCGGTAAAGGCTTGTGTGATCAGCACGGCCAATGTGTAATAGGTAGGTACCTCAATGCGGTGGGTACGAATAAATTCGCACAACGAGCCAAAAACAGCCGAAGGACTTACCTGACGGGTGACCAGATGACGCACTTCCCCCCAGGCTATTTCTTTAGCCGTATCCTGAAATGGTTTCACGCCTAACTCGGTGCGAATGAGCTGTCGGTGTCGCCCTATTGTGGCCCGATCATAGGTTTGAAGCTGCTCGAAAGAGACTTCCACTTTTAGGAGTTTACCCACAAACTGAACATCGCCGGGAGCATAGCGCGACGTTTTGAAAAAACGACCACTCGACCGAAAGTAGCCCCATTGCAACAGGAATCCCACCCGGTTGATGTCCGAATCCAGTCCCCGTAGGATTGGTTTGAGCCAAGGGGAAATGGCAAAAAAATGGCGTTGTTTGAGGAAGGAGTATGCCGGAGGCCGTTCAAATTCGTCTTGCAAATCGGGCGGCAGAATTTCTTTGAGGGTCATGGATGGGTTCAGTGAAACGACCTTTCGCTACCTCATTCAAAGAACTCATCATCTCCATTTTTGATACTCGAAAAACGCTTATCCAAGCACATTTACCCAATTCTATTGAGGCAATCGCTTTTGAAAATACGCTCAATGAGCTACTTATGATTACCATTGACAAAGAAATATGCCCCAAAACGGCTATTTTTCAAGCGTCTATGATCAAATATCGCAATTATCTGTTGCCTTGCTTGTACAATTTAGATATTCCTCCTGACAACAATGGCTCAGAAAGAGCTATTCGTAATGTCAAGGTTAAGCAGAAGGTATCTGGACAGTTCAAGACAGGGCAGAATGCTTTTTGTATTATTCGTTCAGTCATTGATACGCTTCTCAAAAGGAGAATTGAGGTATTACCATACCTTACTCAAATCATTAAATTACAACCTGAGTCGTAACGGTAAATATAGTCATAATTATTTAATATACAAATTTATAACGACTTAATTCCGTTATAAATTTGTATATTTATTCAATTTGAAATTCTTTCATTTTACTCACTAATGTATTAACCGAACCATACCCAAGCAATTTCAACGCCTTATTCTTATTTCCCTTCACCAACTCAAGGACTTTTTGAAGATGAAGCTTTTCAACATCTTTCCAAAGTAAACTTTCGGGAATAGGTACTTGATGAAAGCGTTCGGGCAGGTCTTGCAGCATGACGGTTTCTTCACAGAATACGTACCAACCTGATACTAAATTTTCCAACTCCCGCACATTGCCAGGATAAGAATAAATCAGAAGTCGTTCCCAAATTTCATTGGAAAGTTTAAGAGGCTTTTTTCGTTTAAATTCCAAGGCTTTGTTTTTAAGAAAATAATGTAAAAGCGCCTCAATATCGACCTGCCCTCGCTCAAATAAACTTGGCAGAATCAACTCTGCTACTGTGAGGCGGTAGTATAAATCCCAACGAAAAGTGCCTTTTTCGCAACACTCGTGCAGATTTCGGTGAGTAGCGGCGATTATACGAACGTTAACTTTTTTAGCCTTACCGCCGATAGGCATGATTTCTTTTTCCTGCAATACACGCAACAACGTTTGCTGCATATAGGGAGAAATATCACCGATTTCATCCAGAAACAGCGTGCCGCCTTCGGCCTGTTCAAAAAAACCTTTATGATCTGCATCGGCTCCCGTAAAAGATCCCTTTTTGTGTCCGAACAGGCGGGACTCAAGCAGACTATCGGTAAAAGCAGAGCAATTGACAGAAATAAACGGCGCTGCGTGCCGCGCTGAATTTGTATGTATATACTTTGCTAAATGTTCTTTTCCGGTACCAGTTGCCCCTAAAATCAGGGTAGTGATTCCATCGGCCTGAGCAATGCGGTAGGCTCGTTGATAGACCAGTTTCATGGTTTCCGTTTCTAAAATCGCAGTTTCAGTCTTGGTGTTCAGTTGCTTTTCCCTAACCATCACCGATAATGGGACATCGGAAGTTTCATAGTGTACTTCCACTAATGCCGGCTTATCCGAATGAGTAAACTTGGGCGCACGGGTTTGTAACAGTCTTGTTTTAAGTCCTAGACTTCCGTGACACAGATACCAGGCTACCTGCATGGTAGGCGTGCCCGGTGAAATGAAGATATCCATTTCATGTTCCCCGTTTTCCACCAACAATCGCTCAATTTTGGGTTTAATCTCGGACAAATCAATTACGTCCCGAATGTTTAAATACACGGGTTGAATGATTCTTTTGGGATAGGACTGACGCAAATGAGTGATCAAATGGGTCAACCTTAAATCTTCCGTCGCTTGGGTTGACAACACCCAATGTTGGTCATGTTGGTAAAAATTCCGATGGAAACTCACCGTTGGGCCGTTCTCGTTTACTTTGCCCTGCTCAAAATCATTGTTAAAGGCAATCCAAGATAACAGTATTTTCATGTCAATTTTTGATGTATAAATTCAATAATTGAACAATATACGGGCATTTTGAAGTTTTTAGCGCATTTTATGAGCCGGCACAGCATTTTTATTTCAGGGGGTATAAATCATTTAAAACAAAACCCCGAGTTTCTATGCAAAATCACATTACCTGTCCCAAATGCCGCCACGACATCAACGTGGAAGCCGTTCTTTCCGAGCAAATTGAAGCCTCTTTACAGGTGGAATGGAACCTCAAAAACGCCGAATTTATGAAGCGTGAACAGGCCATCAAAGACGCTCAAGGGCTCATTGATACGCAGGTGCTGCAAAAAGTACAGCTTCGCGAAGCGCAACTCCGGTCGGAAGCAAAAAATCAGGCCAAAAACGAATACGAGAATCAACTTTCGGACTTGTTGAATGAGGTCAACGCCAAATCGCAGAAAATCAGCGAAATGAGCAAAAGGGAGGCGGATCTGTTGTGCCAACAACGCGAGCTCAACGAAGCCAAGGCAAGTATCCGGACGGAAATTGAGAAGGGAATAGCCCTCGAACGGACGCAATTGCAGGCGCAGGCCGCCGAAAAAGCCGAACAGCAGGCCCAGCTCGCTCTACAGGAAAAAGACATCCTGATTGGACAACTCAACACGAAGGTAGAAGAGATGCGGCGCAAAATGCAGCAAGGCTCTACCCAATTGCAGGGCGAAGCGCAGGAATTAGCTCTCGAAACGCTGCTTCAGAACACCCACACAACTGATGCTTTTGAAGAAATTAAAAAAGGAGAATTTGGGGCAGACATACTACAAACGGTGCGCAATCACTTTGGCAAAACCTGCGGCCAAATCCTGTACGAAAGTAAACGCACGCAGCATTTCAGTGAAGAATGGATTACCAAACTCAAACACGACATGCAGCTCCGCAAAGCTGACATCGGGGTGATTGTGACGCAGGCATTGCCCAAGGGCGTGACCCAATTTGAACTGCGCGAAGGCAACATTTACATCTGTACGCCCCTGCACCTCAAAGCCCTCTCGTATGCTCTGCGGGCTTCGTTGATTAGGATGGACGATGTGCGGGTGGTACAGGCCAACCACACTGACAAAAGCCGTTTGCTCTACGAATACCTCACGGGCACGGAGTTTGCCAATCAGCTGCAACTCATCCACGGGGTATTTCAAAAAATGCACACGGAATTGCACAAGGAGAAAAAATCGGCTTTGAGCCGCTTCAAACAGCGCGAAAAGCAGCTCGACCAAGTGCTGATGAGCTTTTCGGACATTGTGGGTAGCCTCAACGGCATCTCAGGCCGTACCCTCGCCGATTTTGATGATTTTGAAGTAATGGACGAAGAACCTGCTCTTTTAGAATAACCAACGCCTATCTTTGTACCCCCAACCCGCTGCGGTTTTGAGGTTTTCGTTACAAATGGGCGAAAACATACGCTAAGAAACTAATTATTTAGTTTTGGCTTTCTTAATGGCCGTAATCCGTTGTCCCCGAGCTCTGGGTTTGCGTTAAAGTTGTATTTGCCCAGT
>Ga0247843_1008709_pt1 | contig 11666 bp, 6 predicted proteins | sample LaCruzMarch2017__FD_192420 | JGI IMG/M metagenome (GOLD analysis project Ga0247843, IMG submission 192420) | Freshwater microbial communities from meromictic Lake La Cruz, Castile-La Mancha, Spain - LaCruzMarch2017_8m | ecosystem: Environmental > Aquatic > Freshwater > Lake | place: Spain...
GCGTCTTGTCGGACGGCATGTGCTCGCTCTGCAGCATCAGCAGGCTGGAGATGATCTGCAGGTTGTTCTTCACCCGGTGGTGGATCTCCTTGAGCAGCGTCTCCTTCTCTTCGAGCGAGCGGGTGAGGTCTGCCTGCGCCGCGCGCGCCGCGCTGACGTCGGTGACGCCCGCGAGCACCTGCTGCTCCTGGCTGGTGTAGATCGACACCAGGGTGATCTCGGCGGTGAAGCGAGAGCCGTCGCGTCGCACGCCTTGCACCGCGCGGCCCGCGGCCATCGGACCGGCGGCGGTGCCGTGGAGGAAAGTCTGCACCATGCTGCCGTGGCGCAGCCGGGCCTCGGGCGGCACCATCGCCTCGACGGAGACGCCGAGAAACTCCTGCTCGTCGTAGCCGAAGAGCGCCTGCGCGCCGCGGTTGGACCGCGTCACCAGGCCCGCCGCGTCGAACATCATCATGGCCTGCGGGGCGAACTGAAACAGCCGCTCGACGCGCTCTTCGCTGGCCTGCAGCTCGCCGGTGCGGGCCTGCACGCGCCGCTCGAGCTGCGCGTTGAGCGCCCCGAGGGCCTCGCGCGCCGAGTGGATCGACAGGTGCGCGGCGAGCAGCGCAGCGATCTGCGTGAAGGTGCCGAGCTCATCGGGGGTGGGCGGCTCGTCGTGCGTGAGGGCGACGCTGAGCACCCCGAAGGTGCCCGACGGGCCGACCAGCGGGCAGCTGAGAAACTGCTGGTACCCGCCGCGCTCGCGGAGCTGCGTCCACTCGGTGAACTCTTCGACGGCGTGGTCGCGGGTGGACACCGCCGCGCCGGTCTCGAGGGCGCGGGCGAGCGCCGTGCCCGGGAGGGCCTCCTCGGGCACGACGACGTCCACCCCGCCGCACACGAGGAAGAGAAACGGGTCGGTGGCGCTCGGCGGCGACGACGACCGCTTCGGCGAGCGCCCGAGCGCGCGCAGGCGAAACTGCCCGGTCGCGGTGTCGCGGTGCCCGAGCGAGCCGCACCCGACGTCCACGAGGTCGTCGAGGTGCCGCGATACGGTCGCGAGCAGCCGCTCGCTGGACTCCGCCCGCGCCATCTCCATGGAGAGGTCGATGGCCGCGCGCTGGTTCTCGGCCTTGCGGGTGAGCTGCCCGTGAAGGTCGCGCGCGACGGCCTCGATTTCGAGACGCCGCAAGCCCGCGGCCAGCGCATCGGCGACGAGGTGCAGCAGCCCGTCGGCCTCCTCCGCGACGAGCGGCGCGAGGTCGGGCTCGTCGAGGACGAGGAACCCTCGCTGCACGCCATCGCTGGCGATCGGCGAGACGTGGCGCGCGCCGTCGCCCGCCATCGCCCACGCTTCGACCTCGTCGATCGGGCGGCGCTGGCGCTCGAACCGGAGCGACGCGACGCCGTCGGCGCACCACTCGTGCGTGCCGTCGTAGCGGCCGTCGCGGAGCTGCAGCACTGCGACGCGGCGGGCGCGCGTCCGCTCGCCGAGCTCCTCCAGGGCCGTCCCGAGCGCGTCGTCGGGGCTCCGGTCGGAGCCGAGAAACGCCCGCGAGATTCTCGAGATGATCTGCTTGAAGGCCAGGCGCGCCGCGCCGCGGGTCTCGGCGAGCTTGCGCGCGGAGATGTCGAACGACGCGCCGATTGCCCGCGTGGGGACGCCGGCCTCGTCGAACACCAGCCGCATCTGGTCGCGCAGCCAGACGTAGTGCCCGTCTCGGTGCCGGTGGCGGTACTCGTGAACGTGCGAGCCGTGGGTGTAGAGGGCGCCGAGGTCGGCCAGCACCCGCGGCAGGTCGTCGGGGTGCACCGCGCGCGTCCAGAACCCAGGCTCGAGCATCTCCTCCGTCGAGAAGCCCAGCAGCAGCGTGGCGGACTCGCTCACGTACTCGATCTCGAAGGTGGGCAGGCGCGCGGAGTAGATCATCGCCGCGGTGGTCGAGAGCAGCGCGGCGAAGCGCTCGCGCTCATTGCGCAAGGCCCGCGCGCGCTCACGCTCCCGGCTGACGTCGCGGAAGGTGAGCACGACCCCTTGCATGACCCCGTCCCGCAAGACCGGCGCGGCGCTGTCGGCGATGGGGATCTCGACGCCGTCGCGCCGCACGAGCAGCGTGTGGGCCGTGGGCTCGTGGGCCCGCCCGGTGGCGAGCACCTCCGCGACGGGCACCTCCGCGGGCTCGCGGGTCTCCGCCGAGACGATCCGGAACACCTCGTCGATGGGGCGACCTTGCGCCTCGGCGGCGGTCCACCCGGTGAGCGCCTCGCCGACGGGGTTGAGCACGGTGATGCGCGCGGCGGTGTCGCAGGCGATGACGGCGTCGCCGATGGACGAGAGCACCGCGGAGTGCAGCGCCGCGGAGAGCTGCGCCTCGTGCTCGAGCCGTCGGCGGCTGCGGAGGTCGCGCAGGACGCCGACGAAGAGCGTCGCGCCCTGCTCGTCGACGCGGTTGAGCACCAGCTCGACCGGGATCTCGCGCCCGTCGGCGTGCAGCGTGTCGAGCTGGAGCGGTCGCCCCATGAGGCGCGCGGTGTCGGTCGCGCGGTGCCGCTCGAGCACGCCCTGGTGCATCGCACGAAAGCGCTCGGGCATGAGGATCGTCACCGGCTGGCCGATCGCCTCCGCCGGGGTGCGCCCGAGGAGGCTTTCGGCCCCGCGGTTCCAGTGCGTGATGTGCCCCGCGACGTCGCAGCAGACGATCGCGTCGGCGGCCGCGTCGAGCAGCGCGTCGAGCCGGCGCTGCGCCGCCAGGTGCTCGCGGGCGCGGAGGCGCTCCTGCAGCAGGATGTTCTGGCCGACCGCCCCGGCGAGGCTGGTCGCGACGGCCAGCAGCTCGATGGTCTGCGCGTCGAAGGCGTGCGCCGCGCTCGCTCCGACGCCGAGCACCCCGATGCACGCCTCCGCCCGCATCACGGGGAAGTAGATGAGCGACCGCACGTGCCGGTATGCCTCGCCCGGCAGGGCTCGCTCGGGGTCGAGCGTCGTGTCGGGCACGTACAGCCGCTGAGCGTGGGCGACGACCCAGCCTGGCGTTCGCCCCGGGGCGCTGCGCTCGACCGATGCGCGCTGCTCGTCCGTGAACCCCCGCGAGGCCAGCAGTCGGAGCCTGCCCGTCGTCGGGTCGACCAGGAAAAGCCCCGAGAACTCGACCTGCACGAGCTCGTCGATGACCTGATGCACCGCCGCGCCGAGCTCGTCGCCGGTGGTGGGCGACGTGAGCGCCGTCGCGATGCGAGGGATGCCAGTGGTCAACCGACGCTGCCGGTGCCCGCTCATCTCGAACCGCTGTCGGCCGCGCTACGCATCTCGTCCTTGTGCTCTATCGGCCCGACCGACGATCCCTTGAGGCCCGGAGGAGACCCTCCGCGGCGGCGGGACGGGAATCATGGGAAGGCGGGGAGGCGGGAATCCCTGATGCTCCGCGGAGAGACCTTCGGGCGATGCATCGAAGCATCGGGTGCAGGTCGCCTCAAACAGCACCGCACCCTTCGTTTTCATGGATTTCCTGGCAGGGTGTTGGCGCTGGTTGCGCAACTCGTGGGCAGGGAGTGTCTGGCGGGACCTGTCGGATTGGACCCGGACGCCTTCGAAAAGCCGCCATACCAATCCAGTGTCCGCTCCCAGACGTTGCCCGCCATGTCGAATAGACCCAATGGTGAGGTGCCAGATGAGAAGGACCGGACGACACCCGAGCCCTCGAACGCCCAGGAGATGAACGATCGCGATTCGTCGCTCCGTGCTGGAATTTGAGTCGTTTTGAGGACGCCGCCCGGGCCGGAACGGGGTGCGTTCGTCGGCGCGCAGCGGAGTGCCGCTCAGCGGTACATGCGGTCGATGCGGGCCTCGGGGTCGTCGCGGTCGAGCAGGAGCAGCGTCGCGTAGAAGGCCCACTCGAGGGGCTTCATGGCCAGGAAGACCGCGTCGGCCATCCAGGTGCGGGTGATGTACCGGCTCACCGGGAGCCCGAGTCGGTCGTAGGTGGCGCGCGCGGCGCGGCCGAAGCGCGGCCAGCGGGCGTGCAGGAGGTCCTCGAAGGCGTTGGCCACCGCGAGCTGGCGGTTGACCAGGATGGGGTGCCCGTTGCGACGGCCCAGGCGCTCGGGGCGCACCAGCGACGGCGTGCCCCGGGCCGCCACGGTGCAGAGGTAGTGGCAGTCGCTCACCACGACGTGCGCGATGGGCAGCCGAGACAGGGCGTGACCGCAGGTGTCGGTGAACACCTCGATCGCCGCGGCGGGGCGGCGATGCACCGCGGCCATGACCACGGCGTAGGCCCCGGCGAGCGCGGGCGCGGTGACCAGCGCCGCCAGCAGCGTGGGGCGGTGCACGGGCGCGTCGACGGTCGCGGGCACGGTCGCCGTCGAGGCGCGGTACACGGCGTCGGGCGCGGCGGGGGCGGGCACGAGGGCGTCGACGCCGCGGCGCCGCAGGCGGGCGACGAGCTCGTGGGCGTAGAGCCCGGCGGTGACGAGGGGCGCCGCCAGCGGGAGCGTGACCGGGAAGGCCACCAGCGCCCAGAGCAGGTCGGCGAACTGCACCGCGAGCGCGGCCTGAAGCCCGATGCCCACCAGGAGGACGGCGTGCACCATGAGCTCGGCGCCCGGGCGCAGCCGCGCGGGCCGGCGGCGCGAGACCGCGTAGGCCAGCGCCGTGAGCGCGTGCACGGCGACCAGACCGACGATGCCCCGCGCGCCCAGCACCCGGAACATCGACGGCCCCGGGTCGCAGGAGGTCGTGCGGCAGCTGGACGAGAGCGTCGCGAAGTTGAGCGCGAGGCCCCACGCGGGCAGCGCCGCGAGGACCAGCACGTCGAGCGCCACCATGTACCCGCCGCGCCCCTTGTCGCGGACCCCCTGGTAGACCTTGATCCCGGCCACCAGCCACCCGCCGAAGGCGAGGAGGGCCGAGAGCATCATCGCGACGCCCGTGAGGTATGGGCTGATGAGGGTCATGAGGGCGCTCGCCGCGCCGCCGAGCGCGAGCGCGACGGGCGCGCCGTAGCCGGTGCACAACAACAGCGCGAGGCCCGCGTCCCCGAGCCATGACCACGACCGACGCGGCGCAGGAGTCTCCATGGCCCGACGGTACGCTCGTCCGCCCGCGGCCACACCCGCCTCGCCCGCGAACGGTCCGGGGCGCAGCCCGAGCGGTCGCCGCGGGTCGACCTCCGGCGCACACCTTCACTTGCCTGAACAATGCGTCTGGTATAGTGGATACTCGTGGAGATTGATCGCTCGCGTTGGACGCATCTGAAGGCGCTGGAGGCGGAGAGCATCCACATCATTCGCGAGGTGGCGGCGGAGTTCGCCAACCCGGTGATGCTCTACTCCATCGGCAAGGACTCGGCGGTGATGCTGCGGCTCGCGCTGAAGGCCTTCCACCCGGCGCCGCTGCCCTTCCCCCTGCTGCACATCGACACGACGTGGAAGTTCCGCGCGATGATCGAGTTCCGCGACCGCTTCACCAAGGAGCTGGGGCTCGACCTGCGGGTGCACACCAACCGCGAGGGCCTCGCGCAGGGCATCAACCCCTTCGACCACGGCAGCTCGAAGTACACCACCGTGATGAAGACCCACGCGCTGCTCCAGGCGCTCGGCGAGGGTGGCTACGACGCGGCCTTCGGCGGGGCGCGGCGCGACGAGGAGAAGTCCCGCGCGAAGGAGCGGGTGTACTCCTTCCGCGACGGGCACGGGCAGTGGGACCCGAAGAGCCAGCGGCCCGAGCTCTGGAACCTCTACAACGGCCGCGTGCGCAAGGGCGAGAGCATCCGGGCCTTCCCCCTCTCCAACTGGACCGAGCTGGACGTCTGGCAATACATCTACCTGGAGGGCATCCCCATCGTGCCGCTGTACTTCGCGGCGGCGCGCCCGGTGGTCGAGCGCGAGGGCGCGCTCATCATGGTCGACGACGACCGGATGCCGCTGCGGCCCGGGGAGGTGCCCCAGATGCGCAGCGTGCGCTTCCGCACGCTGGGCTGCTACCCCCTGAGCGGGGCGGTGCCCTCGACGGCCACGACCTTGCCGGAGATCATCCAGGAGATGCTGCTGGCGCGCAGCTCCGAGCGGCAGGGGCGCCTCATCGACCATGATGAAGAGGCGTCCATGGAACTGAAGAAGCGCGAAGGCTACTTCTGACATGAACGACCAGGGAGAGATCGCGCGCGACGTCGACGGGTGGCTCGCGCGGCACGAGCGCAAGCAGCTGCTGCGCTTCGTCACGGTGGGCTCGGTGGACGACGGCAAGAGCACCCTCATCGGGCGCCTGCTGCACGACGCCAACGGCGTGTACGACGACCAGCTCGCGTCGGTGAAGAAGGCCAGCGCGAGGGGCGCCATCCACGACGGAGACGGCGCGGGCGGCAAGGCGGAGGGCGACGAGATCGACTTCTCGCTCTTCACCGACGGGCTCAAGGCCGAGCGCGAGCAGGGCATCACCATCGACGTGGCGTACCGGTACTTCACCACCCCGGGGCGGAAGTACATCCTCGCCGACACGCCGGGGCACGTGCAGTACACGCGCAACATGGCGACCGGGGCGTCGACCGCGGACGTGGCGCTCATCCTGCTCGACGCGCGCCTCGGGGTGCTGCCCCAGAGCCGGCGGCACGCGTACATCGCCTCGCTGCTGGGCATCCCCAACCTGCTGGTGTGCGTCAACAAGATGGACCTCGTGCGCTTCGACGCGGAGGTCTTCGCGCGGCTGCGCGACGAGTTCGGCGCCTTCGCGCGGCGGCTCGGGTTCCACGACGTGAGCACGCTGCCGGTGAGCGCGCGGCGCGGCGACAACGTGGTCGCGCGCTCGCTGAAGACCCCGTGGTACGACGGCCCGACGCTGTTGGAGTACCTGGAGCGGGTGCCCGTCGGGACGGCGGTCGACCTCGCGCCGATGCGCTTCCCGGTGCAGCTCGTGCTGCGGCCGCACCTCGACTACCGCGGCTTCGCCGGGCAGGTGGCCTCCGGGGCGCTGCGCCCGGGCGACCGGGTGCGGGTGCTGCCCTCCCGGCGCGAGACCACGGTGCGCTCGATCGACACCTGGGAGGGAGAGCTCGCGGTGGCCCACGCGCCGATGAGCGTGACGGTGCGCGTCGCCGACGAGGTGGACGTCTCGCGCGGCGACATGCTGGTGCACTGCGGCGCCGAGCCCCGCGCGGTGGAGCGCGCGGTGGCCGACCTCGTGTGGATGAGCGAGCGCCCGCTCGACCTGCGCCTCAGCTACCTGGTGAAGCACACGACGCGGGTGGTCCCGGCGCGCATCGAGCGGGTGCTCGGGCGCACCGACCTGGAGAGCCTGGAGACCCTCGAGGCCGAGGGGATGGCGCTCAACGACATCGGGCGGGTGGTGGTGTCGTGCGCGCGGCCGCTCTTCCTCGACGCGTACACCGCCAACCGGGTGACCGGCGCCTTCGTGATGATCGACGCGCTCACCAACGACACGGTGGCGGCGGGGATGTTCCGCGACGACGCGGTGCCGGCGGAGGGCGCGGCGCGCCGGGCGATGTCCCTGGTGGGCGCGGCCGAGCGGCGGCGGCGCCTGGGCCACGCGGGCGCGGCGCTCTGGGTGGCGGACACCGGCGAGGCCTCGCGGGCCCTGGCGGCGGGCCTGGAGCGCGCGCTCTTCGACGCGGGCGCGGTGGCGTCGCTGGTGGAGGGCGACGCGGGCGCGACGGCGCTGGTGGCCGCGCGGCTGGTGGCGGCGGGCGTGCTGGCGGTGTGCCTCGTGGCCGGCGCGGACGAGGCGACGGCCGACACCGTGCGGCTCGACGTGGGTGAAGACGCGTTCATTCGCGTAGAGGACGCCGAAGGGGCCATCGCCACGCTGCGGGCGCGCGGGCTGCTCGGGTAGCTCTGGGGGGCGGCGCGAGCAGCTCGACGGCCTCCGCGAGCAGCGCGCCACCCGACCGCGGAGCATGGCGAGGTGCCCGCGCGCGCCGTCCGGGATCTGCGCGCCGAGGTCCTCCTCGACCCACTCGGCGAGGGAGGCGATGCCGCGCAGCGGGGCCCTGAGGTCGTGGGAGGCCGCGTAGGCGAAGCCGTCGAGGTCGGCGTTGCTGCGCTCGAGGGCGCCGATGAGGGCCTCGCGGCGCCGGGCCTCCTCCGCCGCGCGCGCCACCGCCGCCTGCGCCTCGCGGTAGCGCAGCGAGTGGTCCACCGCGGCGGCCGTGCGCAGGGCGAACTCCTCCGCGGTCGCGAGGTCGGCGGGCCCGAAGACGCGGCCCGAGACGTCCGTCACGAGGGAGAGGGCGCCGACGACCCGGTCGCGCACCGTCAGCGGCACGATCATCGACGAGCGCACGCCCAGGGCGCGCAGCACCGCGACCTGCTCGGCGTCGACGGCCAGGGCCGTGAGCACCTCGTCGGACATCTCCGCGATCAGCTCCGCGTGCCCGGTGCGCAGCACGCGCGCGACGCCGTAGGGCTCGTCGGACGCCAGCAGGTGGCGCTCGTGCAGCCTGCGCGCGATGGCCTCCTTCGCGGGGTCGACGTTGGCCACGGCGACCGGGCGGGCGGTGCGACCGTCCTCCGAGAGGTACACCCCGCAGCCGTCGCAGAGGGTCGGGACCAGCAGCCGGGAGACCCGGTGGAGGGTGTCCTCGAAGTCGAGCGTCGAGGCGATCTCTCGGCTGGCCTCGCGCAGGACGCGCTGCCGCGCCTCGGCGCGCCGCTGCTCGGAGAGGTCGCGCGCGTCGCCCGCGAAGAGGGACCCCTCGTGGCCGGGCACCGCCGAGATCGCGAGCTCGATGGGAAACTCCTCGCCCGCGGCCCGCACCGCGGTGAGCTCGAGGCGGCGACCGAGCACCTTCGACACGCCGGTCGCGGCGAAGCGCGCGAGCCCGCGTCTCCGACCGCGGGCTCAGGCCTCTCCAGGGAGTGGGTTGGGCTGATCGCACGCCCAGCCCAACCCACAGGGCGGCGTCCTCAAAAGCTCTGGTTTTCCAGGCCTGCTCGTCGCCGCGGGCTGAAGCCCACGGCACCGCCAGTGAAGCCCGCAAGCGGGCTGACCACTGGCGATGACATCGAACAGGCCGCTCGGCGGCCTTCACTGCACCGTGCCGTGGGCTTCAGCCCGCGGCGACGAGCAGGCCTGGAAAACCAGAGTTTTTGAGGACGCCGCCCCAGCCCAACCCATTCCCGGGAGAGCCCTTACGGCGCCGCGGGCGGAGACGCGGGCGCGTGGGAGGTCGCCGCGCTGCCCGCCGAGGCGGCGATCACGCAGCCGATGGCCACGAGCTGGGTGGGCGTCAGCCGCTCGCGCAGCATCACGAGCCCGGCGAGGGCCGCGAGCGCGGGCTCGAGGCTCATCAGCACGCCGAAGGTGCGGGCCGGCAGGCGCCGCAGCGCGTGCATCTCGAGCGAGTACGGCAGCGCGCTGGAGAACACCGCGACGACCAGCGCGAGCGGCCAGAGCTCGAAGTGAAGGAGCCGCGGGCCCGCCCGCAGGACGCCGACCGGGGTGACCACGAGCGCGGCGGCGAGCATGCCCAGGGCGGTGGCGGCGCCCCCCTCGACGGCGCGGCCCGCGCGCTGCCCGAGCACGATGTAGAGCGCCCAGCAGACGCCCGCCGCGAGCGCGAGCGCGACGCCTGGCGGGTCGAGCCGGCGCGCCGCGCGGGAGAGCGGGAGGATGAGCACGATGCCGGCCGCGGCGAGGGCCACCCAGAGCAGGTCGCGGGCGCGGCGTGACGCGAGGAGGGCGACGGCGAGGGGCCCGGTGAACTCCAGCGCCACCGCGACGCCCAGCGGGATGCGGGCGATGCTGAGGTAGAAGAAGAGGTTCATCGCGCCGAGGGAGGCGCCGTAGAGGGCCACGGCGACCAGGGCGGGGCGCGGGGGCAGCGCGCGCCACGGGCGCCAGAGCGCGAGGAGCATCACGGCCGCGAAGCCGCAGCGGAAGACCGTGGTGCCCTCCGGGCCGAGCTGGGGGAAGAGCCCCTTGGCAAGGGAGGCCCCGAACTGGATCGAGACCATCGACGCCAGCAGCAGCGCGATCGAGAGGGTGGTGTCCTTGCGCACGGCGGAGCCTGAGGGACTAACACGCGTCGGGGATCAGGGCCCCACACGAGGCTCACCCTTCGGCCCTCGTCACGGCGGGCCCGATGGGGGTACGACTCCCGGGCCATGACCGCGCCCCACGCATCCCGCCGTCTCCGTGCGTTCACCCTCGCTTCCCTCGCGGCCGCGCTCGGCCTCGGCGCCCCCCGCGTCGCGCTCGCCGACCCCGGCGACGGCGACGGCCCCGAGGCCCCGCCGGTGAGCGCCGCCCGCAGCGCCGAGAGCGGGGCCTTCCTGCCGTTCACGCTGCCGGCCAGCAGCGCCTCGCAGCGCGCCTACCTCACGCTCCAGGGCGGCTACGACGCCGCCCGCGGGGGCGCGGTCTTCGACACCGCCGTCCAGGCCACCATCGTGGGGCCGCTCTCGCTCCGCGGCGGCGCCGCCTACGTCGGCCCCGCCGGCACGCTGCGCCCGAGCGTCGCGCTCACCGTCCAGGCGCTCCGGCAGGACCGCCACGGCGTCGACTTCTCCGTCTACGGGGGCTACCAGGCCCAGGGCTTCAACACCGTGCCCGCCGCCCACCTGATGCTGGCCGTCGGCCGCACCGTCGGGCGCGTGTCGCTGCTCGCCAACGTGGGCTACGGCTACGGGCCCGAGGAGGGCGAGCACTACGGCGCGGTGCACCTCGCGGGCCTCGTGCGCGTCTTTCCCAGCCTGCACATCGGCCTCGACGCCCGCGCCCGCCTCGACCTCGAGCGCGACGGCGACGAGCCCGAGAACGAGCCCGACTGGGACCTCGTCGCCGGGCCGATGGTGACCTGGTCCGTCGGCCACTTCGCGGTGAGCGCGAGCGGCGGCCTCGCGGCGATCAAGTTCCGCAACTCCGAGGTGCCGACCTCGGTCGGGGCGATCGCCCAGCTGCTGCTCGGCTCGGCCTTCTGACCTCCCCGTACCCGTCGCTCGACCGGGCACCCGGGGGATTCCGGGGGAATCGTCGCCGGCGCCAAGAATCGCGGCGCGGAGGGCGTATCAGTACTCAGTACATCGTGGAGCTCACCCCTCACCCGCAGCGCGCCGGCGCCGTCGAAGATCGAAGCGACGACCCTCCCGTCCCAACGGCCGTGCAGCCCCCCGCGCTCGTCGTCCCCGTTGGCATCTCCCGCGCCCTCGCCCGCGTCGGCGCGCGGCTCAACGCCTGGGTCGCGCTCGACGCTGCGCTGGCGGGCGCCCTCACCGGCGCGGCCGTCGGGGCCGCCGCCAGCGCCGCGCGCTCTCCCCTCCCCTGGGCCGTCGCCGCCGGCGCGACCGCCGCGCTCCTGGTCGCCGCGGGCGAGGCGCGCTCGCGCTGGGTCGGCCCCTTCGCCGCCGCCGCCACGCTCGACCGGATGCTGGGCGCCAAGGACCGCTTCGTCTCCGCCCTGCACTTCGTCGCCGCGACCGACCGCTCGCCGCTCTACGCGCTCCAGCTCTCCGAGGCCGCGGCCTTCCTCGACCGCGCGGGGGCGCCTCCCTCGCCCGCCCGCCCGCGCCTGCGCGCGCCCCGCTACGCCGTCGTCGCCGCGTTCGTCGCGCTCGCCGGCCTCGGCCTGCCCGTCGCCCACGACACCCTGGCCCGCTGGGTGGGGCACCGCCGCGCCTTCGCCGCGACCCCTCCCCCGATGGACTCCCCGCAGGCCGTCGCGGCCCGCGCCGCC
>Ga0247843_1008711_pt1 | contig 11664 bp, 8 predicted proteins | sample LaCruzMarch2017__FD_192420 | JGI IMG/M metagenome (GOLD analysis project Ga0247843, IMG submission 192420) | Freshwater microbial communities from meromictic Lake La Cruz, Castile-La Mancha, Spain - LaCruzMarch2017_8m | ecosystem: Environmental > Aquatic > Freshwater > Lake | place: Spain...
TAAAGCTAAGTATGCAGTTATTGTTGATGGCGTTGTAGATAAAATCGTAACTTGGGATGGATATTCACCCAATAGAGTTATAGATAATTATGGAATCATCGTAAAGCTGCCCGCAAATGCTGGTGTTAAGTATGTGGATGCCAAGGGCATAACCAGACTTAAGCCAATCACCCAAGGTGCGATCGTTTCAGTTTATGTTGCACCTGAAGTGAAAGTTACTCCAAGTTATGGCATTACTGAGATTTCAACAATTGCACTTGCCCTTGAACCTGAAATGGCTGCGGTAGCGCAAGATAACGCACCGGTTGTTACTACTCAGGTAATAAATCCAAACCAATCTGTCTCGATGACTATTGAGGTTCCTGGCGTTAGCAATATTCCAGCAACATCATCGGTATCTGTTCAAACGATCACAGATGGTAGATCAGTAACTTCAATAGGCCTGGCACCAGGACAAAGCACGGTAACTGTTAATGAGCTACCAGCTGATCAAAACGTCACAGTGGTTACAGTTATTCGAGATAATTTAACAAATACTGAGACAGTGATTTCTAATCCAGTAGTAGCAACAGTTGCTTCAGATGCACCAGCGCCAGTAGCTGCCAGAAGTGAATCACAAGATAGGGCGAGCATCTCTGCCCCATCTGTCTCCTCTCGCGTTGTTGATGCTTCAGGACACCTATCTGTTGCAATCTCAGTACCTGCTATTCCAAACTTCAACTCAGATCAAACCCGAGTCAGTCTCTATGTTGTTGATAACAGATCAGGTTCAACTACTGCAATTGGCACAGATGGCACAGCACAAACACTTAATGTGGGTTCACTTGGAGTAGGTCGTGATTACACCGTCAAGGTTGTAGTTCGTGATCTTGCTACCGGTAATGAAACCATAATCAGCGGTGAAGGTATATCTAAGTAAAACTCAAAATAGTTTACCTGGGGAGTAGTAAATATGCTCCCTAGGTTTTAGCAGACAAATGAAAGGAAAACCTTGAAAATAAGTAGCGGTTATCAACCTGAGCAATTAATTAATTTTGTGAAAAATAAAATTGAATTTATGAGTCCGCCTACAGAGTGTGGAGTTCTATCAGGATCCACGCCAGTGGTTTCATTTGGAGATTTTACAAAATCTAGGGTTGCAACAATTGGAATCAATCCTAGTTTGGCAGAATTTTCTGATAAGTCTAAAAATGCTACCTGCAATGGACTTTTTCCTGCGGATAAAAAGAGATTAACTGATCTTGAAACAGTTGGAATCTTGTCAACTGATCCATTGGATGATGACACTGCTCAGTATGATTTAGGCGAAAAAGGAGCTGAGCAAATTTGGGCGGGATGTCGTGATTATTTCCTTTCTCCAAACGCATATTGGAAGTGGTTTGGTGATCTTGAAGTGGTTTTGGAACCACTTTCTGTCAGTTATAAGGACTCAACAGCTTGCCATCTTGACTTAAGTCCATGGGCTACTGATCCAGTTTTTAGTGAGCTTACACAGACTCAGCAAAAGAATTTGTTATTGGGTGAGGCAGACTTCTTAAGGTGGCAAATTGCAAAGTCACCAATAGAGTTATTACTCCTTAATGGAGCGCAAACTAAAGAATCAGTGTTTTCTTTAAGTGACTTTCATTTTGGCACTGTTACAGAATTTTCATATACCTCCGGTGGTGCAAGTCGAACCTCTGAATTTTTCAGCGGCTGGGGACCTTCAGGCGTACAAATCCGTGGTTGGACCGTCAACTTACAGGCTTTGCAGGTTACAAATGATGAAAAGCAGGGTGTATTTGAACAATTGAGAAATTTTCTTTCATGATGAATCTAGTAAATGAATCAATCAGATATTAAGCTTTATCAATGTGCTATTGGTGGGTTAATCAAAACCAAACATATAGAGTTTCGGGCACTGAGCGGAATAGAAATTCTCACCAATTGTCACCAAGCGATGGCAGGTATAACTATGAGTAACCAAAACATCCAAATTCGAACAATCCCGCCAAGCGATACAGCCAACAACCAAGATGTATTTCTGTGGGCTATTTACGTTTTGGGTGGCGCAGATCGTGATATAGATGTCGAAGATATTTATTTGAAATGCTTTGAAATGGCCCCTGCCCGACTTGGATGGCGGACACAGCCCCAATTACCAGATTACAAGAAAACTTCGAAAGCGCTTCAATCCGTAGAGGCATCTACGCATGTTGGATTAATTCATAGACCTCACCAGTATTCGCGCCGCTTAACTATTGAGGGAATAAGGTGGATTGAAGCTTATAAAGAGATTTTGGAACGAGTGTATTCAAAACAAACAGTTGCTGCTTCAGCAAACACAAATATGTATGAACGAACTCGGCAATCGATTAAAGAAAGTGGTTCTTGGCAATTATTTCAGAGTGATCCGACTTTGCTAGATATAGCTGATTTGGCCGCTCTTCTTAGATGCACTGCAACCAGCCCTCAAGAAACTTGGAGATCTAGAATTCTTGATCTCAAACGCGCAGCAGAAGTCTTAGACGACAAGGAACTAGCCGAATTTGCAAGAGTTGTCGATTTCAAGGTGATTAAAGGAGATAAAAGCAATGACCGATAAAGATCAAGGAAAATTGGTTTATACCCCTCGAGGATTCTTGCAAGATGCCCAAGATGCGATGCGAGGTGACATCTTACGAGCACTTATTGAACTGATTACTAATGCGGATGATGCATACAATGGAAAAGGCGGAGAGATTTTTATTCACGTTATGCAAGCTGAGGGACCCTTTGAATGGAAAATTTCAGTTCATGATAAAGCAGGCGGATTATCCGCTGAAGGGCTAAAGAAAGCATTTTCAAATCTTGGCGATGAAAATCTAAAATTTGCGGCAGATCAAGGCACTCGTGGACTCTTTGGCAGAGGCGCAAAAGATGTAGCAGTGTTTGGTAAGGCACGATTCCATTCCATCCATGCAGGCAAATACTCAGAATTGCAGATTCTTCCAAAGGAATCAAAATGGGAAAGAAATGCGATTGACATTCCGCCTGCGGGCATACATTTAAGTGAGCTCAGATTAAAGAATGGCGAAACAGGATTAACAGCAGAGCTCTATATTTCAAAGGAATACAAAATTCCATCCCCCTCAGATCTAATCGAAAAATTGGAGTCTCACGTCCAATTGCGTGATTTAATTAATCGAAATTCTGTAGTGATTTCGGATTCTCGTTCAAAAGCAGAAAAAAAGTTAACAGGGTTGGAGCCATCAGGAGAAAAAATTCTCGAAATTGAGTTTCCTGTACCTGGTTACAAGATGAATGCCAAATTGGAAGTCTTCAAATTCTCTGAGAAACAAACGGGAAACTTATCACCCTATTCGAAGCAGGGCTTAGTAATTTCTGGTCGAGGAGCAGCATATGAGAATGGATTCCTCATGTTGGATGGAAGACCTGAATCTGGTTGGTTCAGCGGCAGGTTAGATGCACCTGAGATTCATGACTTGGCGCGCGCAATAGATAAAGATGTAGATCCTGACCCTAAAAATCCAACACGAGTGGTTAGTAGACAACGTGATGGCTTAGTTCGAAACCATCCTTTTTACCGGGCACTTGCCGGTGCGGTTAGCGGTCATTTAAAACCAATTTTTGATGAGGCTGCGGATGAAGAGGGTGCAAACAAAAAAGAAGGTCAAGCGCTTCGAAAACGCCTTGATGCATTAGAACAGGCTCTAGGAAAAGCCCTTCAAGATTTACTAGATGAAACCGATCTTGGAGATATTCCCACTGAGAATAATCCAGACGAAGATTCTCAAGACTTACAGTTTATTCCTCCTAGAAAAATAGTTGCTGTGGGCGATACTCCTAGTTTGACCATTCGCGCCCCAAAGAATCTTGATGTCTCTCAAATTCTGTTTACTCTAAGTCAAAGCAAGAAAGTAATTTCTCTAAAAAATCATGATCCATCAAAGTTGATTTGGAATGAACATCCTAGGTTGCCAGTTAAGCAGACTGCTATACAAGTTTTTGGAGAGGATGTCGGATTAGCATCTATCAATGCAGTTATTGGAGAATTTAACGCAAATTGTGAAATAATTGGAGCAAAGATACTTCCTGCTGTGGAAGTTATTCCAGACCAAATTTCCTTCCAAAATAGAAAAGCCACGATTGCCCCTACGCGAAAACGTAAACTATTGGTAACTGCACCAATCGAATTTGTAGGAGAAATTGTTGAATTAAGCTCAGATAACGGATATGTATCTGTTAATTCTCGAGTTAAGTTATCGGCAAGTGCAACAGGGATGATTGCACAATCAGTAGTAATTGCCTCTGCTGGCTCCGAATTAGGAACTTCTACCATCACTGCATCGCTAGCCGGAAAAGTAGATACTTGTGAAGTTCAAGTTATCGAACCAGGGCAAAGTAAGTATCCCAAGATTCACACCGAAGTTGTTGGAAATGAGAATCCACCTCGCCGGGTGGATATGAGAGAAGATGATGGGCGCCTCTTTGTCAAAATATATGGTCGACACACTTCTCTTCAGCGAGTATTCGGTAAGCACTTGGGTGCTGAGCAAGGATTTATAAATGATCAATCACCTGAGGCTCACGCTACTATCGGTGAAATAGTTGCTCAACAGCTTGCTATTTATGCGGTTGAACGAGAAGCAGCAAAGCATCCTGAGAGATTTACCGACACTTCAAGCGCATTTGCAAGGCAGCAAGAATTTATTCCTCGATTTATTCAGCTTCTGCAGATCATTTTGTTGGAAACGGAGTGAGTGCAACGATAGGAGACTTTATTGATTCTCCACTTGGAAACCGCTACCTAATTCCTTGGCAATGGTTAACAGCAAATTCGAAGAAAACCATGGAAATACTTTTCCAATTCGCATTTGACGAGGAGCAAGATTTCTCCAGGGGATTCGCTATACATCACCTGCGGTTCATAGATTTAGCTGATGTGAAAGCAATAAAATACCTTGATTACAAATACGTGCAACTAGCAATTGAAGAGATCCAGAAATTAGTTTTAAATAAGAATTACCCTGAACTCCCCGCAATTGATGATTCTGAAAAATTTGTTGGCACTATTTACATTAATAAAATTGAAATTTATGATGACTTAATCCGCAAAGCTTCGAACCTCGAAGATCTTGCGGAAGCAATATTAGACCGACTCGATGCAGAGTTTCCAATGTCTGAGCGTGACAAAGCAGTAGTTTCTGCACGCGCAACTTGGTTCACGTCAAATCCACAAACTTTAGATTCAATAGGTAGAAATTATGGACTGACTAGGGAGCGAATTCGTCAAATCACAAAAAAGTACGAAAATCCAAACATCCAAATTACTGGAGACCTACGCTTTGCAAAATCACTAAGCGATGTAGCTTTGGCTTCTAATTCTCTGGAAGATTTTAAAGAAACTTGCGCGATTCAATCTCTTACACGTGAAGAATACCTGGATATAGATCAGTGCAAAGGGATTATGGAACTTTTGTCGGATTCGACCGAATGGAACGGCCTTAGGAGTCAACTCTTGAATTGGGATGCGCAGGCAGCCTTGGACGATGTTGCGATCGGGAAGATTTCTAAATACCGAAGCAAAATGGGATTTATAGATGCAACTTATGCGGCAAAAGATATGGAATTAACCTTAGAAAAAACTCTTGAAATTATTAATGACAAATATTCTCGATCAGTCATGAGTGATACATTAGTTTTGGCAAGAACAGAAAAATTAGTTTCTACATTTGAATCTTCAGTTTATAAACAACTATTGGTGCTAGAAAGTTTGCCTGCAAACGAAATTCTTGTGGGAGTGCGTCGATTTGCTTCAATGCGAAATGATGCAATGTCAGGTTTGGAAAGCAACTACATTGATATTATTCATTCGTTATGTGGAAGGCCACCAACATTAGAGAACTTTAAAAAGACACAACTATATCAAACTGAGTTAAGTGAATCTGACCTTTGGCTAATTGAGATTTTTAATTCATCACCAAATGGACTTTTGCATCGCGTTGAGATCACTAAATATGGAATCGAATCTAGGATTAATCTTGGAAGTATTACTGCATATTGTGGCTCAAGTTCCTTTATCCGTCCTCACGCCAATGGTGTGTATTCATTGATTGGCAAAAATCCAAGCAATCAACAAGTTTCTACTCATGCCGAGTTAGCTCTTGCTCAAGATACTGCGGTGGATTTTCAAATCGAATTTCAAGGGAGTAATGTTTTGTTCACTCTTAAACCAAACTTGAATACATATGCATCTGGAGTTATTTTACCCAGCAGGGAAATTAAAGACATTTTTAGGGATTCAATTTTTACTCCTAGTTGTATTTGTGGATCAATGGATAGTAAGCAATTGATCAGACTAAGCAAGGAAGGTTTTTGGATGGGATTTCAAAGCATCTTTACTCACGCACTTCAAAATCATGACTTTACAACCAATTCCAGGTTCAATTTATTATTTGATTTTGACCTCAAAACCGTGATCCTAGATCCTAAAAATTAGAGTATCTTGATCTGAGGATCCAGAAGATCTAAACTCGAGCAAGGATTTCGACGGATGGAGAATTTGTGGCACTTACGGCCGAAGACCGATTTAAAGCGGAATCCTTAAACATAACGGAACTCTTTCAGACTGCTACATATGAAGTTCCGGCCTTTCAACGAGATTACTCATGGACTAAAGAGCAATGCGAAGATTTGTGGGGCGATATAGAGAACTTAGTAGAAGATCAGGTAAAAGCGCATTTCATAGGACCCATGGTTGTCATTCGCCATGGCGAAAAGAATCAGAAGAATTATCTCGTTATTGACGGGCAACAACGCCTTACAACTATTCAGATGATGATCTCCTTATTACGTGATCATTGGGTACAGCTTGATCCAGGAAAACGTCACACCCCAGCAGGCCCGAAACCGTATGAGGACACTTGCCAATCACTTCTAGTTTCTGGACCTCCTGCGTATGCAAAAACGTTTGTACCTAATTGGCACATTAGAGATACTTTTTTTGACTACGTACAGCGGGAGATTTCAGACGAAAAACGCAAAAATATTGTTCGAATTTCAGATGTTCCCTCACAAGATATGGACTATGCGGAAGAGTTATTCAAGGCATACATATTCTTTCGAGGAAAGATAGGTGTTCTGAGTAAGGATCAGACTGAAAAATTTGAAGAAATACTTTTAAATGACGTATTAATCTTGCGCATTGATGCGGTTGAAATAGATAATGCATTTATTCTATTTGATACACTAAATAATAGAGGACTAGATCTGACTCAAGGTGACTTAGTAAAAAACTTAATATTTCAGTCTATGAAAGAGCCGGCTACGGCTAATCTCTCAGCCGCATTAGTAAAGATATTGGCCGATTGGGATAACATCGCTGAAAAAGTTACTTATAAGAAGCTAGATTCGTTTTTGAGATATTTCTTAATTCTAAAGTTGCAAAAAAAGATTCAGAAAGAAACCATTAGCAAAGAAATTGAGAAACAATATGGAACGTCAGTAAAAATCAAACAGTTTATTCAGGAGTTATCTGACTACTCTGATCTTTATGCTTTGATCGAAAGAACGGAATCTTTTCAAGGACAGTACAAGATTCAACTAAATTCACTTTTTGATGATCTAAGTGACCTAAATCAAGCAACTCAGGCAGTATTCCTATTAGCTGCTTTAAAGCGATTTGCTAGTTGGGAAACAAAAGAGCATTACCAAAAATTGGCCCAGGTTTGCAGGGCAGCTGAAGTACTTTCTTTCAGATGGCTAATTACAGGAAAGAATGCCCAGGATCTTGAGAATATATGGCGCGAAGCTGCAATCAAGCTATTGGATAGCACAAAAGAAGACCAAGAAGTATTAGATGAAGCCCTTGCTCATCTGAAACAGAGTTTACCTGCAGATCAAGAATTTAAGACTGAACTTGCGGGTCGCTCCCTTAAGTCTAGTAAGTTTGTTCGATACATACTAAGAAAAATTGAAAACTCTAGAATAGATAATGAAGTGTGGGTACTTGCTGGTCCAGATAAACTTGATGTGGAGCATATTGCACCAAAAACCCCTGACGATTCCCATGACTGGAGAAGAATTATGGCGGGAGAATCGAGCTATCGGTCTATTATTTATCGCTTAGGAAATCAAACTCTATTAACCAAGTCTCTCAATCGAAGTGCAAAGAATACGGAATTTAAAGATAAAAAGGTGCAATATGAAGAAAATACAGGCCACCTGACGGAATTAACGAAAGATTTATTGAAGTCAGTAACTTGGAATCAAGCAGCTGTGGTCAAGAGATCGGAATCCTTAGCAAAAGAAGCTGCAGCGCTATGGAATTGGACTGCTCTCGAAAGAGACTTAAGAGTTACCACGCCACGACCTACCGAGCGAGGTAAGCGTGCTGTTAAAAAGGTGAGAAAGAAAAAATCTTCCCGCAGAGTGAGAAAGAAATCAACTCGTAAGAAAGTATAAAGTTTTCTTAGGCAGTACTTTACTAGAACAAATGATTCGAAGACTAAGAGTTAGCAAACCAATGGGTCTAAACACTACCTAAATGTCGTTTCACACATACCTAAATGCATAAAATTGACATTTGGAAGCCTAGGAGAAATTCACTGTTAATATTCGGTTGCTATACAAGTCAGGAATAATCACTTAGAGTAACCACCTACCCCTCTAGGAGATTACTCTTGGTTAACTTTCATTTATTATCCCGAGTAGATCTTTCATCGACCTCTGATCTAAAAGAGGTCAAAAGACTCTCAGATGCAGTGCTTGAAATCCTCAATAAAAAATCTGTTGTTAAGGCCATTGACGATGCCCATGTTTTTGGTGCATCGAGCCATTCGATCCAAAAAGCTATCCTTTCGGAGATGCTAGAGCTTGGGTTTACTTCAGAGAAAAAATTACTTTTCAGTGAGTACAAAGTTGCAGGGCTACGCCCTGATTACTACAAGCCGCTATCTAAAGGTGGCATTTTGTTTGAGGTAGAGCGGGGTAAGACTATTGCCAACAATATGGATCTGTTGGACATTTGGAAAACTCATATCTGCAAGGAAGCAAATCATCTATTTCTCTTGGTACCAAACATCAGAGTTTCTAAAAACCAAAATGAAGCCAAAATCTTCCCTTCTGTTAAGAACAGAATTGAGACATTTTTCAACGAGCAAATTTCAGCAATTGATGTCGATAGCGTGCACTTGTTTGGATACTAGTTTTTAAAGCACTAGAAACCCAATAATAGCATTTCAATTTCACCACCCCTTCCAAGTCCCAATATGTTTCTCCCACTTCATTTGTAGATCTTTAGTACCACCGTAATTTCTAAAGTTGATGATTTCAACCTCATAGCCGCATTTGCAATACGCCATACAAATGACTTCCCCTTCAACCAAGGGATAGGTGAGCGAGAATTGATGTTTTCCATGTGATATTCCAGTAAGGATTAATGAACCCATTTTTAACCTTCCGCTAATTTCTTATGACCGTTTTATTATCTGCAGTGCCCGCCTACCGAAGGTAGGCAGGCACTGACAAGACAGGCTTCTCTTAAAAAAAGACCTATGCAGCTTCTAGAATATCGGCGACGGTTTTAGCTCGTCGCTCAATCTCTTCAGCTTTCTGAGTCATTCCTTGCCTCAGATATATTTTTACTAACTCTTGATCAACCTTGACTAAGTATGCGAACTCTTCAAAGCCATGAGTTAGAGCTAAGTTTCGACCAGTATCAAGGTGAGAAATTCCTTCCTCTAATTCACCTTGTAAACGCATTGCTACTGCTAGGAAGTAGTGCAACCACCACTGGCGGCGTCTATCTTCAATCATCTCGGCAGTTCCAAGTGCTAACTGCCCGTACTCTTTAATACCTGTTGGATCATTTAATCCAACATAGACTTGGGCAAGTTCACCATCACAGATGGCTACCATCCTTGGTTGCTTAAGCTTCTTAAAGATCGAGCGAGCAATTTGAAACTTCTCAATCGCTTCACCAAATCTCTTTAATCTGCTTAAGGACATTCCAATATTTAGTTGGTCAGTTGCAACTGTTTCCTCACTTGCATCTGGATCTGGATAATCAAGTGCTGCTTGATGGTTTTTCATCGAGCTTTGATCATCATTTAGGGAGTAGTAACAACGTCCTGCTGCTCTAAGAAGGCTACCGAGATCACCGATGCCATACTCATTTGCAACAACTATAGCTTTCTCTATCACCCCGATCTCATCTTCATATCTACTGAGGAAGTAGTAACAATCTGCGATTGAACAAAGCACATTTAATAATTCAGGTGCGTAATTAATCTCCGCCTCTGCCTGAATTAAATCAAGTGCCGTTTCAAAAAGCAGTATCGCTTGCTTGAAGTTACTTTTTTCACCTTCAAGTTGAGCTAACTCAATGTATGCCCGAGCTCTCTCAATTGGTATTCCCTCTTGAGTAGCTGCCCAGAGATCCTGCTCTTGTTGAGTAACCTTTCTGTTGTTGTAGTTTTCTCTATTCATTTATATTTTCACTCCTTACCGGTATCAGTAACGGTAGGTGGTGGAGCTGACAAGGCATTTAGCACCGCCTCTTTATGGGCGTGTAGTGCCCTTAAAAGATCCACCTCCTCTTTCATAGATGTGGCTGAGTACCAACCACAACTGCAAAGGGCTTGAAAATAAGCCCCTTCAGCTTCAAATAACGCATTTACATGTCTTTTAGACATGAGGAATAAGCCCAATCTGGACCCCGGTGCTTTCGCTGGTGATCCGCACTTCTAACGGTGTATTTCATCGCTAGCAGGTCTTCCTCTAGGACCACCGTGCGCGGTTAGCGCGGTTGGTGCCAAACTAGCTAAAGGGCTAGAGCGTTTGGCTTCTTTGACCTGAGAAAAGAGTAGCACATGTAACTGTCAGTAGTAGCAGATACTCTCTTAGTATGAATGAGAAACCGATTACGCCAATAGATAGTAGGCCAGTATTTATTGAAGTACCTAAGCCGGTAAAGGATATGAGTGCGGTGGAAAAGGACCGTTTTATAGAACAAATCGTTGAAGCACTTAGTGAATCAACAAATAAAGAAGAAAGGGTGTAAATCCAGATATTAAATCAATTAACTAAGTATTTTGTTCAAACCCATATTGATGGGAGCTGCTTTGCCTACTACCGAAAGCGGTATGAGAACAACGACTTGTATGAGGAGATCTGGCAACAGAAACACCAGAGCTGGAAATACATTCCGGGGCGGGTAATTTGGATGCAGATCAGCGGGGAGTGCACATTAGCTCAAGTTAGCTATGAGCAGTTTACGCAATTACTACCAGAGGCTTTTAAGGATGAGGAGGAGAGTAAATGAAACAACCTGTATATCTGATTCACTCAGATGAGTATAAAAACTGGATCTTTGATCCCTCTCATCCAACTCAAGGCAGAAGGTTTAATAACGCTAGAGATCTTTTAATTACATCGGCTAAGAAAGAAGGAATTGATCTAGTTGAGGTATTACCAAGGCTTGCAACAGAGGCTGAGTTACTTAGAGTTCACACACCTACCTATATTGATGAGGTATTAAACCAACACATATCAACTGAATGGGATGGGCAAAGAGCAGATCTAGCTAATCTTGCCTGCCTCTTTGCTGGGGGCACACTCACTGCTCTTGATGCTCTCCTTACAAACAAAACTAAGTTAGCCATTCACTTTCCAGGGGCAAAG
>Ga0247843_1008716_pt1 | contig 11659 bp, 6 predicted proteins | sample LaCruzMarch2017__FD_192420 | JGI IMG/M metagenome (GOLD analysis project Ga0247843, IMG submission 192420) | Freshwater microbial communities from meromictic Lake La Cruz, Castile-La Mancha, Spain - LaCruzMarch2017_8m | ecosystem: Environmental > Aquatic > Freshwater > Lake | place: Spain...
TGGGCGGGCGCGCCCGGTAAACGCAGTCTTACCAACTGCGCTAAGGTCTGCGGGGTAACGTCCCGCACTTTGCGCCTGCTCGTAGAGCTGGATGCCATGAGAATGGCTCGTCCAGTTCGACGGAGGCTCGCCGGAGTAATCCTTGGAATGAATTGCATTTCAAGTTAATCCCGGCGTTCTATCCGATGCGTTCGTGGGGGTTCCTTGGACTCCGGGCGACAGAGACAGACCCGATTTCATGAATGAAGTCGGGCCGTAATGTGCGAAGTGGGTGTAAATCCCCCCAAGGGGTTCGTGGCCCTTCTCGTTTTGAGAAGGACTCGTTCAACTTCGGCTGGCGTGGGGAGTTCGGGACTCGCAAGAGGCTCGACCGGGTGAACAATCAGCACCCGGCGTTCGTGTGAAAAGCGCGACGGCGAATAGCTCAACCATGAGAGGCGAGAACCATGCTCAAACGAGCCTGGGACATCGCTTGCCAGTGATTTCAGTCGGAGACGGTGCCGAACCGCGAAAGGTCTTTGCTTGTGGGTAAGGGGGAGCTTGTAGGTTCTACCCCCTGAAATCGCTCATCCCCGAAAGGGAGCAGCGGTGACTATGGCTGCCCGGAAGGGCTTCACATAAGGCAAAGAAACGAAGGCCGATGGCTTTCTAGCGACGTGACCGACTAAGAGAAGCGCATTGCTAATCTGGGAAACTCTATGGCCTCCGGATTCGTTATCCGGTGCCTTGCCGATTCTGAGGGCAGGGTGTTTGAAACGCCGTAGAGTGGGAGTGTGCTGCAAGTAGAAGTGTCTTGACCAAAGTCAGGACCGCGCGACGCTCTGCAAGGCAGTGGAGCGGGCGCTGGCAGGATTCGGGTGGTTCCGAATCCATTGAATGCCAGAACGAAAGCGGCGACGAGCTTTGACTCGTCCAAAGACGCCTATTCCTGTTTCGCATTTATTGTGCTCCCGGAAGGGATTGCCACAAGGCGAAACAGGGATGGCATAGGAAGTGAGGCGCAACCGCTATACATTGGGCAACCGCAACTGAGGAACCTACATCAACGGTTCCTTTGAAGCGGCCCTATGGGTTGCTCCCGGCAAGTCAGACCTCTGACTTTGCCCCTCGCCCGTAAGGCGAAGGTTTGTCCGTGAAAGGTTCTCTCCGAGATGGTTTTTTCGAAGGTGAGAAGGTTTTCAAGGCGAATGGGCTTTAGGCTTTTGGTGGTTGTGCCGAACAAACAACCACCTTCCTATTCCGGTCAGGATGACGATCATTGCGTCTTGTGCGGTATGGGTGACGAATATCGCTGCGTCGCTGCAAGCCTGGCTGGCCTCGTTCAGCAAGTCGCAGTCTCATACGTCAAGAATGGCTACTGGTTCTTTGTGGCGGGAGCAGTTCCCGAAGGTAAAGACCTGCCCTCTCTCGATGCGAAATTCATCAAGCTCTATCAACTGAGCATCTCCAAATACGTACGATGCCGAAGACGAAGACTAGGTCAAGCTGGCGTCCAGTACATCCGGCTTGGGCGGTTCTTCCTGATACTTGCAACTCACGGAGAGCATCTATTCTTCGTTCGTGAGAAGAAGATGATCAGGGATGTGCGGCGGTGCCCAATCAAGGTCGGCGGCTACGCAATCGGATTCAGGAGCGGCCGGGTGTCTGTCCGAATTGAACGACAGGAATACCGGTTCCTCAAGGACGCCTTTTCAAAGAGGGCCCTTCATGCCAAAGCTCGACTCGAAGCCGCATTCTCCAAGCTGCCCTATGAACCCTATGCGCCCGTTCGCTCGCAACTCATGGCGGTGCTAAGAAGCGTGAACCGCAAGCGTTCTGTTGCCGGATTACCGCCACTAGACCGATCCTGCATCCGGGTTTCCAGGCGCATCGTGAAACCATTCGTCTAAGGCTATCGGTATCAAGAAGCTACTGCTTTCGAGCTCGAAAGACGACGACCGCAGATGGAAAGGGGGCGCTGTTGGAGTGTCCACCGAACTTCAGGCGTCCTTTCACAAAACGAATCTCGTCGGCCTGAGAAACGAAGTCGTGCCACCAGTGTGTGTCGGTCCGCGCTGGCACGAGACAGACGACTGTCGCATCCCCAGAGTGTGCGGCCCGCATTGCCTTCTCGACCCAAAACTTGATCTCTCGTCCGTAGGGCGGGTTGCACCAGCAGACCCCCAACCAGGGCTGCGCAAGTCCATCTTCGGCTTGAGTGTAGAAATTCTTGCACTTAGCATTCGAATTGGTAGCGCACACGTCCAGGGTGAAGTTAAACTCTTCGTGAAGCTTGTCGAAGAATTCCTGCGGCGTCGCCCACTCGCAGGAATCGCTCCGAAAGTGAACGGACTGAGGCCTTTCACCTGCCGAGGGAGTGGCAGTTGATGCACCCTCGACAGGCGGCACTGAGCGTCCTGCATCCGTGATTCGTGATTCCGATACTCCCAAAGATAAGTCCAAGATTTCGCCTCTTGCGAACAAAAGGGGATCAGGAATGGGCTCCGTGGCAGATTCGGGGAGAGGACTCGCTGAACATTGACTTGCGGGCACCTAGGGGTTAATCGCCCGTGTTCTCATCTGGTCGTTCACTAGGCTCGACAAGGATGAATTCAAAGGCCCTGTCCTTGGGAGCGGGAAGAAACTCCAACCGGACGGAAAATCCGGGCCGCTTTTTGAGCGGGAACGCAACGCCGATGCGGGTCCACTTTGACTTGTTGTCGCCGATGCTGACGCTGGCAATCGCTTCCAGGTGTGTGGTCTTGTCATTGGTCATCCGTTTCTCCTCGTTGCTTGTCCTTCGATTTGCCGTGCCCGACCCTTATAGGCCGACAAGCGCGCGAAGCGCAAGAAGAGTTCTCGCGAAGCTGGATGTGACGGATTGAACGTTCGCTCTGTTGATTTCAACCGTGATTCTCAACAAGGCGGCCCGGAGATAGGTCACATGCGGCGCGTGACACGAATATCCCTAGAAAGGAGAGAAGTCGCCGTGGAGCCTCAGATTGCATTGGACGTCGGATGTTTCGAGCTAGATAGTTCCGGCGGAAAGCCCCTTGAAGCTCTGATGCCGCCTGTTTTCCGCGTTCAGCTTGTTCGAGAACAGGCGGTGGAACGGGTCCAACTTGAGGGGCCTAGAGACGTGGCTCAGATCATCGCCCACTACTTGGAGGATGAAGACCGGGAGCATTTCGTGACGATGATGCTCGACGTCAGGAACCGCGTCATCGGAATACACACAGTCAGCATTGGCACGTTGAACGCCTCTTTAGTCTCGGCGCGAGAAGTGTTCAAGGCGGCCATCCTCTGCAATGCAGCCTCGATCATCCTTGCGCACAACCACCCATCAGGCGACCTGACCCCCTCACCCGAAGACCTCCAGGTGACCGAGCGGCTCAAGAAAGCTGGAGACCTTCTCGACATCGATGTGCTTGATCACGTCATCGTGGGGGAGGCTGGTTCGTTCTGCTCGCTCAAGACAAGTGGGCGGTTTCCCAGCTGAGCCCGTATTTGCCCCACTCAGCAATAAGCGCCGAACCCGGTCCTCGGGAGAGACATAAGTAGGCTTCGTGACCGGTAAAATCCGTGCATCGAGGCGTAATCACCCGCTTGCCTTGATGCAAGTGACGTCAGAGCGACCAAGATGTTCGAACTAAGAAGCCGGTTAATCGAAGACTTTCGCGAATACGTTCAAAGCTTCATCAACATTTCCGATGAACGCATTAGAGCGTTTTTCGAGGGCGAACTCGATAGGGGTGTTTTGTGGCCGGAACCGCTTCTCCAACTCAATCCACTCTTCCGTCATGGAAAGCTGGTCGATGAACTAATCGCCAATGGCCAACTCGACCCGAGGTGCGGCACGATCTTTCGATTTGGGAAGACAGATGCGAATGCGGCCGGAAAACCGATGAGCCTGTATGTTCATCAGCTCCGCGCCCTTGAGAGTGCGCAAGCGGGACGAAGCTATGTTCTGACGACTGGAACCGGTTCTGGAAAGAGCCTCAGCTTCATTGTTCCCATCGTGAACGCGATCCTCAAGGCAGGTTCAGGAAAAGGTATCAGAGCTGTCGTTGTCTATCCCATGAACGCCTTGGCGAATTCGCAGATTGGTGAGCTCGACAAGTATCTCAAGACAGGGTTTTCCGAATCGCCCGTTTCTTATGCTCGGTACACCGGCCAAGAAGGTACCGACGAACGGGATCGGATAACGGCTAATCCGCCAGACATTTTGCTGACCAACTACATGATGCTGGAGCTAATGCTTACGCGTCCATATGAGCGGAAGCTGGTTGAAGCCTTGGGGGGCTTGAAGTTCGTTGTCCTCGACGAGCTTCACACTTATAGGGGGCGTCAAGGAGCCGATGTGGCGATGCTCATGCGAAGGCTCCGCCAAGCATCAGGTTCGGACGGAATTCAGTTTATTGGCACTTCGGCAACGATGGCAACAGATGGGTCAGCGGCTGAGAAGCGTGCACTGGTGGCTGGCGTGGCAGGCAAGATTTTCGGCGTACCCGTCCTGCCCGATGATGTCATCGGTGAAACCATTGATCCCTTTACGGACGAGACGGAAACAGAAAGCGACCAATTCCGCAAAGAGCTGGAGAGAAGCCTCCAAGAGCCAAATCCCACGACTCTTGATAGTTTTCGCGCGAGTCCCCTAACGGTATGGCTCGAAAGAGCTGTCGGACTCACCCGCGACGATGAAGGCAGTTTTATTCGCGCCCGTCCTCAGCCCCTGTTTGGTGAAGACGGTATCGCCGGACTCTTGTCAGCGGAGACGAGTGCTACCCTTGAAGTAGTCGAGGGTGCATTGGTGAGGCACCTCGAAGCAGGTTCCCGTCTCAACATCGACAGCGGCCCGCGCCCATTCGTTTTCAGGCTGCATCAGTTTGTGTCGCCAGGGATAGGGGTGTTCGCCACGTTGGGCTCATCCGACGAGCGCATTCTTAGCCTTGAGGGGCAAAAAAGTGCGCCCGGTGAGGCAGAGAAACTCTTCTTCCCGCTTTGCTTTTGTAGGTCCTGCGGTCAGTCGTATTACACGCTTGCAAAGACAATTCAGGAAGGTGGCGAACGGTTTGTCCCGAGACAGTTCAATGACCGGGCCAAGACGGAAGACTCTGTTCCCGGCTACTTCATAGTGCCAAATCCGGATCAGGTTATCGACCTGGACGCTCTTGTTCCTGAGGATTGGAAAGAGGATTACAGAAGCGGTCGGCGGGTAAAGGGGCACAAGAAAAAGTTCTTGCCGACGCCTATCACCACGTCCGTTGATGGTCAGGTTGGTGGCCCTGTTGACGGCTGGTTTGTGCCCTTTCCGTTCAGTATTTGTCTCGCGTGTGGCGAGTCTTATCTTCCGCGAGAAGCCGAGCTTGGCAAGCTGTCGATTCTTGGAATGCAAGGTCGAAGCACGGCCACAACTACTTTGGCCCTGAGCACCCTCGGCTACCTTCGCAATTCAGATGCTCCGGCCCAAAAACTTCTATCCTTCACCGATAATCGGCAGGACGCTTCACTCCAAGCGGGGCATCTGAATGACTTCATTGAAGTTGGAACGCTGAGAGCTGGAATCTATGCTGCGGCACTGGCGGCTGGTTCAGAAGGGGTGACGCACGACAAAATTACCGTTGCGGTCGAGAAGGAGTTGAAGCTCGATCAGCGTGACTATGCCGGTCAGCCGTCCCAACTCCCGACCCAGGTGGCGAGGCAACGTCAAGCGCTCAGGGACGTGCTTGGTTACCGCATTTACAGAGACTTGCGACGCGGATGGCGAGTCAATGCACCCAATTTGGAGCAAGTAGGTTTACTCCAAATCTCATATCCAGACCTCGACTATGTCTGTTCAGAGCTGTCGTTGTGGCAGGGCAAGCATCAAGTTCTAGTATCGGCTTCTCACAACCTCAGGCAGAAAATCACGCTTGAATTGTTGGAGCGGTTAAGAAAGCGCCTTGCGATTCACGTTGATTTCTTGGATCCGACCCACCAAGACGGAATCAAGCAGCGTTCGAATCAGCTTCTCAAAGAACCGTGGGGGCTCTCTGATGATGAGTCCATCAGGATGGATGGCTCCACGTTTGCATGGCTTCAGGCAGGAGCTTCAAGCGATGAACGAGCGGACATAGTTCTTTCCGGCAAGAGTGGCTTTGCGGTTTGGCTTCGACAAGACAGTGTGCTTGGTTCAGATTTCGGGAAGTTGTCTCAGGCAGAAACTGAAGCGATCATTGCTGATCTCGTGAGCGTTCTCACCGCCGCAGGTTTGCTACGAGAAACCTCATTCCGGTCTGGTTCGGCCTACCAATTGAACGCCGAAGTGATGACTTGGTTGGCAACCGAACCAGGAGATGCGCACCGACGAACGCGCAACAGTTTCTTTGAGCGGTTTTATAAGGAACGCGCGGTTCAGTTGCGGGGAGTCCACGCGCGGGAACACACTGCCCAAGTCGCAAGTGATGAGAGGGAGAAGCGTGAGCAAGCCTTCCGCGAAGGAACGCTTCCGATCATGTTCTGCTCTCCGACAATGGAACTTGGCGTTGATATCTCAGACCTTTCGGTCGTGAATCTGCGCAATGTTCCGCCAACGCCCGCGAACTATGCGCAGAGAAGTGGTCGGGCCGGTAGAAGCGGCCAACCAGCGCTTGTATATACATACTGCACCGGCGGAAGCCCGCATGACCAATACTATTTCCGGCGGCCTGACCAAATGGTTTCCGGCGCGGTTGCTCCGCCGCGACTCGACGTTGCGAACGAGGACCTCGTTCGTGCCCATGTTCATGCGGTGTGGCTAGCTGAAGCCGATCTCGACTTAGGGCGGTCTCTCGCGGACAAGATTCTTGATGTTTCTGGTGACGAACCAACTCTCAAGCTTCGCCCCGAAGTTAAGGACAAACTGGACGACCAAACTATACGAGAGCGAGCCCGCGTTAGGGCAACCCGTATGTTGCAGGCCATCAGCGATGAACTCGCTACGACGAACTGGTTCACAAATCGGTGGCTCGATGATGAGATCCGTAAGGTCACTCTGGCATTTGATTCTGCTTGCGACAGGTGGCGCAATCTATATAAAGCGGCTCGCGGTCAGTATTTCGAGTCGGTCAAGAAGATAGCCGACCACAGTGCTTCCCAGATAGAGAGAGACCGTGCTGGCCGCCTCCAGCGAGAAGCACAACAGCAAATGGACTTGCTTACCGATGGCGCATCCGAACGACAAGGCGACTTCTACGCATACCGCTATCTTGCCTCCGAAGGATTTCTACCAGGATACAATTTCCCACGGCTTCCCCTTTCTGCTTACATTCCCAAGCAACGAGGCCGAGACGAATACCTTTCGCGCCCAAGATTCCTTGCTATCGCAGAGTTTGGCCCAGGGGCGGTTGTTTACCACGAGGGTTCGAGATATTTGGTCGAACGGGTTATCATGCCCGCGTCCGCTCGCCGCGAAGGCGGACTGATAGCAACTCAAGTGGCAAAGCTCTGCACGAAGTGCGGCTATCTTCATGACGGTGACCACGCGTTATCAAACCTCTGCCAGCACTGCGGCGAGCAACTTGAAGCTAGTGCCGAGACCAATAACCTATTCCGCCTCGAGGCGGTTAGCTTAAGGCGACGAGACCGAATCACATGCGACGAAGAAGAGCGTATGCGACAAGGTTATGATCTCAGAACGGCGATTCGATTTGGCGACCGCCCGGATGAGGATCAGTGCTTGAGGTGCGATGCAGTCTCGGAGAGTGGGCAACGAATTGCAGAGTTAGTCTATGCCCAAGCCGCAACCATTTGGCGAGTTAATTTCGGTTGGAACCGACGCAAGAACGAGAACGAAATTGGCTTTGAACTTGACGTAGAACGTGCTCGGTGGATACCAAGCGAGCAAGCCCAAACATTGCGGGCCGAAACACCTGATGAACCCGCACGACGTGTGATGCGGGTTGTCCCGTTTGTCGAGGATCGTCGGAACGCACTGATGTTCCGATGGGTTGGCTCTGAAGCTACGGCAGAACAAATGGCGGGCTTGCAAGCTGCCCTGAAGAGCGCGATCCAGGCGGTCTTCCAATTGGAAGATTCGGAGTTAGCCGCTGAGCCGCTTCCATCATCCGATGACCGGCGGTTCCTCCTTTTCTATGAAGCTGCGGAGGGTGGAGCTGGTGTTTTGAGGCGGCTCGTAGAGGATCCCGGGGCCATGCGTCTAGTTGCTCGCAAAGCCCTGGAACTTTGCCACTATGACGCCGACGATCTGACCGATCTTGGGAGAGGCCCGCGGGCGCGAGAAGACTGCTCGACCGCGTGCTACGACTGCCTTCTCAGCTACGGGAATCAGCGCGATCACCTGTTGCTTGATCGGCGGCTCATGCCCGAGATGCTGTCTTCTCTTAGGGACGCAAAGTTCGAAACGTCAACCGGCACCAAGTCCAGGAGCCAAAAGCTGGATGACTTGATTGGACAATGTGATTCAGAGCTGGAGCGAAAGTGGTTGCGCCTCGTTTATGAGAACAACCTCACTTTGCCTTCCTACGCTCAGTACCGAATTCAAGAGTGCGGAACCCGCCCTGATTTCGTCTACGTCCACGGCGCGAACAAGCTCGCGGTCTACATTGATGGGCCGCCGCACGACTACCCTGCAAGACAAATGCGCGACGCTGAACAAGACATTGCTCTACTCGGCAAAGGGTGGGCGGTTCAAAGATTCCATCACGAGAGCGATTGGATGGCTCTATTCAGCACGTTTCCCGGCATATATGGGGGCCAAGCTTGAGCTTTGCCGTTGGGGCGCTCGTTCGGGCGCGTGGTCGGGAGTGGGTTGTTCTTCCCGATAGTAGCGATCTGCTACTGCGCCTGAAGCCACTTGGAGGTTCAGACCTCGAATCCTCAGTGTTACTACCCTCTCTGGAGACAGTTGAGCCCGCAAGTTTTGAGCTGCCGAATCCGGACCGACTCGGCGATGCACGCTCCGCCCGTCTCTTGCGGGAGGCTGTCCGACTCGGCTTTCGTGCATCGAGTGGTCCGTTCAGGTCGCTTGGAGCCATAGCAGTTGAGCCACGACCCTATCAGCTTGTTCCGTTGCTCATGGCCCTGAGGCAAGACCCCATTCGGCTCTTGATTGCGGATGATGTCGGTATCGGTAAGACCGTCGAGGCCGGGCTGATCGCAAAGGAAATGCTCACTCGTGGCGAGGCCGACCGTCTTTGCGTTTTATGCCCACCTCACCTTGCCGAACAATGGCAGACGGAGCTTGGAACAAAGTTCAGCTTGGATGCCGTGTTGGTTTTGCCGAGCACCGTCAGTCGGCTCGAACGCGAATGCCCGCCGGGGATCTCGGTCTTCGAGAGGTTCCCGATCACGGTTGTCTCGCTCGACTATATCAAGCAAGAGCGGCGGCGCGACGACTTCATCCGCACTTGCCCCGAGTTGGTGATCGTTGATGAAGCCCATACATGCACTCAAGGGGGGCAAGGCTCTCAGCAACGATTCCAGCTCCTAGAGCGACTCACTCGAGACAAGACGCGGCACGTCATCTTGGTCACTGCGACACCTCACTCTGGAAACGAGCAGTCGTTCAGGTCGATGCTTAGTCTGATTAGGCCCGAGTTTGCGAATATGCCTGACGATCTCAGTGGTGAGGTGAATAAGCCGTTCCGCGAAGCCCTGGCCATGCACTTCGTTCAGCGACGTCGTGCGGACATCCGTTCGTATCTCAAGGAAGACACCCCTTTTCCTGACCGGCTTGAGAAAGACGAGACTTATCGACTTCACCCCGAATACCGGCAAATGCTCGACCGGGCGGTCAAGTATGCGCGGGAGGTTGTGGAAGACAAGTCCGGCACGAAGTTCCAGCAGCGCATCCGTTGGTGGTCCGCGCTGGCACTCCTGAGAAGTATCAGCTCAAGTCCGGCTGCCGCGATCGCAACACTTCGAGCAAGGGCGAACAATGCCGAAGCCGACTCGCTGGAACAGATTGAGGAGCTGGGCAAACGAAGCGTCATGGACTTGACCGACGGCGAAACCGCCGAAGCATTCGATGTCGCTCCCGGAGCCGATGCTGAATCCGGAGATACGCCAACCCGAAGGCGCTTGCTTGAACTTGCTCGCATGGCTGAAGGGCTAAAGGGGGATAAGGATAAGAAGCTCCTCGGCCTGGTCCATGTAGTCAAGGGACTCTTAAAGGATGGATTTCGGCCAATTGTGTTCTGTCGGTACATCCCTAGCGCCGAATATATTGCCGACGAACTCCGCTCACGAACGCGAGGTGTTGAGGTCGCCTGTGTAACTGGAACCCTGCCTCATGATGAGCGAGAGACTCGCGTTTTGGCCCTTGCCGAACATGACCAGCGCGTTCTCGTCTGCACGGATTGCTTGTCTGAAGGAATCAACCTTCAAGACAACTTCGATGCCGTGGTTCATGCGGATTTGGCCTGGTCTCCTACTCGGCACGAGCAGAGAGAAGGTCGTGTAGACCGGTTCAATCAGAAGTCGAAAACCGTGCGAGTGGTCACTTACTATGGTGAAGACAACCCGATTGATGGCATTGTTCTGAGCATCCTTCTGACGAAGCACAAGACAATTCGGAACTCACTAGGGATCTCGGTTCCGGTTCCCATTGATTCAGATCGCGTGCTCGAAGCTATCTTTGAGTCGTTGCTCTTGAAAGGAGCGCAAGACGCCGGTCAGTTAGCTTTGTTTGATGATATCGAGGTCGATGAAAGGAAACGTCTGAGCGATGACTGGGACCGTGCCGCTGATCGAGAAAAGCGGAGTCGCACCCTCTTTGCCCAAAACGCAATCAAGGTGGAAGAAGTTGCCCAAGAGCTGGCGGAAGTCCGTGACGCGCTGGGAACGATGCCTGACCTTGAGCGCTTCGTTCGAGAATCCCTTCGAGGCGTCGGGGCCATGCTAGATGTCAAGCAACCATTCACCGTTAGCCTCGCGGAATCGAAGCAGGCGGTCAGAGACGCGGTTCGATATGAGAAGCCGTTCAAGGCAACCTTCTCTTCCCCTGCTCCTCGTGGGGCAGTTCATCTTTCTCGTACACATCCGCTTGTCGAGGGTCTTGCGAGCTTTGTCTTGGAGTCTGCACTCGCAGGCGAAGAGGACGCGGTTGCCACCCGATGTGGTGTTGTGGCCACCAATGCGGTCGCGGAATTGACTTGCCTCCTTGTACTGAGATTCAGATTCCAAATCGTTTCCGCAAAACATGAAATGCTTGCTGAAGACGCAATTGTTTGCGGGTTCCGTGGCACACCAGAAAGCCCCAAGTGGCTGAAGCCGGAGGAGTGTGAGCCATTACTCGACGCGGCTCCCGCGGGCAATGTCTCACCTGATATGGCGAAGCATTTCCTTCGAACGGTGATTGCCGAAATGCCAAAGCTCCGATTCCAACTCAAAGAATTGGCACGGATGAGAGCCGAGAAGGCGTTGGCTTCTCACCGGCGTGTTCGCAAGGCTATGGACGGTTCCCACGCGGCCACTGCCGTCAAGGTTCAAGGGGAACCGGATATCCTCGGACTGTATCTCCTCACCCCTCATGGAGGCGGTCGCTAGTGCCCAAACGTGAGCGGCTAGGATTGACGGCCGTCCGCACCGAAGGCGCGATATTGCCCGCGTCTATTCTCCAGCGAATCCATCGCGAAGATCCGGGGCTCGATGGCCTGAAGCCCGAACAGTACGACCTGACCGGAGACCGTCTGCGGGAAGC
>Ga0247843_1008717_pt1 | contig 11657 bp, 3 predicted proteins | sample LaCruzMarch2017__FD_192420 | JGI IMG/M metagenome (GOLD analysis project Ga0247843, IMG submission 192420) | Freshwater microbial communities from meromictic Lake La Cruz, Castile-La Mancha, Spain - LaCruzMarch2017_8m | ecosystem: Environmental > Aquatic > Freshwater > Lake | place: Spain...
CGGGTCAATTCTCCGAATTTCACATAAGATTTGGAATTTTAAATCGAAATTCATGCCAATTTTAGGAGTTTTCAAAATCGGGGCCATTTTGACGGCGTCAGTTTTTTGGGTTTTGCAAAAAGCTCGAGTGATTAATATAATGAGCGCGAGAGTGCCAGACAACTTGGCCAAGCGGCCAAAATTTCAGACCGTGCTTTTCATTTTCAAATGCAATGCTCTGGGAACATTCAGATGATGTCTCTGTGCTCTCGGTGTGGTCAATTCTGTTGAATTCGGGTTAAGGTGAAGTTGTCTTTTGTTTTCATAATTTATTTGTTTGAAATAATATATGAATCTTCCGCTGTGATAACATCTTTTCGGCGGGATTCTGGAGTGACCTTTAAATCCACCACTTTTCCATTTTCCACCCGCCCTTCGACGGTTGTTTGGTAGGGAGCGTGGAGTTTGAAGGAGGCGTTCCACTCCTTTGGCCAAGCCGGAAGCAGGAGGATTTTCTTCCCGTCTGTTTGCATGAGCATGTATTGCAATGTGCTAACGATGACAGAAGCATGGCACTGGTCAGGAAACCAGTCAAAGTTCGGGCCCCAAAAGGCTGGGAACCGGCTATCCGGGCGCTTCGCTTTCTCAGTGGCCCCGCCCATGAGGTTTTCTGTGGTGACATTCTGAAGGAGAAATGACTTGGCATCGGCGGTTTGTCCGAGCAATGCGGCCTGGATGGCATCCTGCTGCCACCCGCCCGTGCGCTTGTTCTCGCGGCGCTTGTAGGTTTCCAGACCGATCTCCAAATCCGGCTTCCCGACGCCATAGATGGGGTAGGGAAAAATGGCATACAATTCCGGATGTTCCGCGTTTTTTTTGTCAGAAAAAACATGAGCCGGCTTGATCCATTTCTTGCCAGCCTCCTCGGCAATAGGAACTTCCTTTACCTCCCCGAGCACGCGTGTCCAGCGCTTGCGCTGCTCGCTCGTCGTCAAGGACTCGGGCAATGCCAGCAGTCCCGTCAAAACAACACGCATACCCGCGACAACGGTGGTGGGATCCTCGGCCACATGCCAAGTCTCAAGTGATTGGGACGGGGAGATATGCAGTTTTCCGTCCTTGTCGCGTTTATAGTGCTGCTCATAAAAAGTCACCACCTGATCCGCGATGGGCAGAAGCGTTTCGCCAACAAAAGCTTGATCCTGCGTATGCTGGTAATACGCCAAAAGCATCGTGGACAGTTCCAGTCCGCAATCCCAGTTATACTTCATGTAGCCGGTGGTCGGATAAAAAGTCGGATTATCTTTGCCAAAACACACATCCCGATTGAGTCCCCAAATCTGAGTCGTCTCGGAAAAGTGCACGCCGTCGTGCCCAAAATATCGGCGCGCGCGTTCCTTCAACAGCGGCAGCATGTTGCGATACAACGCGAACAGGGGAGCCATCTGCTCGTAATCCCCGGAAGCCAACATCGGCCAGTAAATCAAGCGCGTGTTCTGGAACCAATAGGGTCCGCCCCACCGCATGTAGTCGGGACCGGCATACTGGCCTTCAGGAAATTTCCAGAACGCATCCACACCATCGACGGCAAACAAGGAGCCATTAAATTTGATGGGGTAAGCGCCACGGCCGGCACAGGCCTGAACCCAGCGCTGGAGCGTGTAGGCTTGGCTCACTTCAAAAGCTTCGTTCAAATCACTTTTGACAGTGGCGGATTTTTCACCGGCAACCCGCGCGCCATTCAGATAAACTTCCACCCTGTCTTGATCGGCATCGACGGCTACGGCGACATGGCTCCACTCACCGGATTTCAAGCAATCTTGAATCATAAACCGCTTGTCTCCAGCGAGCAGACGCAGTCCATTGCCAGGGAAGGTGTCGAGCAGAAATCCCGCATCGTTTCCAGGGATCGTCTTGTCAAGAATTCTCCCGGGCACGCTGATATCGCCCGGCTTGATCCAAGCTTCCATGGTGATGGCAGGGCGATCTGTCCAGGCGGCTGAGTCATCGATTTCGGAGTAAAGTTCCTCGGCTGAACTGAAAAGAATGTCCTCAGCTTTCAATCCAGTGATCTGTGTCTTATTACCGGCCAGAGACTGGATTTCAGGCTCGCTCAGTGCACGATTGAGAATACTGACCCTCCCGACTTCACCCGTAAATTTTTCGTGATTCCCCTTGGTGACGCCGATTCTGAAATTCAGATCATTGGATGGAATCAAGCTGGGGCTTTCCGTTTTAACGGGTTCAGCGGACTGCGTGACATCGATCCAGCTTCTTTGCCAGAAGTTCTGCCACCATTTCACATGGGCCTCCCAAGCTTCGCTTTTCGGTGTTGCATCCACCGTTTTTCTTTGTTCCTCGAGTTGGAGTAGCCACTCATCCGCTGTTTTCGTTTGAGCGGTAAGGGGATGGATTTTTATTTCAATGTTCTCGACGGGGACCGTGGTCGCGAGCGTTTTATCGTCTTTCGACTTCAATCCTTCGCCGGAAATCACGCCGCCGAAGGTGCGATTGATCAGCGGATCAGGAAATTGATCCACAACATCGCCCATGTGCTGGTTTTTCATGCTATCTTTGTAAATGCTGTGAACATTTCGCTGATACCACCGCACCGACTGTCCATCCGCTGGCAGGATGATGTCCTTTTGGGCTCCCCCTCGGAGGTATTTGCCCTCGGCCCGCCAGCTTTCCAAGGTGATCTCGGCCGTGCAAGGTGGGGAACTTTGGATATCCAAATGAACCACAGGGCGATTCGCATCAATCCAAAAGCGAATCGAGCGTTTCACTTCGCCGACGGACGCGTTGATCGTGATGCTGCCGGTCTTTAAATCCAGTTCCTGACGGAAGGTCGTGCCTTCTTGGAAAAGCGGTTTGTCGAGGCGCACTCGAAACCTCCCGAGCTTCAGCAATTCCGGATCTGGACCGCCGCCGCTCCACGCGTCGGTTTTCGAGAGATAGAAAATCAAATCGCCAGTCGGTTCCACCCACACATTGGCCCCGATGTCGCCGTTTCCAATCGGCATCGATCCATTGTAATCTTTGCTGGGGGAGTCCCATACGACATTGTATTGTTCCGGGAGACCGCCGGCATCCGCCAGCAGTGTGGTCGTGGGATGAATGCAGGTGAGAAGTAATAGGAGAGGGAGTCGTTTGATCATATATTTAAAAATGCCTTAAGGTTTTTTTTCTTGCTTCAGCCATGCAATGAAGTCTCGCACCTGCGCTCGGAGGGGTTCTTCATCCGCAACGGTTCCTTTTGCAGCCAAGGGGTCGTAAAAGACGCCAACCACATAGTCGCCGGACTTTGTTTTAAGTTCCTCAGTAAGCTTTTGTGCCGCAGCGAGGAAGTCGGTGATGCGGTCTGTATTATCCGTCCGGTCGGGGACATCCTCGCTGGTGAGGATCTCAAAGACGATCTTTCCCGTTTGATCCACGCCATCGAACACAAGGGGGCCGGATTGCTCCGAAACGGCTTCTCCGGAAGAGGCTTTGCCGTCGCGGGACGAGCGGATACCTTCAACTCTTGGTAGCTTACCATCCAGGATAAATGTAACTCCTTGGTGCTTGCCCTCATCGACAACGACGCGGCGCGCATCGTTCTCGGACCATGTCGGAGGCTTTTTACTCCGCGAGGCGACCACCGAGTCCGCATGTTGGCCGAGTCCGTGCTTGAAGACTGGAGCCACGTTGAGTAGGCATCTGCCGCTCGCTGGCACACTGGTATCGCTCTGCAGATCAGAATCATCCAGGGCAAGTCCGTAAATTTCCACTTCTGTAAAGGTGCCCCAGAGTCCGTTGGGAAGCCCTGTCGCGGTGATTTTCACATATCGGATGGCTTTCTGGTCAAAGGCGAGGTTGTGCACTTGTTGTGCGTCTTCCTTCTTTGACTGGTCGCTGAGTGTCAACCAGTTGGCTCCATCTGCGGAACCTTCCACGGTGTATTGATACTTGCCGGCGGTTTGCCAAATGATCTTTGCTCCTTTGAGATCACGAGCGCTGCCGAGGTCGACCTGCCAAGAATGGCCGGTCTTGCCATCCGTGGGACACCAGCGTGTCTGTGGATCCCCGTCGATGGCATGGCTTGGAGGATACTGTGGGCTGGATGAGGAGGCTGTCGCTGTTTTTCCAGAAACCAAATTCTCCACCTGTGGAACCTTCGCGATTTTTGACAAGTGGTGACGGCTGAATTTTTTATTCCTGTCCCTGAGCGCCTTGTCACGATTCGTCGCCGCCTCGGCCAGTCGCGTGTCTTCGGGGGAGAGCGTCGCGATCGTGAGATTGGCAGGTTGCACCCCGTCGGCGGATATGTTTACTCGCATGGCGCCTGCCTTCTTTGTCGATTTCAGGATCACCAGCGCGCGACCGTAACATGTTTCGACCTGATTTCCCTTGAAAGGCGAGTGGTTGCTGGCGCTCCCATTGTCAATGCCTGCCAACGTGCCGGCGCCTTCGACAGTGACGCGAATCGTCCGATCCGAGTCTCGACAGGTCACGCCATTTTTGTCCACCAAGCGGACTTCCAGAAAGCTCAGATCCGTGCCGTCCGCTGCGATTTCAGATCGGTCAGCGAGCACTTCGAGCCCCACCGGATCGCCTGAGGTTCGCACGATGTCCGTGCACACGATCTGGCCATTAGATCGGCCCACCGCCTTCAACTCACCGGCTTCATATTTCACAAGCCACTCCGCATGAACTGTCTCGCTCCGGTTTATTTTTTTCACCCCAAGGGACCGGTTGTTCACAAACAACTCCACCTCCTCGCAGTTGCTGTAGACCCAAACAGGAATCGGCGCGAGAAAGTATTGGGAGAAGTTCCAGCTTTGCGGAATGATATGAATGGAAGGCTCATCCGTCCAATCCGCTTGGTAGATATAGTAGGAGTCCTTCGGAAATCCGGCCAGATCGATAATGCCAAACAAGCCATTGCGGACAGGCCAGTGAAAAGGAAAACACTCGCCAAGATAATCAAACCCGGTCCAGGCAAATTGACCTGCGACCCACGGCGATTTTCTCAGCGTCATGAGGGTGTGATCCGTGCGATCATTTCCCCAAAATCTTCCGTATCCGGTGCATTCGTTGTTATTCTTGATGTTCTGGAAGGCCATTTTGAGGGCTTTATCTTTCACGATCTCATAAGAATAACTATCCCGCGTCGCGAAGTTGGTTGCATTCTCCGAGCCGATGAGGGGTTTTTTGCCTTTGTATTTTTCAAAGGCGTCGAGGGAGTAATTTTGGCCATAGACATCCAGCGCGGCCGTGATGCCATTTTTCTCGCAAGCCTCTGGAGAATTGCAGGCCGCCGTGACCGCACGGCTGGGGTCGTGTTGTTTGCAAATCTCGACCAGACGCTTGGCAATCACGCCGCCTTGGCCGGGAAAGTCTTCCTTGTGCTGTTCATTGACCTCATTGCCGACGCTCCAGAGGATCACGCAGGGATGATTGCGGTCGCGGCGAACCATGCTGGTCAAATCCCGCTCATGCCACTCCTTGAAATACTTATGGTAGTCATTGCCGAGTTTTTTCTGTTCCCAGACATCGAAGGCCTCGTCCATGACCATGAAGCCCATGCCGTCGCACATCGCGTAAAATTCCGGCTCGCGCGGATTGTGACTCGTGCGGATAGCGTTGCAGCCCATCTCGCGCAGGATTTCGAGTTGACGCTCCAAGGCCCGGTCGGAAATTGCGGTCCCGAGCGCGCCGAAGTCGTGGTGCATACAAACGCCTTTGATATCGACGCGTTCTCCGTTCAGCAAAAAACCTCGGTCGGCCGTGAATTCACAAGTCCGGATGCCCAGTGGCGTCGTGTATTGATCCAGAGTTTTGCCGCCCGCCTGAACTGTAGAGACCACCTGATACAGATCAGGAGAGTCAGGCGACCAGAGGAGGGGCTTGGCGACGAGGAATTGCTGGTCAAATTCCTGCATCCCGCCCGCCGCGATGCGTTGCTTGGATTCCGCTTTGGCCACCTCGTTGCCTTTTTGGTCGAGAATCACAGAAGTGAGCTTCACCTCCGAGGCCTCGGCGGATTTGTTTTCCACTTCCGTGCGCAGGCGGACAGTGGCTTTTTCTTTTGAAACCTCCGGCGTCGTCACCGCCGTGCCCCAGTGGGCGACATGGATCGGGTTCATTTTCACGAGCCAGACATTCCGATAGATGCCGGCCCCGGGATACCATCGGCTGCCACTCGGCTCTACATTGGCACGGACGGCGATGTGGTTTTTCTCGCTGCCGTATTTCAAGTAGGGCGTGAGGTCGTAGCGGAAACCCACATATCCATTCGGGCGCTTACCCAGCAGATGGCCATTGATCCAGACCTGGCTGTCCATATAGACGCCGTCGAAATCAATGGCGATTTTCTTACCCTTGTCCGATTCGGGAAGCGTGAAAGCTTTGCGATACCAACCGATGCCGCCGGGCAGGTAGCCGACAGACGAGCCCCCGGGCATCTTGGGATCGTAGGGCTGCTCGATGCTCCAGTCGTGCGGCACATCCAGTTTCCGCCACTTGGAATCATCAAACCCCGGCACCTCCGCACCCGAGGCCTCACCGAGATGAAAGGCCCAATCCTCGGAGAAGCGAACATGCGCCCGCCCCTCGCCAGTGCCCGCTCCGCAGAGACCCACCCCGGTCGTCGCGAGAGCGAACAGGCACGCTAAAAAAAGGAGTCTGAATGAGGTCATCGGGGATTTTGTTTTCATTTTGAAATCACTTCCGCTTCAAAACGGAGGGTGCTGGAGAGCCGAAAATCTAAACCAGCACGGCGTTTCAGTCACCCTGGCCATGCGGCCAAATTTCATTCGTTACCTTTTTAGGGGAGACTTGGGGCAGAGGCCGGAGGGCTCTCTCCAGAACGCGCGGAGGCCTGTTGCCCGCTGAGAGCGAAAGGCCGTTAACGCGGTTTGTGGATTGCAGGAGGGCGTGCGCCGGCGAAACCAAATGAGGAACGCGAATCGGATATGCCCCATTCCGGATGGAAAGAAATGGCCGAATGGCCAGGATGACAGAATGGGACCTGCGATTTATGGGTCAGAGCTTGCCGCCCCTCTCAACGACCTCCTGCCCTCATCTTCCACTGGCCAATGAATAAATTCCACATCCCCCACATTCCACTTCTCAGCTTTTTCTCCACCGCCGTGCTCTGCCTCGGCGCCCCGGCGCAGGCCGCTGAAAAAAACACCACGGATTCCAAACCCGCCTCGCTGGAATCCGGCTTCACCACTCCCTCGAACGATGCGCGGCCTCGGACTTGGTGGCATTGGATCAATGAAAATGTCACGGAATACGGGATCACCAAGGACCTCGAAGCCATGAAGCGCATCGGCCTCAAGGGGGCGCAGATCACGAATATTTACCAGGGTGGACCACCCGAGGCCCAGGGTGAAGATGTGATTTTATCTCCTGCCTGGATCAAGGCGGTGGAGCATGCCGCCAAGGAATGCGAGCGGCTGGGATTGACGCTCGGCGCGTCCAGCGCTGCCGGATGCTCGGGGTCGGGCGGGCCATGGATCACTCCCGAACTTTCGATGCAGGAGATCGTCTGGAGACACAAATTCGTGAAGGGTCCAGTGAACGGAAAAGTGACGCTCCCGCAGCCGCAGACCAATCGCGGATACTATCGCGATATCGCCGTCCTGGCATTTCCCACTTTGCCGGGAGATGCAGTGCCGTTGTCCGCCCTGAACCCCGAGATCACCTCGAACATTCCCGATGTCGACTGGTCGGCGGCCATCGATGGGAACGACGAAACCTTTCTCACTCTTCCCAAGCCGAAGGATCCCAAGGAAAGCTCCCATGTGATCTTCAAATTCCCTGCTCCGGTTCCGATCGGATCGATCAGTTTGCAAATCGAGGAGCACAGCAAAAACCGAATGGTCAATCTCTCTGCGAGCGATGACGGGGTGAACTGGGGGCACTCGGGCACGATGAACCGCTGGAGAAGCGAATTTGTGCCTGACAGGGAGGAACTCATCGAGGGCGTGTCACCCCGGACGGCGAAATTTGTGAAAGTCGAGTTTATGCCGGCGGCTCCAAGCGTCCCGATGAAGCTCTATGAACTCAATTTCCAGTCGGCGCGCTTGAACAAAATCCACACCAAGGCCGCGCGCATGAGGACGCAGCCGGAGGTGTCCGACCACTCGAAACAAGTCATCCCCGAGGCGCAGCAAATTCCCTTGGACAAAATTGTCGATCTCACAGACCGCTTGCAGCCGAACGGGGAGTTGGATTGCAACTTGCCCGAAGGAGAGTGGACCATCCTGCGATTTGGCCACACCACCAACGGCAATGAGGTCAAGCCGGCCTCTGAGCGCGCCAAAGGTTTGGAAGTCGATAAAATGGACGCCGAGGCGATCGAGTATCATGTCAAAAACGGCATGCTCGGCAAAATGTGTGATTTTCTAGGGCCTTTGACTGGTAAAGTCTTCGTCGATATCAATGTGGATAGCTGGGAGGCCAGTTGCCAGACTTGGACGAGAAAGTTCCCAGAGCAGTTTGCGCAGCGCCGGGGCTATGATGGTCGGAAATGGCTGATCACGCTTACCGGCCGGATCGTGGGAGATGTCAATAAGACCGAGCGGTTTTTGTGGGACTACCGTCGCACCGTGGGCGATCTCATTGCGGAGAATTTCTACGGCAAACTCCGTGAGTTGTTAAACCAGCGTGGCATTCGTTTGGAGGCCGAAGCCCCGGGCATCGGGATGCCTGTCCAGGTGGACCAAATTCAGTGCCTGGGCAAAATTGATATTCCCCAAGGCGAATTCTGGCTCAGTGGCGAAGCGGATCCCCAGCACGGATGGAAGGGCGGGCAGGACAATACCAAGGAACCCGCCGTCGCGGCTCATGTCTACGGAAAGAAGATCGTTTCTTGTGAATCCTTTACATCCTTCGGCCACCACGATGGGTGGACACAGGATCCGTATCGCCTCAAGCCCGTGGGTGATCGCCAGTTTTGCAATGGCATGAACGAGATCGTCTTTCACAGATACACTCACCAGCCCGATGACCGCTTTCCCGGCATGTCACTCGGCCAGTTTGGCTTGAACTTCGAACGCACCTTAACTTGGTGGGAACAGGGGCGGGATTGGATGGATTACCTGACCCGCACCTCCTACATGCTGCGCGAAGGCCGGTTCTTTGCCGATGTGTGCTACTACTACGGCGAGGATGTGCCCAACAGCGCATGGTATTTTGCTCCGGGAGCCATCGACCCGCGCCAGCGCATGAAGCCGATCTTGCCGGAAGGCTATGATTACGATGTCTGTGACCGCACGATTTTGGACCGGATGCGTGTCGAGGATGGCTTTGTCGTTCTGCCCAGCGGGATGCGCTATGAATATCTCGTCCTTCCTGATAGCGCTCGCTTCACCCCGGGCGCGCTGCAAAAAGTGTATGAACTCGTCATGGCCGGAGCGACCGTGATTGGCCCCAAGCCATCCACCTCGCCCTCGCTGACCGATTACCCGAACGCCGACAAAACCATTCAAGAATTGGCCGCTAAACTCTGGCTGACCCCTGCGGACTCCGCAGAGCATCGTGTCGAGAAAGGACGCGTGATCACGGAGAAATCCTTCGAAAAGATTTTGGCCAAAGACGGCTTGCGGCCGGATTTTAAGGCGGAATCGCAGAACAAGGATTTTGAAGTGAGATACATCCACCGCGTATTGCCAGATGGGCATATGTATTTTGTCTCCAACCAAAAAGATCGCCCCGAGGAAGTGGTGCTCGATTGCCGCGTCACAGGCCTGGTGCCCGAACTCTGGAATCCCGCCACGGGAACAACCTCGGATGTGGCCATGTATGATGATAATGGAATCTCCACCCGAGTCGCTTTGCGCATGGACAACTATGATTCCCAATTTCTTGTCTTTAAAAAGGCATCTCCAAAGACGGGGCCGGTGGTGGACCTCTTAAAGGATGGCCAATCCCTCCGCAATGTGAAGATCGGCGCCGTAGTGCTCCCAGAGAATAGCCCCTCGATCTCCGTCACCCCAAAAGGCGGCCTTCGAGTGAGCGCTTGGGAGCCAGGGCGCTATGAGTTGGTTTTTGCAAACGGCTCCAAGGCCGATGTGGATCTCAAAGACATCCCCAAGCCGGAAACCCTGCCAGAGAAGTGGATGGTCAGCTTCCAGAAAGAACGCAGCGCACCTGCAGGGCAGGTTCCATTTGATAAGCTCGAATCCTGGACACTGCGCCCGGAGGATGGAATCCGCCATTTTTCAGGCACAGCGAGTTATGAGCAAGCCGTGAATCTGGGCACTGACCGCTTCAAAACCGGGAACCGAATCTATCTCGATCTGGGCGATGTGCGCCACCTCGCGGAGGTCGTGGTGAACGACAAGCCAGTCGGTGTCGCCTGGAAACCGCCTTTCCGCGTCGATATCACCGACGCGGCCAAGCCAGGGGCCAACAAGGTCGAAGTGAGGGTCACCAATGTCTGGAAGAACCGATTGATCGGCGATCAAAAACTCCCCCAAAAGGACAGGATCACCTGGACTTTCTATCCCTTCTACAAAGCAGATGCGCCGCTTGTTGAATCTGGTTTGCTTGGCCCAGTGCGCGTTCTGAGCACTGGAGGTAATAAGGTCCCGACTCCTGTTTTCCAAAAGGACTCGGTGGGCAAAGATTCCGCCGCTCTTCAAAAAACCAACCCCAAACCGCTTGCGGCTACCACGGCCCGTTAATGAAAAAATGGCCAAATGGCCAGGTTGTCAAACTGCGGCTCAAGTTTAAAAAGGTAAGTCACCTGCAATATTTTTAGTTCTGGAATGGATAAATAACCCTAAAATTGCCTCCCCCTGTGAAGTCCCTCCCCATCCTCAGATTTCCTCGCATCTGCGCAGCCACCGCCTTGGCGGCACTTTCGCTCTGTGCGGCGGCGCGTGCCCAGACGACCTACGATTGGTTCGACACCGCGCCGGACGGCAACTGGAAACGAGGTGCCGACGGAGCCCGCTGGACCGGCGGACTGTGGGACGAGCCGCCCGCCGGAAACATTCTTCGTTTTAATAACAACCACCAGCTCACCATGACGAACAACGTCACGGGCTACAACGTGCATCAGCTCATTTTCGGTGCGTCGAACACCGCAAACCGCACCATCGGAGGAAACGCGCTGAGCATGAATGATTGGAGCGGCGCGGATCCCAAGATCGAGAACCAATCCACTGGCTCCCACACCATCACGCTCAATCTCACCGGAGATTCGAACGACCCGCTGGAGTTGAATCCCACCTCCGGCGACCTCACCTTCAACGGCACGATCAACAACAACGGCTCCGCGATCTTTGTTTACGGCGACAACGCGAAGGGCCTGTTTTTAAATGGTGTCGTCTCCGGCAGCGGTGCCCTTGTTGTGAAACAATACAGCAAGGTCATCAGCACGGCCGCCCACACCTACTCGGGCAACACCTACATCGACGAGGGCGAGTTCTGGATCGGGCAGGGAGCCAGTGTTTCTGGAACCATCGATGTGGGCGCCTCGGCCCAACTGGCCAATGTCTCCAAGCTTTTCATTTCCGACGCGGACGGCGGCACCACCGTGGCCAACAACATTACCGTGCAGACGGGAAATACCGACACCCGCTTCATCGGTGGCCTCAACACCTCCGGCACGAACACCTACAGCGGCACCATCACGCTCAACAGCGGCCTCATCCTTGAAACCGCCAGCGGCGGGAACC
>Ga0247843_1008719_pt1 | contig 11655 bp, 6 predicted proteins | sample LaCruzMarch2017__FD_192420 | JGI IMG/M metagenome (GOLD analysis project Ga0247843, IMG submission 192420) | Freshwater microbial communities from meromictic Lake La Cruz, Castile-La Mancha, Spain - LaCruzMarch2017_8m | ecosystem: Environmental > Aquatic > Freshwater > Lake | place: Spain...
TCGGGTTCGTTTGAGATGCAGCACTGTAGGAGTCATACCAATCCGAGCACCACTCCCAAACATTCCCACTCATATCATATAAGCCTAATTCATTGGCCGCTTTTCCTTTTACCGGATGTGTTTTACTGTCGGAGTTTTTGCTGTACCAAGCCACCGCGTCAATATCGTTGCTGCCGGAATAGGTGTACCCTTTGCTCTGTTTGCCTCCACGGGCGGCATATTCCCATTCTGCTTCCGTGGGCAATCGAAATTTACTACCGCCACTGCGGTTGTTCAGTTTGCTAATAAACGTTTGAATGTCCTCCCAACTTACCCGCTCTACCGGACAAGCGTCACAACCGCTAAAACTCGATGGGTTTTCGCCCATCACGGCACGCCATTGTGCTTGCGTTACTTCGGTTTGGCCTATGTAATAATCACTTACCGTAACACTGTGTATCGGGCCGTCCGAAGGGCCGCCCATTTGGAAAGTGCCGCCTTTTACCATGATAAACGTACCCACCGTAGGATCGGTTATCGTTTCGCCCTTATTCGTTTGGGTCGGGTCCGGGCAACCATTGCGCAGGGCACTGCCTTTTTCAGTGGGACATTTGTCTTCTATGTCAGGAATGCCGTCTTTATCGGTATCGGGACAGCCTTGAAAGTTTTCCAGGCCAGCAAGATCCGGGCAGCGGTCGCTTTTATCGGGCACCCCGTCTTTATCGCGGTCGCTTGGCGGGCAGCCACCGTCCAAATAACTGCCGTAATCGTTGGGGCAATTGTCCTGATGGTCGGGTATGCCATCCTGGTCGGTATCCGGGCAACCTTCCCATTGTGCTTCACCAGCCAAATATTTGCACTTGTCGCTTTGGTCGGGCACACCATCGTTATCGGCATCCGGGCAACCGTGCGCTTTTTGGGTGCCATAGATTTCCGGACAAGCATCGGAGGCATCGGGTATTTTATCACCGTCGGAATCAATTTTGCTGGGGTCGCCGGAAGTTTTAAGCGGGCAGCCTTTGTTGGTTTTTAAGCCGTAAGTATCCGGGCAATCATCCGTTTTATCGGGCACCCCGTCGCCATCCCGGTCCGAACTGATCGGGATCGTACTACCGCCCCCGCCAGCAGCATTCCCAACGCGCAAAATCGGGAAATCAGCCCCGCTGCTGCGCAAAACCCGCACTTTTTGCGGATTTGCTTGCGTCAAGGTTTTAATGCGTACGGCTTCGGTGAGGTAGTTTTCAAAGCCCAAAGCCGTCAAAAAGCCATTTCCATCAGCCTGTGGGCGTATGGTGCGGCCATTGTTGGGATCGGTAACCGTTTTGCCCGCAATACAATCGAGTACCACCTGGGCAAAATACCCGTGTTTGCAACCCGGACATTCATACGATAACTGGTCGGAAGCAGAAGAACTCACCACAATAGCGTTTTTATCGGTAGAGCTGAGCGCTTCAGCCAATTGTTGCGCGGCCTGCTCAACCGACAAGGCAAAGGCATCGCCGTTCGATATGTTTTTTCCGGTGACTTGTTTGGTAAAAGTGCCCGAATGGCAAGCATCCAACAATACAATATAGTTGCAGCCCAGGGCATTCAACTTTCCGCGCAAATCCCCTTTTAATAAGGAAGTAGCACCGGGGTCATTGATATCGAAATCATACGGCACCAGCGCATCTTCAATGCCGTGGCCGCTGAAAACGAACACAAACAGGTCATTGGCCGTTACTTTTTTCTTAAACCCATCCAATTCCGTACGCACTGCCGCGCGCGTAGCCTGGGCATTGGTGAGTACCTTGGTTTCCATGACCTGGTACAAATCCGTTTGTGCCTGCAGGGCTTTGGCCAGGTCGCGCGCGTCATCCGCGCAGAAATTGAGGTTGAGCGAGGCATCCTGGTATTGGGCTACCCCTACGGAAAGGAGGAATAGTTCGGGTTTTTGGGCGGGTAGGGCATAGATTATACCCAGGAATAACAGCAGGAGTATGTTTTTTATGTGCATGATTTATATTTTAAATGGTATTTCGTTGGCAATTGATTTTAATGGGTTGATCAAATTCATGTTTAGCCCTTTCAATTTAGGAAAAAGACAAAATGCTTAATTGGTTACATCCCTGGCTAACCGGAAGCCCATCAAGCCATAACCATCTGGTCTTTTTGAACCGTTTTGTCGCTTCTCTTTAGAAAGAACGCGCCTGGCAACTGTGCAATTATAGGAAAGATTATACCATGATCCGCCCCGATCGACATGATTGACGCCGGTAACAGCACCGGTTGGGTTCGTTTGAGCTTCGGAACTGTATGGACCATACCAATCCGAACACCATTCTCTTACGTTGCCACTCATATCATACAATCCCAACTCATTCGGCATCTTTCCTTTTACAGGATGTGTTTTCCCTCCTGAATTTCCGTGGTACCATGCCACGGTATCTATATTATTCGAACCAGCATACGTATAAGCTTTGCTTTGCCTTCCACCACGGGCGGCAAACTCCCATTCTGCTTCCGTGGGCAATCGGTAATAGGTCCCGCCACAGCGGATATTAAGTCTTATTATAAACCTTTGAATACCCTCCCAGCTTACATTATCTACCGGACAGTTATCACAATTTTCATGCGGCCATTTTTCTTTGCCCATTAGTTCTTCCCACTGTGCTTGTGTTATTTCGGTTTCACCAATATAATAATCACTTAGTGTTGCATTGTGCATTGCTTGTCCAGATTCAAAACCCATTTTAAAGGTGCCTCCTTTTACCAGCACAAAGGTGCCTGCATAAACGTCAGTTGTTAATTCAGCCTTTTCCTTTTTGCCTGTGTCAGTAAGGACTGGGCAACCTCCATTGGAAGCAGGCCCTACTCGATCTGGACACACATCCACTTTGTCGAGTACGCCGTCACCATCGCGGTCGGCTACCTCATTTTTGACGCCAATTTTCGGCGGTAAAAAGTAAAAATTAGCACTTAAAGAAGAGTTTTTAAATGGTATTTGAACGCCGCTAATTTTCCCGATCAATTCGCGGGTGCTTGCTGCCACGCGGGTAAATAACTCATCAATGGTGAGTCCGGGTGTACGAATGTGTTTTAAAATGGCTTTGGTATAAACGCCATTTCCGAGCATACCTCCATCCGAAGATTGTTTGCCCGGAGAGGCCGCAAAGCCAATAAAAGTGCCATCGGGAGCCGACATTGCGGCCAAACCTTGTTCATATTCTGAATCTACACTTTTCCAGCGTTTTGAGAATGGGTTATCGCGACAAGCATCTAGTAATAGAATTTTGGTGGGAACTTTACTGGCCTCCATCATATCAAGAATACGTTGGGCACTTAAAGTTAGATATTTTACATCGTATATTTCTGAGAGCCGGGCATCTACAGGTACCAGGTAATTATCCCCCTCCACTTGCAAGCCATGACCCGAGTAATAAAAAACAGCTGCTTCATATTTACTCTGCCGCAATTTGTTATTCAGATCCGTGATGCAGCAGTCCATTTGTTCCAGGTTGGCATTTTTGTACAAAAGCACCTCAAACCCACATGCTCGCAAAGCCAAGGCCATGCTATCGGCATCCTTCAAGGTATTTGTTAAAGGGGTTTGACTTTGGTAGGCAGCATTGCCGAGCACCAGCGCAATACGTTTACCATTTTTGTCGGGTTGGACCGTTAAATCGCGTTGACTTTGTGCTTGAAAATGCAACAAACAAAAAAACGAGGCGGCTAATAAGATGCGTACAGATTGACCGCCTAAATAATTAATCGGGCACATAATGTGTAAAAAGTTGGTTCACAGAAATGTTAAAAACCGGCAGGATAAGGCTTTCCTTATCCTGCCGGGACAAATTGTTATTGGGGTTTCTCCAGCCAAAAACCCTAAAAAACCCACCCTAAGGCTTAATCAGCTCAAAATAAATGTAATTATCACCAAAATAAGCATGATTTTCGGATACTTTCCCATACCGTACCCCATAGCCATTTACCAAAGCAAAGGAAGGCGTCCAAAGCGTTATTTCATAGCCATTGGGCAAAACCCCGCAGACAGAAATCGTTCCTTCCGGGTAGGTGTATTCGTGCTGAACATCCGCGCACAAGGCCTTCAGGATTTCCTTTGCTTCTGCTTTAGTCCCTTTACCGGGCTTGTAATTAAATCCGGCTAGTGCTAATTTGATCAGTGATTCAGAGGGGGGCAAATTACACAAGGTACTGCCACCTGCACAACCACAAACCAAGGGCGTTTTAGCCCGAATGAGGTAACAATGGTTTTTTAGGGATTTACCGCTGTTGTCATCAAATTCGATGGGGCGCGGACCCCGTTTTAGCCCCAAATTGGCCGCACATTGGGCAGTAGAGTTTACATTGCGCCCGATGGATTGAAACACCGCTTTTTTACCATTCCAGTTGGACAAAACAATCCCGATGTGGTTGGCGGTATCGTTGCCCGAATCCCACCACAGGATATCGCCGATGCGCAATTGGGAGGCAGGAGGCGCTTTTCCAAGGTCTTCAAATTGCAGACTGGCCAAAGCCGGGCTCGCATCATGAATGCTTTTTGAAAGGGTTTCAATATTGCGTTGTAGATTGGCATTGCCTTTTGGAATATCAATACCCGCCGCTTTAAAAATCAAGTGCATAAAACCTGAGCAATCCAGGCCGTGCACAGATTGCGTACAAAAGGAACCACCGCCCGGCGGAACCTGCCGCAGGGTGTCTTTGGAGCCCCAGGAGTAGGCCAAGCCATATTGAGCCGGTTCATTGCTATTGCCTTGCGGATATTGAAAGGAGGGGCGGTGACTGTAAAAAAGGGCCGCAGCGCTTAAGCGGGCAATCAACGCTACCTGGGCTTCGCCGGGCGTCATGTTTTTGTAGGGATCGTCTGAACGGAACCAGGCCTTTGCAAAAACCGAATCGGATTCCTCCAAATAGGCTTTCAAGCTCATACCATTGGGCAATAAAATGGTTTCGGGCGTGAAATCGGCTGCATCCGGCAGGCTGTCCATCACAGCCAGTAAAGCTTCCGGTGTTTCATCTGCTATGATTTCCGCAGGCGCAGGCGCCTGGTCGGGTTTACAAAATGAAAACCATAATGCAGTTACAAGCAGAAAAAGAAAAAGAGATGCTTTTTTCATAAAATTAAATTGTTTATTTAAAAAAAATGCGTTATTTTATATTGCAAGCCAAGCGGAAGCCAAGGAAATGCTCCCCCCGCCCCAATCCCATTTTCCGATTACCCCTGGGCAGCCTGGCGCTGGCGGATGAACCGCCTCAGCGCAGGCTGCCCAGGGGTAATCGGAAAATGTTAAAAACAAGATGGTCGCTCCGATAAATACATCACCGGTAAAATGGCTTCCATCCACCTCCTTCTTTAAAGGGGCAAAGGGTAAAAAGGTAAAAAGGCTAAAAGGTAACTGCCCTGGCTAACCGGAAGCCCAGAAAGTAGAAACGAAAGACAGGGGTATTGTAGTAGCGAAGGGCAACGACGCAACGCTCCGGGTCAATGTACCACGACCCGCCCCGAATGACGCGGGAGGAGCCGGATGTAGCACCGGTCGGGTTCGTTTGTGATGCAGCACTGTAGGAGCCATACCAATCCGAACACCATTCCCAAACGTTCCCACTCATATCATACAAGCCTAACTCATTAGCTGCCTTGCCTTTTACCGGATGTGTTTTGTCGTCGAAGTTTTTGCTGTACCAGGCCACGGCATCAATATCATTGCTGCCGGAGTAGGTGTATCCTTTGCTTTGTTTGCCGCCACGGGCGGCATATTCCCATTCAGCTTCTGTGGGCAATCGAAATTTACTACCTCCACTGCGGTTATTCAGTTTGGCAATAAACGTTTGAATGTCCTCCCAACTAACTTGCTCCACCGGACAGTTGTCACAATCTTTAAATCTTGAAGGGTTTTCGCCCATTACGGCACGCCATTGGGCTTGTGTTACTTCGGTTTGACCTATATAATAATCACTTACCGTAACACTGTGTATCGGGCCGTCCGAGGGGCCGCCCATCTGGAAAGTGCCACCTTTTACCAGCATAAAAGTGCCAACGGTGGGATCAATAATCGTTTCCGCCTTACTCGGTTGCGTCAGATCTGGGCAACCTTTACGGGAAGCAATGCCCTTCACATACGGACAATCATCCTTATGATCCGGGATACCATCGTCATCACTATCCGGGCATCCGGCCCAGTCTTTTTCACCTGCCACATCGGGACATTTATCTACGGTATCACTCACTCCGTCGTTGTCTCGGTCGCTTACAGGACAGCCTTTTAAGGATACAAGCCCTTTTTCGTAGGGGCAATTGTCGTCTTTGTCCGCTACCCCATCCCGGTCGGTATCCGGGCAACCGCGCAGGGTTCCGTATTCTTCCGGGCAATCGTCTTTTTCGTCCTCCAATCCGTCCCCATCGCTATCCACTTTATCCAGGATGGGACAGCCTGCATTGGAAGCCGGGCCAACTCGATCCGGGCATATATCCGTTTTATCGGGCACCCCATCACCATCGCGGTCGGGAGCCTCATTTTTACCACCAAAATTGGGCGGTAAAAAATAAAAATTGGCCATCAAGGACGAGTTTTTGAAAGGTATTTGGGTGCCACTCAACTGCCCGATCAACTGTCGGGTGGTTGCAGCCACGCGGGTAAATAACTCATCAATGGTGAGTCCAGGGGTACGGATATGTTTTAAAATGGCTTTGGTGTACACCCCATTTCCGAGTGCGCCGCCATCCGAAGATTGTTTGCCCGGAGAGGCCGCAAAACCAATAAAAGTGCCTTCCGGTGCCGACATGCCCGCCAAACCTTGTTCATATTCTGAACCAGCGCTACGCCAGCCTCTGGAAAAAGGGTTGTCGCGACAAGCATCCAGCAACAATATTTTAGTGGAAACCTTACAAGCCTCCATCATATCGAGGATACGCTGGGCGGGTAAAGTTTGGTATTTCACATCGTATTTTTCCGCAAGGCGCGCATCCACAGGCACTAGGTAATTATCTCCCTCCACTTGCAAGCCATGGCCGGAATAATAAAAAACAGCCGCTTCATACGTGGTTTGGCGCAATTTGTTGTTGAGTTCTGTGATGCAGCGGTCCATTTGTGCCAGGTTGGCATTTTTGTACGAAAGCACCTCAAAACCGCAGGCCCGCAAGGCTTGTGCCATACTGTCGGCATCCTGCACGGTATTGTATAAAGTCGTTTGATTTTGGTAGGCGGCATTGCCCAGCACCAGCGCAATGCGTTTGCCATTTTTGCCAGGTTGTACGGTTACATCGCGTTGGCTGTATGCAGGAAACTGCAACAAGCAAAAAATAAAGGCGGATAGTAAAAAACGTACGGGTTGTTTGCTTAAAAAAGTAATCGGGTACATAATGCGCAGGAAGTTGGTTCGCAGTAATAATAAAAACCGGCAGGATAAGGTTCCCCCCATCCTGCCGGGACTATATTTTATTTTCGGTTGATGTAAAATACCACAGGCAGTACCGTTGCCTTGGATTCGGCAGCATCAAAACTTAGTCGATTGGACTCCAATCGCAAGTTGGCAGCAGCAGGTTGTACCAGTTTATCGCCGAACACTTTAGCCAAACGATCATGCAATGGTACGCCCGGAAGCGCTTCAAGGGCTGTTGTTACTTCCCGCAAATCCAGGTCGGAACGGGTTAATATAATACAGAAACTCTCCTTTTTAGCCTCACCCGTAAACGTAAAATAGCGTTGTTCTGGGGGGGTAACTTGCGTATCAGCCATTGGCAAGGTCGTTACGCTATTGCGATCACGTCCTTCAATAACAATATTTTTAGTTGGATTATATGGGTAAAGCACAGAAATCGTACTATCGGCGTTGAGCGTAATCACATATAAACCGGCCGTATTGTTGACTTTGATGTAAAATTGCTCGCCTTCGGCAAATGAGTCTACACTATTGTAGAAGTCTACCCGGTTGGTTTGGTTGGTGGTTGCGATGCCACCATTTTGAGGTTTGCGCGTACTTACAATAATATTTTTACCCCGGTTTGCGATAAAGTTCATTTTCAAATCCCGGTTAGCAGTATCCAAATAGTGAAATTCTACAAACCCGCTCATATTAGAAAAAAGCGGAGAACTTACTTGAGTAACCGAAGCGGCTTGTTCTTTTTGGCGCTTAGAAATCACTTCCGCATCACTTGATGTTGCAGGCGTGTCTGTTTTAGTAGAAGTACTGTTGGTCTTGGTTGGACGAGTAGCAGTTGGCACTGGAATATCCAGTTCTGCCCATGATTGCATCTTTAATTTTTGGATGAAAAAAGAATTAATGGTACCGATCACCAAACTCAGGTTTTCTGCTTTTTCCTCTTTTCGGTTTTTAATCAAATCCACCACTGCATTAAAAACCTGAATGCCTACGATCACCATTTGAGGTGAAATGGATTTCCCGGCAGCCGATTTGGAGTTGGCAAGTACCTTGTTATATACCGGCTTGTACTGCTTGTTGTAAGCAGCAATCACACTGTTGTATTCAGTGAGGTATTTATTGGCAAATTTTTCAGGATTGCGGCCCATTGCCTTAATTTCAGACCAGTCTGAGAGGTCTTTTCGGATGATTTCGAGGAATTCATTGTATTCTTTTTGCGTGTCATTGTACGCAATGTTGAGCATTTCATAATCCTCATAAAATTTGAGTTGAGCGCCCAAATCGGTGTTCATTTTTTGGAAATCGCTGCGAAAAGTGCGATATTTCACAAAAACATCGGCATTTTCGAGTAACTCGGCAATATTTTGTACCGTTTTTTCAGTTTGTGCGGAAACCGCAGCGCAGATCAGGAGGCATGACAAGCATACCAGAAGCATTTTTTTCATACTGTTGGTTGAAATTTGCAATTAGATAGGAAAGATTTATGATTGTAAAATTATTGTCAAAAGTAGGGGTATTGTAGGTTTTCTTGTTGTGAACAAAATTCAAATAAAGTTTTACAAAAACCAAATTATGATTATTTTAACACATGCAAAAAACCAGCATAATCAATTTGTTTCAACGTCGGTTAAATCCAGCGTCAAAAGTACTTTTTTATTGTTATTTGTAATTTCAATATTTACCTAATCCAACCAAAACCTTTCCCCCAAAACAACGTTTTACAACATTAAACATCACAACATCTAAATAACATGTCCATCCAAATCATACCCATCCATCAACAAGGGAAAGGCGCTTTCAACGGCGGCGAAATCGTGGAAAACAAACCCATCGGTTTTCCGCAAGATCAAGCCTCCATTGGCCCTTATTCCAATTTGTTCTATTGGGCCCACGCGCGTGCGGTGAAAGACAGCACCATCGGCCTGCACCCGCACCAGGGATTTGAAATTTGCTCTTTTGTCCTGAAAGGCGAAATCCGGCATTATGATACAAAAATGAAAGAATTGCGTCCACTGGAAGCAGGTGATGTGCAAATTATCCGCGCAGGAAACGGTATTAGCCACTCGGAATGGATGGGCAAAGATGCCGAGATGTTTCAAATCTGGTTCGACCCGAATTTGCAGAAAACCATTGCTCAACCTGCCAGTTATGATGATTATAAAGCCGCTGATTTTCCGGTAAGTACACAAAACGGCACGCAAATTACCACCCTGGCAGGTGCTGGCAGCCCATTTCAAATGGATACGCCCGGTGTTACCGTACAGCGTATTCAATTGGATAACAGCAGTGTACACTTACCAACAAGCACAGACAAAATAAATTCCCTGTATGTATTGGAAGGCACGCCCACGATCAATGGCCAGCAGGCGCAACAATTCGATTTTGTGCTGGCAAAAGACTTGGATCGAGTACAAATCATCGCTTCCGAGGGTACGGCTTCGTTGTTTATCATCTCCTCACCCGCAAACCTGGAATATAAATCCTACGCCGAATTGCGGGCTCTTTAATCCAACCAAAGAATTAGTTACCTGTCTTAACAATTAATCCCCCAATCCTTCGTTAAGGACGCATTAGTTAATTATCTTATCTTTTACCCTTACGAATCATGCGTTTCCTTCTGTTTTTAAGCCTTTGGGCCTGTTTTTCTGCTTCCTTACTGGCGCAAACCGATGCGACAAAACCACCCAAACCACCCAAGCCGAAAAACCTGGTGGTCAACCCGAGTTTTGAAATCCCGAAAGATTCCACCCAGCAATTGGATCTGTCCAACCCGATCGACAAACTGAAAGGATGGGATAGCCCGAATAAATCGGAACCCAAGGCATTTACCAGTGTGAAAAAATTGGATAAGTATTATGTGTATGACCCGTACGGTGCTTCCTGGGACTTTGCTGCCCGCAGTGGCAAAAATGTTTCAGCCGTAAATGTGCGCGGCGGAACGGTCGAAAATCCCAAACGAGAATATATTCAAGGCACCTTGCGCGAACCGCTGGTGGTGGGTAAAAAATACTACTTCGGCTTTTGGGTGCATTACCACTGCGAAGGCGCCAACAACATCGGTATCGCGTTTTTGCCTGAAAAAGCGAAAGTGGATAACGGCGGATTGTTGCCTTTTCAACCCGCATCCTACCAGGTGAAGGTGACCAATTACGATAAAAAGAACACCTGGACGCTGGTGCGCGACTCCTTTATCGCCTACAAACCTTACCAGTATTTTGTTATCGGCAATTTTTTCCCGGACAGCCTGACCAAGGTGCAGGCGCGCCAATACAACCACTATTTTGCCTTTTTGGACGATATTATGGTGTTGGAGGCCGAAAACCAGGCTTTTAAAAAGCCCATAGACGAGCAAAAGGAAATTCAAAAATGGGTGGGCAATACCGTAACGGCTAAAAATACCAACCAGGCAATTGTCCTGGAAAGTGTTTATTTCGACTACAACAAATCGGTACTTTTACCCGAATCGTTTCCCTCGCTGAACGAACTGGCCGATCAGATGAAAGCCGTCCCTACCCTTCAAATTAAAGTAAAGGGCCACACCAGCACGGAAGGCGATGTTGCGTATAACCTGAAATTATCGCGCAACCGGGCCAAGGCCGTGCGCGCCTACCTGATTGAAAAAGGGATTGAAGAAACCCGCATTAGTTCGGAAGGATACGGGGAAACCCAACCCATTGGCCCCAATGATTCGGAAGAAGCACGCGCCAAAAACCGCCGGGTGGAATTTGAAATTGTGGCGAAGTAAGGCGGTGATCGTTTTTTAAAAAGTTACACATGCGGCATCCCGAATTTTGGTAAAAACCAGAATTCGGGATAACGCCCTGCCCTATTCTACGACTAAGCGACCCGCCAACACCAACCCGGAAACGCGATCCAGCAGACGGTAAAAACAAACGCCGCGCAGCTGCAAAGCCGTCGCCGGGATGACCATGGGCAAGGTGCCTGTTTGCTGGTGCAGCAAACTACCCGCAGCACTCCATATTTCCAGATCAAATGCCTGCTCTGGCAACGTATTCCCTTGCAACAAAGCGGGCTTACCCACCCCTACCGGATTTGGCCAAACCTGTATGGATGCCATTTTTTCAGGAAATGCGCTCAATTGGGGCTTCCAGGCTACTCCATTGGAAAAATAGGCCAGCGCAGGCGTAGGCCGCTCCTCCAATTGCATATAATCGGATAAACGGCCGCCCTTTTTTGCCCTAAAAACACAACGCAGCAACTGGTTGGAACCGCTGCTTTTGCCATCCGGCATGGTTTCACTGGCAAAACGAATCGTCCCCTGCTTGGATGCAATTT
>Ga0247843_1008720_pt1 | contig 11654 bp, 19 predicted proteins | sample LaCruzMarch2017__FD_192420 | JGI IMG/M metagenome (GOLD analysis project Ga0247843, IMG submission 192420) | Freshwater microbial communities from meromictic Lake La Cruz, Castile-La Mancha, Spain - LaCruzMarch2017_8m | ecosystem: Environmental > Aquatic > Freshwater > Lake | place: Spain...
GGCCTACCGGTCCTACTGGTAGTACTGGTCCAACTGGCCCAACAGGTGCTACAGGACCGACTGGAGATACAGGTCCTACGGGCGCAACTGGCGCTACAGGAGCCACAGGACCAACAGGAGCCACAGGCTCTACTGGACCTACAGGAGCAACGGGAGATACAGGCCCTACAGGGCCTACAGGGGCTACTGGAGCCACTGGAAACACCGGAGCGACAGGCAATACTGGACCCACAGGAGATACGGGTCCTACGGGGCCTACAGGCCCTACTGGTGCAACGGGAGCAACTGGCGCAACGGGAGACACTGGCCCGACTGGACCGCAAGGAGCCACTGGTGCAACGGGTGCTACGGGAGCTACAGGAGCCACTGGCGATACTGGGCCTACTGGTCCAACCGGAGCGACAGGCCCGACAGGAGCGACAGGTGACACAGGACCAACAGGTCCACAAGGTTTAACTGGACCAACTGGTCCGACAGGTGCAACTGGTAACACAGGTGCTACTGGTGATACAGGACCAACAGGACCGACTGGTGCTACTGGCGCAACAGGTCCTACTGGACCTACTGGAGCAACCGGTGATACTGGTCCAACAGGTCCGACAGGCGCAGATGCTACAGGCCTACCAGTAATGCTTTTGTTGGGTGGTATGTAGTAAAATCTCAGCATATGAGAATCAACGACTACTTTAGTAAAGTCATCTTGATAAATCTTGATAGACGAGAAGATAGATTAGAAAAGATATCCACACAGTTAGATAATCTGGGGATAACTTTTGAAAGATTCTCAGCTATAGATGGTAAAGAGTTGGGCATTAGCCCAATAACTGCAGGAACTATGAGCCATCAAAAGGTTCTAGAAGCAAACTTTGAATCTCGTATTCTTGTTTTAGAAGATGATGCTTTGTTTGCAGATGATTTTAATGAGAAGTTTGCTGAGGCAATTCAATACCTACCAGGTGATACTGACATATTTTATCTTGGAGCACTGCTACCAAAGAGTACTGGCAAGGTAGAGGATATAGGAAACAAGTACTGGTTCAAGCAAATTTTTAGTACAGGTTCCCACGCTTACAGTATCCATCCTGCAAGAGTTAAATACTTTGCAGAGAAACTAAAAGATTACGAGTGGTATATAGATATAGGTTTACGAGAGTTTGCTAGAGATTACAAGGCTATGATTGCACAGCCTAATCTAGTAACGCAGTTCCCATCATACTCTGATCTTAGACTAAAAGAGGTTAGTGACTTCTAATGAAGGTAGCTGTATATACGATTGCTCTTAACGAAGAGAAGCACGTTCAGCGTTGGTATGACTCTGCTAAGGATGCAGATTACTTACTGATAGCAGATACTGGTTCTACAGATAAGACAGTAGAACTTGCTAAGTCTTTAGGTATTAATGTTATTAATATTAAGATAGATCCTTGGCGATTTGATGATGCTAGAAACGCAGCATTAGCTGCCCTACCACCTGAGATAGATTACTGCGTATCACTTGATATGGATGAGATTCTAGTAGGTGACTGGAAGAAGGATTTACCAGAGGCTTTAAAATTTAATATTACTAGACCAGTACATAACTTTGTTTATGAATGGAATGAGGATGGCACACCTGCCATTGCATTTGATGGGACTAAGGTTCACGCCCGTAGAGGTTATCGTTGGAGATTTCCAATACACGAGGCAATATGTGCCTATAAGATTCCTGAGACTAAAGCTAAAGTAGATTTAACAATCCACCATTTTCCAGACAACTCTAAGTCTAGAGAACATTACCTAGATGTATTAGAGATGGCTGTTGAGGAAACTCCGGGCGATAGTAGGATGCTTTACTATCTTGGTAGAGAGTATCATTACCGTAAAAGATTTTATGATGCAGTACAAACTTTAAAGAAGTATTTAGAGTTCTCAATATTTCCAGCAGAACGTTCATATGCACTACGCATTATGGCTAAGTGTGATCCTGATAATGCTGAGGATCACCTACAGAAATCTGTTAATGAGTATGTAAGTAGAGAATCAGTCTTAGCACTGGCTAACCACTATTACCAACAAGCCAAATGGGAAGATTGTTTTAGAACTGCAACTAGAGCATTAACTATAACTGAGAAGAGAACAGATTTCCTATCTGAAGGTTGGGCTTGGGGACATATGGCAGATGACTTATGTGCCATATCAGCTTGGCAATTAGGTGAATGGAAAGTAGCAGTAGAGCACGGCAAGAAGGCAGTTGAGTTAAGTCCAAACGATGAAAGATTGCAAAACAATCTGAAATTTTATAGAGAGAAGGCTAATGAGCACACTAAATGAGATGGTAGATGAGATCAAGTCTAACCTGCAAGGTTACACCTTGCGACAGGACCGTATCAGTTATGTTGCAAACACAGGTGGTATATCTACTACCGATGCTAGTATTGCTATTGGTTCTGCCTCAAACCTTGCTAAAGGTATTATTGAAATTGATGATGAGTTAATCTGGATTGATTCTTTTAATAAAGCAAACAGCACACTTAATGTAATACCAGGATTTGGTAGAGGTTATCAGGGAACTTCCCCTGCACCACACTCACAGTATGCTCAAGTTACCTTAGCTCCAACATTCCCAAGAACTGCAATTAAGAAGGCTATCAACGATACTATCAATAGTTTGTTTCCTAACCTTTGGGCAGTAACCTCAACTACCTTTACCTATAACGCATCTGTTACAACCTATGCCCTACCAGATGATCTAGAGTCAATCCTGTATCTATCTTGGCAGACTACTGGATCAAGCCAAGAATGGCTACCGATCAATCGTTGGAGAGGAGATGGTATGGCTAATGCCGCTACCTTTAATACTACAAACACAGTTAGCATTTATGACAGTGTACAACCTGGTAGAACAGTTCAGGTTTGGTACACAGCAGTACCTGATACTTTAGATAATAACTCAGATGATTTTGCTGATGTTACTGGATTACCACAATCAGCTCAGGATGTAGTAACCCTTGGTGCCTCATATAAATTACTATCATTCTTAGATCCAGGTCGTATCAATCTCACATCTGCTGAGGCAGATAGTGCTGATAGCAAGATCCCATCAACTGCTGGTGTTTCATCTTCTCGTTACATCTACGCTCTGTACCAACAGAGACTAAATGAAGAGGCGTTGAAGTTGAAAGACAGATATCCAATTCGTATACATTACACTCGTTAAGGAAGGTCAATGACTCGTCTATTCAGTTCTATCAGTGTTGAGACAACACTAGCATCTAGTATATCCAACGTTGCTACCAGTATGACAGTAGCTGCGGGAACAGGCACCACCTTACTTGGTGGTGTGACTATTACTTCAGGTGACCAATTTACCGTTGCTCTAGATCCAGATACAGCCAATGAAGAGATTGTCTTTATCACAGCAGCAGCAACAGATACATTCACGATTTCACGGGGTGAAGCAGGAACGAGCAATATCGCTCATTCTGGCGGAGCTACTGTGAAGCACGTTCTGACCTCCGATGATCTAAACGCATTTGAGGCCGGATTAACACAAGAACAAGAACCAATTCCAACCTCGTTTCTATTTATGGGAGCATAAACAATGGCAACAACATACAAAGTACTGGGGCAATCAGCCCCATCAGCAACATCTTTAACAACTTTGTACACAGTTCCTTCTGCCACTTCAACGATTGTATCTACGATTACTGTAGCTAATCGGGCAGCAAGTGCTGGTACATATCGCATAGCAGTAAGAGTGGCTGGTGCCTCCATTGCTAATGCTCAATATATTATCTACGATGCTTCGCTCTCAGCGAACTCTACAGATACTATGACACTAGGAATCACCTTGGCTGCTACAGATGTTGTATCTGTATACGCATCCACTGCTGACTTCACATTCAACGCCTTCGGAACGGAGCTTTCATAATATGGCTATAGGAAGAATTCCAGAACCAGGGACTGGTATCCCTGAATCCATCATTGCTGCTAAGGGTGACATCCTCACCGGTACAGCTAATGATACCCCTGCTGTTCTCACAGCAGGTGCAAACGAGACTCGTCTTGTTACAGACTCTGCTGCTGCTACTGGTCTTAAATATGTAGCTGACACCACAAACTACGCAGTGGCAGCCAAGGGCGACCTACTGGTCGGTACTGCTGCGGATACTGTAGCTCCACTCACCGTAGGCGCAAACGGCACCACACTTGTAGCGGATAGTTCAGAAGCAGTCGGACTCCGTTGGGCTGCGCCTGCTGGTGGTTTAACTTATTCTAATTGGACTCCAAGTTATACTAATTTAACTATTGGCAATGGAACAGTTGTTTCAAGATATGCACAATCAGGTAAATTTGTTCATTGGTTTTATTATTTAATTTTTGGCTCAACCACTTCATTATCTGGTGCGCCAGTTTTAACTTTACCAGTTACGGCGAAAGATGCTACTGCCAATACAACGGCATATTTCGATGATTCTGGCACGGCTGGTTATACGGCTTTTGCGTTAATAAATTCAACAACTCAAATACAAATTTATTACATTGGTGCGGCAACTGCTTACACTCAATTTTTTGCACCATCATCAACAGTTCCATTTGAGTGGACAACAGGGGACGCAATTTCTTTTCAAATAAGTTACGAGGCGGCATAAAATGACACAATTTCTATTCAATCCAAATTATCCAAATGCAACTGATTCTCAGAAATGGGAACAAGTCAGATTGTGGCGCAATCAAGAATTAAGTCAAACTGACTGGACACAACTGGCTGATAGTTCAGCAGATAAAACTGCTTGGGCAACTTATCGTCAATCTTTAAGAGATTTGCCAAATGATTTTGATTCTGCTGATGATGTAGTTTTGCCAGTAAAGCCCACCGCTTAACACAATCCCCTAAGATTATGCTACAAACCTAAGGCTTGCAAATCCTCAACAGTTAAACCAAGTGCAGCAAGTTTTGCCTGTGCTAATGCTTTGGCTGTCGCCTTTGCTTGTTTTTTAGTTTCAATTAAATCTTGAACTTCATCCCATAATCCATCAAGTGTTGCCTTTGATGGTTTTGGAGTTTCAGATACCCAAGTTAAACCTGAGTAATCATCTCCGTTTAATGTCCACTCATCACTAGGATATTTATATTCTAAAATTTTTGGGTAATCAATCATTATGCACCTATTTCCATTACTGTAATTGAACTTGCAGACCTAGCATATGAACCGCTATCAGTATCATCATAACTGCGATTTACATAAGTAGTGAAACCACTTGCAACAGGTAATCCTGCAACCTGTATTTTATAGGTTAGTGCTGAGGTAGTTGCAGGACTATCTAAGAAAGTTAAACCAAAATTTTTATTAGCATTAACATCAAGACGGCTTATATCAGTTGATGCTCTTACTCTACTTCCAGCCGCATCGCCAATAAATATGTCAGTGCTATCTCTTAATATTCTTGCAGCAGAATTTCCTTGACCATCTCTACCACTTGCATTTAATGTGACTAAAACTAATATCTTTGAAGTTGCTGCGCTTGGTGTTATTGAAACGCTTAAACCAGTTACATCGGTAAAAGCAGCAGTATTACTACTAAATCCATCAGTTTTTGCAGTTGATACTACCTGCAATACTTTTCCACCACCAGCAGGTGCCGCCCAACGGAGTCCGACTGCTTCTGAACTATCCGCTACAAATCCCAGAACAATCTCAGAGGATTGTGGTTGACAGAGGAATAATCCCACTGCTAAAGTGATAGAACTATGGAAAAAATACCACTAAAGACTATAAAGAAAAAGATGCAAGACAGATATGAGACTCAGGGCTTCTCCGAAGCTTTGTTTAGAAACGACTTCAACCTGTTGCTACGCTTAAAGGTTCATCCACAGGTAGCTACAACTGAAGATCTGCAACGCCTAGTAATGAGCGTAAAGGCTACATCTACTAAGGGAACCTACGCTGCGAGGATACGCAGTATCTTTAAAGCTCTACGCAAGATGGGTCTAATAGATAATCAAGCGGATATAGATCTACCTGCTGTACGTAAGAGCAGAGGGTTACCTCACCCATTAACACCAGGGGAGGCTGAACTGGTTATGACCAAGGCTGATATGCCTATGAGGGACTGGTTCGTAATAGGCTGTAAAGCGGGTCTACGGGCTATGGAGGTGGCAAACCTTCGTGGGGTAGACCTAGAGAAGGTAGAGGATGGATACATCCTTAGAGTGGCAGGTAAGGGCGGTACAGACCTATCCATACCGGTAGCACCTATCGTTGCTACTACAATTTTAAAGCACGAGACATCGGGCAAGATCTGGTCGGTAACACCCAATACCCTGACCAAGTTATGTTCTACTGAGATGAAGCGGTTAGGTATTCCAAAGAAGACCTTCCACGCTTGTCGGCATTACTTTGCTACCAATATGCTAGAGAGATCTAATGGAGATCTATTAGCAGTACGAGACTTGATGAGACACTCATCTGTGGCTACTACTCAGGTCTATACACAACTTGCTACTGGTAGAGCGAGGTCATTAGTAAATCTACTATAGGAGAATTATGCCTGAGCTAAATGCCAACATACCACCTATAGAGTGCTACGTCAGGGGTAACTTCCTGCGTAATCAAAAGGATAGCCACGACCAGTACTTTCCTTGTGTAATATTTGGTGTTACTAGTGTTCCTAACCGTAGTCCACTATTTCATTTTATGATGGAAGATGGTGGCCTATGGTGGCGTATGCCTATCAATGCCTTCTGTGCTGAACCTAATACACCAGAAGAGGATATACACAACCTAGTATTATGGAACTCTTTTAGTGCTTTCATAACGGTTACAAAGTTTTCTAATCTTGCAAACCTTCGTATGTTTTATATGGATAGAACTAAAACTAAAGTATCTGGCAAGTATTTATTTACCTTAGACTGGTATAGCGGAGATGCTAATACCCTTGATGATGGTTACTCTGAAAATCCCGGTCAACATAAATGCGGTCACGTTATACAAAGAGATGATGGCAACTTTGCTATTCAACCTAACAACCGTATCTTTGCTTTAGAACCTTCATTTACTACTAAGCCTGGTAAGCCTGTTATACACCGCCTTATTAATACTTATAAGTGGGATGTAGAGGATGCTGCTAAGTGGGTAACAGAAGATTCAGATGCTTATCATTATGAAATAAATCAAACTAATAAAGGAGAGTAATGGCTTACGGAAGTGATATTACCGAGGGCATACCCTACGTACTTTCCAATCCATCTGGTGCTACAAACTATTCAGCTACTGGTGTTAACTACGATATGGCTATTGCCGGTCTGCCATTCTTTATTGGGGCAACTGATGATTCACCATATCGTAGAGTAACTGCCCAGTACCGTAAGCAACAGTATGACCAAACCCGTGAGGCTGGAGAACAGTCCCTTACTGGTTGGTGGTTTAGATCGCAGTCATCATTTCACTATGGCGCTGGTATTAAATATTTTGAACCAGCACAGGATGAGTCACTTCGTTTTCAGTACACAGAATCTAAAGGTTGTGATGTCTTTACTAAAGGACAGGTAACTTTACTTAACACAACTGTTAGGGCTAGAGCTACAGCATCAACTAACCTATACCTATTTGGTGCTAGAGATAATACTAATAACGTAGATGCAGTTGTCTTTACTGAAGGACCTGATCTAAAGAAACTTACTATGAGTGGTGATACACCTACTGTTACTAGTTATACCTTAACAGCAGCTCCACACACACTTGATTTTATGGCTTTAACCTCTGATGGTAGTAGATACTTTGCTGCAGATAATGACAAACTTCATAGAGGTAATATCTTTGGATCTACATCTGATGGTCATATCTACGATCTTGATGGTCCAGTTACCACAGTAGCATTGCGCTATGCAAAGCAACGTCTACTTGCTGGCGTGGGTAGAGAGTTATACGAACTAGATTCTAACAAGGCAACCACTGCAGGTGGTCACGCTTTACCTACTGCACTTTATGAACATCCAAACCCATCTTGGATATGGAGTACCATATCTGAAGGACCTGCTGCCTTCTATGTTGGTGGCTATGCTGGATCTCAATCATCTCTATATAAGATCACATTAGATACTGCTACTACTAATGCACTAGGTTTCCCAGAGTTAAACGCACCTACTGTTGTAGTTGACCTACCAGAGGGTGAGATATTAAATGCCTTTGATGTATACCTTGGTCTCTACGGAGTTCTTTGTACTAGTAAAGGTGTAAGAATTGCAGTGCTATCTGCTGATGGTGATGTTCAATACGGACCATTACTAGTAGATACAGAGTGCAAGAGCGTAACCTTTAAAGATAGATTTGCTTATGTAACAACCTTGCAAGGTACTGAGTCAGGTCTAATTCGTATTGATCTACAACAACCTATAGTTCCTAACAGCTTAGTCTTTGCTTATGCTTGGGATGTTTATGCAAGTGGTGAGACTGCTAACCCTATCTCTGCAGACTTCCTTGGTGCTACCGATAGAGTTGTCTTTGGTGTACCAGGAGATGGTATCTGGATTGAATCTAATGCTACTAAGGTAGCAAGTGGATATCTACAGACAGGTTTTGTTCGTTACAATACCCTTGAAGGTAAGTTGTTCAAACTATTAAATCCTAGAATAGATACTACAGATGGTGCTTTAGGCATCTCATCTATTGCCTATGATGATACTGAATATAATATTGGTTCCTTTGCACAAGAGGGAACGGTTCAAGAGATTGGTATTCCATACCCAGTAGGAGCACAAGAGTATCTAGGCTTTAAATTTACTTTAACTAGATCATCTTCTGATTCATCTAAGGGTCCACTATTTACTGGATACCAACTGAAGTCACTGCCTGCAGTGCCTCGTCAAAGATTAATTCAATACCCTCTGTTCTGCTATGACCACGAGAGCGACAATATGGGCGTAGAGGTTGGGTATGAAGGGTCAGCATATGACCGTATGAGTCAGCTAGAGGCTGTTGAAAACGCTGGCGATACCGTCAGAGTTGAAGACTTTAGAACTGGTGAGTCATACATTGGATTAATTGAAGAGCTTGACTTTATAAATAAAACTCCTAGCGATAGAAGATTCTCCGGATATGGTGGAATGTTGATCGCTACCATCAGATTGGTATAGGACTTATGACTCCTAATGAATGGGCAGGACTTGCCGTAGCAGCAACAACACTTGTTGGAACACTAGCGTTAACAGTAAGACACTTAGTTAAATACTATTTGTCTGAACTTAAACCGAATGGTGGCTCAAGTGTCAAGGACCAGGTCAACCGTTTAGAGGAGAAGGTTCAATTCTTAACAGATCTAGTAAAGGAAGCGTTAACCCGATGAGCGTAGTAGAAATAGCAAAGGCTGAGATCGGTACTAAAGAGACCGGCAATAATGATAACAAGTATGGCAAATGGTATGGATTAAATAACCAACCTTGGTGTGCAATGTTTGTATCTTGGGTATTTAACAAAGCGAATTTAGGTAAGAAGATTACAGCACAAGGAGAGAAAGGCTTTGCCTCCTGTGATGCTGGACTAAAGTGGTTTATTAATAAGAACAAGATGATTCCAATAGGTCAAGCGCAAGCTGGGGATATTGTTTTCTTCCAGTTTGATAAAGATGCAGAGCCTGACCACGTTGGAATTGTCAAATGGAATAACACTAGGTTGAAGTACCTTCAAGTAATTGAGGGTAATACAAGCAGTGGTTCCAAAGGCAGTCAATCAAACGGGGATGGTGTGTATCTTAGGAAACGACCATACTCTCTAGTAATGGGTGTAGTTCGCCCGTAAGGATGGATATGAATAAACTAATTGACAAGTTAAAAGACCCAAAGACTAAGGCTGCATTTAAGTCTTATCTACGGGCAGTATTAGCATCAGCAGTAACTATGGCATTAGCACTGGCTGCAGATCTTGCACCAGAGTATGCAATCTTGATTGGTTCAATCGCTGGTCCACTTGCTAAGTGGGCTGATAAGACTGAGAAGGAATACGGCTTAGGAGCCGAGTAATTTAGTTTACTGCGAGGCAATACAGGGCCACCCTTAACGGGGTGGCCTTCTTTTTTTATGCCCTTTTTAACTGCACCAGATGGCGAGTTGCGCCTGTTTCACAGGCGGGTAGGGGTAGAAGGTGGCTAACGATCTCTACTGGGGTCATCTACTGGGCAAGGAACAATTATTAGATTGCCACAGTTAGCACAGGTTGCATCTAACATATACCAGGAGATCTCAAAGTTATCAAAGGTAGCTAGGATAGAGAATACTTTAGAGCCACAAGGACAAGCGTGTAGTGGTCCTAAGGACCTAAGGTCCGTACCGAATTTATCTGGTAGTTTCTCTTTATTTTTTCGCAGGGTTGGTAGACGGAACATATTGCTCAGGACGGCTCCTTCCTGTGGTCAGTCGCCTCGGCGCTTTCAGCGCCGCCTCCGTTACCGTAATTCGCCTTCGGCTCATATTATAAACACTTCCGATCTAGTAATCCGAAAGGATCGCACTCACGGCGTGTTGCCTTTACATCCCAGTATTTTTTACGGGCGGTGCTACAATTAATCCAAGATAAAAGGAGTATGCAGTGACGGCAATAGTTGGTATTCAAGGTAAGGGTTGGGCAGTTATTGCTGCTGACTCTATGACTACCTATACAGATAGACCTTACGTTGCTAAGGGCTACGATAAAATTGTTAAGATTAATGAATACTTAATTGCTGTTGCTGGTGATGCACTCGCTGGAGATATATTAAATAACTTATGGCAACCGCCTAAGGTATTAAAGACTCAAGATCCTGATCGCTTTATGATGATCAGAGTTCTACCATCTATTAAACAAGCCTTAACTGATGCAGGTTATGGTCCTAATCCTAAAGGTAAAGCTGATGATGATTTAGGCTGGGATGCTTTAGTTTGTTTTAATGGAAATCTTTATCAGATCAGTGATGATTACGGTTATATGCGAGATGATAGAGGTTTATACGGTATAGGTTCTGGTGGCTCTTTAGCAATGGGTGCTTTAGTAGCACTAGATGGTGATACAAAGACTCACGCTAAAGCATCAAGTGCTGCAAAAAAGGCTATCAATATAGCGATACAATACAACATCTGGTGTGGTGGCACTGTCAGTGTCAAGACACAATTTACTAAGTAGGAGTTATGCACAAGACAATTAAGTTTGCTTTAACAGAAGCTTATGAAAAAGGTTATGAGGATGGATTAAAGGTTAATGCAAGTAGCGATACTAACTGGGAGGAACAAAACAAAATGAGACAGCAATGGTTACTAGACAACCCTGATGCAGGGTATATAGGATGGATGTCAATATGAGTGATGAAAAAGAAATACAATTTTTAAAAAGTCAATCCATAATGTTACTTGCATTAACCGAGGCATTTAAAATTAGATCTAATGAATGGCCTCAGTCTTTAATTGATTCTAGTTTAAAATCTATAGATAGTACGGCGTGGGTTATAACCAGCCATATAGCAGAAGAATCTGGTGATCTTTCATATGAGACTCCAGAAGAAAATTTGGAGTTAATAGATAGGATGATAAACAATGAAGACTGATCCTAAAGAATTACTGTTAGAAGTACTACGAGCTAAGGATGCTGGTAGGGCTAGATCTAAACAGACACAGATAGGCCCATCAGAGTTAGGTGGCTGTCGCCGTA
>Ga0247843_1008726_pt1 | contig 11647 bp, 5 predicted proteins | sample LaCruzMarch2017__FD_192420 | JGI IMG/M metagenome (GOLD analysis project Ga0247843, IMG submission 192420) | Freshwater microbial communities from meromictic Lake La Cruz, Castile-La Mancha, Spain - LaCruzMarch2017_8m | ecosystem: Environmental > Aquatic > Freshwater > Lake | place: Spain...
CATCAGTATAGAAAACAACTTCTGGTCTGAGGCCTGCTTTGAGGGCCTCGCGAAATGTTTTTTCCCCATCGACAAGAAACAATCCTGCATCTTGTCGTACCTTTCGTTCCTTTAAGGAAGCGAAAAATTTTAATTTTGCTTTTGAAATCACCGTTTTTGAAGCTACAAAAGTACATAAATTCGGGCATCTTGCTCATCCTAAGTCTTCTTGTTACCGGTTGTGTGAACACTATGTTCTTACCTGAGGGCAAGGCCTTACTGCGTAAAGAAGCGGTATTCAAGGGGAATAAGCATATGGACGATGAATCGTTATTGAATGCGATAAAGACGCGTCCAAATCGAACTTTAGTCATATTTCCCAAAGCCTATTTAAAGGTTTACAATACGGGCTTATTGATACGGCAGGATTCGTCATGGCTCAAAAGAATACTGCTATCGCGCCCTACGATAAACACTTATTATGAAGGCTTATTAGATATCATGCTCAATAAGGTGGGAGAAAAGCCCAAGCTTTTAGACAGTGTGCGGTTGCAGTCTGACTTGGAGAATATGAAGCAGGTGTATTTTTCGCGTGGGTATTTCAATGCACAAATTGATTACGATATTAAGTACAAATCGCGGAAATTTCAGCCTGGTAGCCAGGCGTCGATTACATTTCAAGTGCGTGAGGGAGAGGTATATCGCATAGATTCTGTGAAATACGAAGTTGCTCAGCCGGAGGTGTTTGCGCCCCTTCTGCGAAAAGCCTTTGAAGCCAATTTGAAACCGGGCAGCGTATATACTGAGGAGAAATTTGTAGAAGAAAGGCAAAGAATTGCCATTCTGGTAAGAAATGCAGGATTTTATAGATTCAATTTATCTTCTGTATCTTTTGTCGTAGATACCGTTTCTATCAAGCAGCGACCGCCCGGCCCCTTACAAAAACGATATGAGAAACCGGGGGTTAAATTTCTGGATGTTATCATTAAAATACCAGAGCGTTATCATGTATATTATGTTGATAGTGTATTAATAAGTCTAACGCGTAATGATTTTTTGGTCGCTGGGATTGGTGCCCAAGGGGAGAATCCCTTGATTACATTTAGAGCGGACACCGTATCTGGTAATTTTTTGAAGAGGTATGGGATTCGAAGCAGGCATGTGGGCACTCATTTACGCATGGGCTATCAGGTTCAGGAAAGCGAGATTCATAAATTAAGTTATCGTTTTTTAAATGAGCGCATTCTATTAAGACAAGGGGAAGTGTATTCATTATTGCAGGTGCAGCGGACGCAGATGCGCTTACAAAATATGAATGTACTACGCAACAATGTGATGCGTTTTTCGGCAGATGATAGCTTGCACCGAATAAAAGTATATATGGACATGAGCCTTCAAAGGAGAAATACAATTCGAATCGGAACGGAGGCATTTACAACAGAATTTAGGACTTTGGGAAACAATAACTTACCTGGCGTTGGAGGCAACATCACGTATCGTAATAACAATGTATTTCGCAATGCCGAGAAGTTGGAAATCAGCACGAAAGGGAATGTCAGTTTTTATCGTCCGGATCTAGATGCCGGCGACTTACAATTGTATTATGCATTTGGGGGGCGGGCTTCACTTTCGTTTCCACGATTTGTATTACCGTGGCGCTCGAAGGGAGATGTTAGTTTTTTCAATCCTACGACATCGGTTATCGTAGCGTATGAAAATGAGAATCGGATAGAATTTACCCGACAAACCACCGATTTATCCTTTACCTATCAGTGGTTTCATATACCCTTTTCATTAGAACAGAGTAGCATTTTCACGCCCTTAGCTGTTTCCTACATCAGCAGTATATTATCTCCAGAATTCGAGTTAAGTATTGACCAGTTAAGTCCATTTCTGAGTGATTTGGTACAACGAGATTTTAAGTCACGCTATACTGCAAGTCACTTATATAGTTTTATATTTTCGGATTATGGCAGCACGCGTACGCGATCCTCTCATTATTTCAAGGGCACCTTTGAGTTAGGCGGGCTAATTCCATTTGTATTAGATCGGTATACGAACACTGATGGCAATTACAAGGATGGGTTATTAAGTGGAGTAGCGTACGGTCAATTTTATAAAATCACCTTTGAAGGCAAGCGCTACACACCCTTGGGCGCTCATGGGGAATTGATATCGAGGCTAAAGGGTGGTTTTGCAGACCCTTTCAACTATGTGAATCAGGTACCCTTTGAGAGTCGCTATTATATTGGCGGCACGAATTCTCTCAGGGGATGGATTTCGAATACCGTAGGTCCTGGCACCTTTAACCCAAGTAATGCGATGGGTAGAAGTTCACTCATCAATCAGGGTGGCGAGATTATGTTGGAGGCCAACCTAGAGTTAAGACATGACCTTTACAAATACTTGGAGGGTGCAATCTTTGCGGATGCAGGGAACGTATGGTTTGCAAAAGGCAGTTCATTTGAGGATAGTCGCGGAAAGTTATCCACACAGACGTTCAGATTGGCTGCGAATATGGGTATCGGTCTGAGGTTTGATTTTTCATTCCTTATTCTTCGTTTGGATATTGCCCAACAAATTTATGCACCAGATATAGAAGATTGGGTGGTAAAGCGGTTCCCTAAGGATTTGGGCAATAACAGAATTCAGTATAATTTAGGCATAGGTTATCCTTTCTAATTCATGGACTACAATAAAATCAAGGCCGATATCAATGCAGGTAAGTATGCGCCTATCTACTTTTTGTATGGAGAAGAGTCATACTACATAGACAAAATCACCCGTTTACTAGAAACGGTTGTTTTAGATGAAGGTCTACGGAGCTTCAATCAGGATGTAGTATACGGAAGTGACATGAATGGAGGGAAGCTATTAAGTTTATTGCGTTCGTATCCTGTGATGAGCAATTACCGAGTGGTGATGTTTAAGGAAGCCCAGAAGATGAAGAAAGATGAGTGGGATAAGCTCTTGGCATACTTCAAGAATCCAGCAGAAACGACCATCTTGGTTATCGCATTTAAAGATAAGAAACCGGATGGTAGAACGAAACTAGCAAGCAGTTTGCTGACGAATAAATCAGTGATTGCGCTGGAATCTAAGCCTCTGTATGAAAACAACATGGAAAGTTTTATACGAAACCTCCTTGTTGATTACAAACTGGAAGCGGATGTACAATCCATACAAATGATGATAGATGCCTATGGCACCAACTTATCATTGATTGACAAAGAGATTGAGAAGCTAAATATTCAGCTGAAGTTTAACAATCAGAAAAAGATCACCCAAGATTTTCTATTTGACTATATCAACATAGATAGGGAGTTTAATATTTTCGAATTAGAGGATGCTGTAGCGCAACGCAATATATTTAAGGCGCATCAGATCATGGATCATATGACGCGTACACCGAAGGAAAATCCTCCGGTCATGATTGTTTCGCAGCTCTATAAACTATTCAGCAAGCTAGCATTGTGCAAGTACAAAAACGCAGAGCATGAAAATGACATTGCGCATGTGTTAAGTATTAAACCATTTTTCGCTCGCAAATTCAAGACCGGACTGCGCAACTATAGTCAAACGCGAATGCGGGAGAACATTATGTATATTGCGGAGGCGGATTTAAAAATAAAAGGCTTTGATTCCGGCTGGATGGATAATGAGCACCACATGAAGACCCTTTTAAATCAACTGATACGATAATCTGCGCATGACACTTACACTTCGGCATCTTTTGGGATGCCTTCTTATTCTCCCAATATTTGCCCTTGCGCAATATGAAATTAAAGGAACCGTAACAGATGCATCTGGTGAATCTGTGATTGGCGCTAAAGTTTATATTGAAGCGCTAAAATCGGGTGCCTATTCTAATGAAATGGGTATCTTTAGTTTACCCAAAATCCCAGCGGGCAAACATACTTTACTGATTACGTATATGGGGATGGATACCATTATTGCACCGGTGGAGATTCCCCCTAGTGGTCCAAAGATTATTAAACTTTCGTTTGTGATGACAGAGCGAGCGGGCATGCTAGAAGAGATTGTGATTATGGATGAAGTCACGGGTAAAATAGATCCGGGGCGTATCAAGATTGGAGAATCTAGGATATCATCGCGTCAGATAAAACTTATGCCGAGCATCGGTAGCCCTGATTTAGCGCAATATATGCAGGTAATTCCGGGCGTTATTACTTCAGGGGATCAAGGGGGGCAATTATTTGTGAGGGGCGGCACTCCCATTATGAATATGGTATTGATGGATGGGATGATTGTATATAACCCCTTTCACAGTATAGGTCTTTTCAGTGTATTTGAGCCTGAAATCATTCGTTCAGCGGATGTACATACTGCGGGATATAGTGCAGAGTATGGGGGGCGTATATCCTCGGTCATAGATATAAAAACCCGCAATGGGAATCTGAATCATTTTTCTGCAAAAGCGCATGCCAATCCATTCACTACTGGTCTTTTAATAGAAGGTCCGCTATCAAAGAAAAATAAGCCTGGCTCGGGGAGTTCTTACTTATTTTCCTATCGTGAAATGCGTCTGGATAGAGTAGCGCCACAATTGTATAGCAATCTTACCGATAGTTTCGGCTTACCGTATTCGTTTCGGGATGTATATGGCAAAATCAGTTTTACTGGTGGGGGCAATCGCTTTAATCTGTTTGGCTTTAATTTTGGGGATGATGTAAAATTAGGGTTTCCATCTGATGTGAGTTGGAATGCATTTGGTGGGGGAATGAACTTTCAGTTTGTGCCCACCTCATCTAAAGTTATCATGTCAGGAAATATTGGGTACTCTGGCTATAAAACGGGTTTAAGCACTCCAAACGAGACGTTTCCAAGAAGTAGTGAAATTGAGGGCATAAACAGCAATTTGAACTTTGCCTACATCATTAATTCGGTAGATGAGCTTTCGTATGGGGTGCAGATATTAAGTTTCAGCACTGACTTCATATTTTCAAATGCCTTTGGCAATAGAGTAATACAGCAAACTTCTAACACTGAATTGGCTGGCTACTTAAAGTATCGTAAAGTCTTTAGAGGCAAGAAGCAAGAAGACGGCACCTATGGAAAACCTAGATTTGTATTGGAACCTGGTTTGCGGGGGCACTTTTTTAATGACAAGGATTACTTTTCTTTTGAGCCGCGTATTCGTGCAAAGTGGAATTTCAACCGCATAAGTTTTCATACAGCTGCGGGCACCTATGCACAGAACCTAGTAAGTTCAGGCTCTGATATGGACATTGTCAATTTATTTCAGGGCATATTAACAGCGCCACAAAACTTATCCAATCCAACCAAGAATCATGTATTGCAAACAGCGGCGCATATAGTAGGGGGCACAGAGATTGAATTATTCGAGTTTCTGGAAACCATCATTGAGGGATGGTATAAAGATTTTGGTCAACTCACCACCATCAATCGATTCAAGACCTTACCGAATGACCCTGATTTCATTGCTGAGACAGGTTTGGCATACGGAGCGGACATTTCATTTCGTTATGATAAGAAGCAGGTGTACTTGTATGGCAATTATGGATGGGCTTATATTCGTCGTGATGATGGGATACGCAATTATCCGGCTTCATTTGACAGGCGTCACACGGCCAATGCAGTAGCGTCAATTAGCAGGGGGAATGTGTATGACAAGGCTTTGAAACATGCCAAGGCCGAAGGACAAAAAGGCTTGGAGTACAAACCTAAATTTGAAGCGGCGAGATGGGAATTTGGCCTTCGTTGGAGTTTAGGATCAGGGTTTCCGTTCACGCAAACGCAAGGGTTCTTTGAGAAGATTGACTTTTCATCCCAGGGTTCACAGACGCCTTGGGTCGGACAAAATGGAAACCTTACCGTGTTATTCAGTGAACAAATTAATGGAGGTAGACTCCCCTACTTTCACAGATTGGATGTGAGTGTAAAACGGAAATGGCAACTCAGTAATCGCTTCTTGTTTGAAATAAATGCATCTGTGTTTAATACCTACAATCGTCAAAACATCTTTTATTTAGATCGTATTAGTACCGCACGTGTAAATCAATTACCATTTATTCCTTCGGCAGGTATTCAGATTACCTACTAAACATGAAAAACAAAACTATTATTTTCTGTATCTTTCTATGTGCCTGTATTATTCGTTTACAAGGACAGTTACCTTCATTCTATGAAAGTTCTGTTCGATTTCAGGAGGGCTTAGAATTATTCCGACAAGAACAGTATCAGGCATCATCGCTAGCTTTTGAGCAATATTTGGCAATTGCGAATCAGGGCGGAAGAAATGGTTTAGGGGCACAATATACTGCCGATGCTCAATATTACAAAGCCTTATGCGCATGGCACCTAGATCGTCCGGATGCAGAATCTCAACTCCGTGCCTTCATTCAAAATAATCCCGTGCATGTATCTGTTCCGATGGCAAGAATCTGGCTAGCGCGAAATACATTTAGGAGTAAATTATATCGTGAAACCCTTCGTGAGCTTGCTCCATTATCGATTCCAGATGCATGGCTTCCGGACAGTGTAAATCAGGAAGTTCAGTATATGGCGGGTATATGCCATTATCAATTCAGAGAAAATGGCAATGCGTTAAAACATTTCAGTGCTTTAGCGCGTGAATCTGGTCCTTATCAGGTTGAAGCCATTCGTTATACCGGGATTTTGCATCATGAATTACATAATTATGCTGCATCTGTTGAGGTACTGAATACATTGCCTACCAAAGCTCAAACCTCTGAAACCGTATTAGCGAAAGCCCGTTCACTTTTTGCGCTTGATTCATTGGAGGTATTACTTCAATTTACCCGCGACTTACCGGATGCGCTAAGAGACCCTGAATTATATCTGACCCTTGCGGCAACTTCTATTCGCAGAGAAAACTATTCGGAAGCCTTACAATGGTTTGAACAATATCAAAAGAGCAGAACCTTAATCAATCCGGCATTAAAATATCAATATGGTTATGCGGCGTATCAGGAGAATAACTATTCGTTAGCCATACCGATATTTGAGCAGTTATCGATACAGGCCGACAGCCTATCCTCATTGGCTGCCTATTACCTTGCCTTTTGCTATCTGAAAGAAGGGCGCACAGAAACAGCAAGGCTGGCATTTTTGAAAGCATCAAGTGATCGCTATACTTCATCGTTGACAGAAGATGCCGTTATTCAGTATGCAAAAATATCTTTTCAAGAGAAATATTTTGATGATGCAATGCGTCAGTTAAAGGGATATATTCAAAACTATCCTAAGGGTAAACATAAGCAAGAAGCATTGGGATTATTGGGGGAGGTATTCTTTTTTGCGAGGAATTATAAAGAATCGGTGGCGTATTTTGAATCAGCGCTTTTGAAAGATGCTCGCAGTCTTTCGGCGTATCAGCGTTCTTGTTATTATTATGGATTAGATCTCTACCAAAAGGGGGCTTATCAGGAGGCTGATATTTATTTTCGTAAGGGATTAAATCAGGCCCATGATCCGGAGATTACGGCAGGATGCAAGTACTGGTATGCCGAGTCTCTTTTTCGTCAAGGGCATTATCGAGAATCTGCGCGTCAATTTCAACATTTTCTAGACATGCCAATATCTCCTAGGCCTGCATATTACCAAGATGCTTGGTATGGTTTAGGCTGGGCATTGTTAAAACAAGAACTTGCGCTAGATGCAGCAGAAGCTTTTATTCGATTCTTAAATAGCAGCGACAAGCGACAATCTAGCACAATGTATCATGACGCCTTACTCAGAACGGGCGATTGTGAGTTTTCCCTTAAAAACTACCAAGAGGCACTTCGTTATTTTCAGGAAGCAGTACAATTATCGATTCCTCAAATTGATTATGCTATATGGCGCATTGCTCAAATTCAATACCGCACAGAGCAATATTCTGCATCCGTAGAAAATTGTAAAAAAATTATCCAGCAATACAAAACATCAGACTATCGGGATGAGGCCTTACATCTAGCGGCCGAAACGAGCTTGAAGTGGCTTATTGATTATAAGGCAGCCTCGCAGTTTAGTAGAACACTTGTGCAAGAGCATGCCATGAGTGTCTATGTACCGGCTGCTTGGAATCGTATGGGCATAGCGGCCTATAATTCTAATGATAAACCGGCAGCCGAAAAATTCTTTCGTAAGGTACTAGTCGAATATTGCCAAGATACAGCCGTAGCTCGTTCGGCACTAAACAATCTAAATTTTATAGTACCTTCAGAAACCTATGTTGAAATATTTACCGAGTATAGACAGAAGTGCCCAGAGGTAAATGAGAGTTTAGAATTAGTTTCTTGGGAGGCTGCTTCTGATAAGTATACCGCTGAACAATGGCAAGATGCTGTGGCGCTTCTCAATTTATATCTTCGAGATTTTAAAAATGGGAACTACAGATTCACTGCACAATACTATCGAGGTAGTTCGCTAGTGCAACTTGGCAAGAAACAAGAAGCGCTTGCAGATCTACAAAATATTGCGGACAGCAAGATTCATACCGAGTTTAGATTTCCAGCAGCCATGTTAGCTGGTGATATATTCAGTGAGAACAAGGATTATAAAGAATCTTCAGAATACTACAGCATTGCGCGATCAAGTGCTCAAAATATGGAAGAACGTTTACTATCCACATTTGCTGAGGCAGAGAGCAGATCTAAATCAGGAGATTATAGTCAAGCCATTGCTTTGCTAACCTCCCTATCAACAGCCCCTGGTGTTAGTGAAGCTAAACAACAAGAAGCGCGGTATTTAACAGGAGAAATGCATATGGCGACCCAGGATACAGCTACTGCAATATCCATATTTAAGACCCTGAGTGAAGCAGGGAATGGCAGTCTATTGGGCGCGAAATCAGCCTATCAATGGGTATGTATTCAAGCTGAGAGAATGCAAGTAGAAGGTGCAGAAGAAACGGCATTATTACTCAAAGATCAATACGCTGGACAGAAAGAATGGGTAATTAAAGCCTATGTAAGATTAGCGGAAGCGTATCGTCAAGCAGGAGATACCTTTCAGGCATCTGCGCTTTTAGAATATATACTTTCACAACCAGAAGACTATTATCCAGGCATGTTGGAATCAGCCAGACAGCAACAAGCGCTGTTAATGGGTTCGCCCCAAAACGCATCTCCAACAGAGGAATTAAAAGATAAGGATACGCAAAAGAACAAGAAGAAATGAAAAGGGCCATCATCATAGGTTTGTGCTTGCAGTCTTACTTTTACCTAGTAGCACAAAACCCTTTTACCGCTGGTGAAGATTCTCTGGCGGTTGAGAATATTCGGATTGAAGGATTGGTAATACCTGATAAACCCGAGCTCAAAGTACCGGTTCCTAAAGTGCAATTCACGCGTCCGGATTTAACCTATACTGAAATTCAGGTGCAGGTACCTATAACCCTGCCCCCCACCTCCATTCGTATTGCGCCTCCTCTTAATCAACCCTTACCCGATTATGCATCAAGGTATATAAAATTGGGGGGTGGTCGATTTGGTACTACTATTGGGGATCTTTCTTGGTATAATGGGAAAAACAACAATCTGGCTTGGGGTGCTGATTTCCACCATAGAGGCATGGCGAATGGCTTTGCTCCTTATACTGAATATCTAGAGCATTGGGGTAATGCCATGCTCAATTACTATAAAAACAAACATATTATTTCAGGTCGACTATACTTGCATCAGGCAGATTACCATCATTATGGAGATGTGTTACTCAGAACCCAACCTGAAAGAGAGACCTTCTCTCGCCGCAACTTTTTTCGTTTGATGGCAGAAGCGGGCTTGTCGAGAAATGACCCTAGCAAGCGCGGCGATTATGGTGTAAACTTTAGATATAGAATGCTATCTGATAATCGTCAAAATCAGGAAAATCATTTTACCGTTGATTTGAAGGGCAGTACAGAATTGAGTGAAAATTTAATGCTGAAAGGCATTGGAGACTTTACGATCACCGGCATGCAGAATGGGGTCTCGAATCTCAATAGAAGTTTTTTGCATGCACGACCATTTCTTGAATATCAGAAAGATGAATTCACAGCTATAGCAGGAATGGGCTTTAATGCGTATAATGATACTGTGCAACAGGCACGCGTGTATCCACATATAGAGGCGCATTATAATATCCTCAGGGAGCGACTTCGTATTGGTAGCATTTTTACTGGAGGCATGCAGTATCAAACCTTATTCGATGGTATACAAGAAAACAGATATGTAGATACTGTGGTTTCTATATTACCGAGAACCGACAAATGGAATCTTCAGGTGTATTTGTCAGGCAAATGGAATCGTATTTTGAGTTGGAAATTTAGTGTGTATTCCAGAGGCAGTGATAATCAGCAAATATATTTCAGCCAAGTACAAAGATTGGGATATTTTGACATTCGGTATGATACTGGCTTTGTGCAAAATGGTTTGCGTGGCGATATCATGCTGAATCCATCGCCGAAGTGGGATGCAGGGGCTTCATTTACCTTCAATCAGAATCAGACATCACGGGTTGAGTATTTCTATCACCAGCCGTCATGGATGGCAGAGGGATTTGTAACCTGGATTCCGGTGCCTCAACTAAGACTTACCCTCAGAAACTACACAATGGGGCGCAGAACGATGGGATTAGACCCTACATTAGCGCCTTATGCATCAGTTGAGGCTCCGATATTCAGCGACTTAGCCATTTCTATGGATTATAGGTTTTACAAAAGATTCTCAGTATTTTTGGAGGCTAATAATTTAGCGAATCAGACCTTGCAGAGATGGTATTTGTATCCAGAGCGACCTTTGGATTTCAGAGCAGGTTTGACAGCCATTTTTTAAAAATACATGCCGCTTTCAGCAGAATATTATATACTCGATGCCTTACGCAATCTGGACGAACTATCCATACCAGGTATAGGCAGTTTTCGTAGAAAATATATTCCTGCAACCTTAGATTCAGTTCATAATATATTAAAATCCCCATCTGAATGTATTGAATTCAGTGCTGAAATTGAGACCCGTGGTCTTTCCAATTTCAAAAAATACCTGAAGTCTCAAGATGAAAAATCATCGATTTCTGAATTATTAAACTCGATAGAGGCAGAGGTAGGGCGCATACTCCATGCAAATGGGAAATTTAAAATTCAACATGTAGGGCATATATATTCCAGAAATGGGAATATTGAGGTAGAGTGGGAAGCGAATATTCATGAGAAAATCTTTAGCAATCTGCATGGATTTAAAGAGATTCAATTACCGCAAAAAAGTACATCTGAGCTAACATCTGCACATACATTTCCAGCTGCCTCAATTCCAGTGAAACCGGAATTACAGGAAAAGGATAAACAAGAGGAAGGTGCTCCCCTACCCGATGCACAGGCAATTGGAGCAACCCTAGACCCAGCTCCAATTCCAACGGAGGGCCCTGCTCATAAGGCCTTACATACAAAGGGCAGGACGTCTGGCAAAAAACGAAAATTCCCTGTACTACTAATCCTGCTGTTGATTATATTATTGGCAATTCCGATGGCGGTGATTTATATGTATCCGAATATATTCTCCTCAAAAGAAGTCGCTACCGAGCAGATTATGCCCTTACCTGAGAATCCTGCGGTTGTAGCAGAACAAACACCAAAACCAGCACCAACAACAGAATCAACAGAATCAGCAGCACCAGCTCCAACTCCAACTCCAGCTCCAGCACCAAC
>Ga0247843_1008730_pt1 | contig 11644 bp, 9 predicted proteins | sample LaCruzMarch2017__FD_192420 | JGI IMG/M metagenome (GOLD analysis project Ga0247843, IMG submission 192420) | Freshwater microbial communities from meromictic Lake La Cruz, Castile-La Mancha, Spain - LaCruzMarch2017_8m | ecosystem: Environmental > Aquatic > Freshwater > Lake | place: Spain...
TCCTCACCGTGACCGTATTTGCCTTAGTTGGTGGGATCGCCCAATTCGTTGACGGAACACTGGGCATGGGCTTTGGTGTCACTTCAGCAACATTGCTCACTGTTTTGGGCTATAGCGCCGTAGCTGCCTCGGCGGGAACTCACGCCGCAAAGGTGGGAACCTGTTTCGCTTCGGGAGTGAGTCATTGGCGAGAAGGAAATGTTGACTGGCGGGTACTCGTCGCCGTTGGTGTTCCGGGAGCCTTTGGCGCATTTATCGGGGCGGTTGTTCTGACCAATATTGCTATGGGTAGCGCTCGACTCTGGATGGCTGTAATTCTTTTCTTGCTAGGAATCAGCATTATCGCTCGATTCGGATTCGGTAAGTCACTCATACCGGCGGTGCGCCTGCGAACGCGCAATTTATGGCCCATTGGTCTGTTTGGCGGATTTGTCGATGCAACAGGTGGTGGAGGTTGGGGACCGGTTGCGACACCATCTTTGATGACCGTGACACGTCACGCACCACATCGCATCGTTGGCACCGTCAGCGCCGCAGAGTTCCTCGTGGCTGTTGCAGCCTCGATGGGGTTCTTAGTTGGTGCGGGTGACTCGGGTGTTCCTTGGCTTGCTGTTCTCGGGTTGATTATCGGTGGCGTAATCGTCGCCCCATTTGCTGCTCGCTTTGCGAGGAAGGCACCCACGGCGCCACTTGGTGTTGCAGTTGGCGGAATGGTGCTCGTTGCTAACACAGCGGTGATGGCTGCTGTGCTGGATCTCCCTGGTTTGGTAGGGGCTTCACTTGCGGTTGTGGAAATACTGATTACAACTGCAATTGTGATCAGGGTAGTTCGCCGGAAGCCTGTGCCAATTTGAATGCCTGATCAACAATCTTTGCAACCTGCACCGATTGCCAAGGATTGGGAAGCCAACCGCCGTTTCCACTGATTCGATCACTCATGTTTTCAAACATTAATTGGTAAGGGTCAACAGCTGCAAATGTTTCGGTGCTTGTCTTCCCATTGGTGGTGATGGTCAATTTGCTTTCCTGATTGTAACTGGTGAAAGCTTGATCACCGGGCAACGTGATTTCACCCTCGGTTCCCTTGAGCACAAAGCGTTGGGAGGGATGCATCGCAAATGATGCGACGATTGCCCCGGAGCCTTTGCATTGTGCGTTGTTGAAATTGAATTGTGCTTTCATCGTCATGTCGACCTGCTTATCGAGTTTTTCACTATGCGCCGTGGTGACCGTGTAAATTGTGTCTTCGGCAAGTAGTGCGACGAGTGCATGTAGTGGGTAAATCCCGACGTCATAGAGCGCCCCACCGCCCTTAGTTGGATCTAGGCGGTAGTTGCCAGGTGTGACACTGTCGAATGTGAAAGTGCCCAAGTAATTTGTGGGCGAGCCAATCGCATTGCTGGAGACGAGTTCCTGCAGTCGTTGGGTTCGAGGGTGCCAGAGCATCCAAACAGCTTCGACGAGTAACAAACCTTTGTTCTGTGCATGTGCGTAGGCCGTGATTGTGTCACCGGCATTCATCACCATAGGCTTTTCGCAGAGAACATGTTTGCCGGCGTCGAGGGATTTGATGATCCAGAGTAAGTGGGCATCGTTGTTGAGAGAAATGTATACCGCGTCAACCTGCGGATCTTGAATGAGCTTTTCATAAGAGTCATAGGCGATCTTGGGTGACAGGCTTTGGGCCCGGCCCATATCGCGTGCGGCTGCGGCATAAAGGGTCGCGTTCTTGGCGTTGTGCATTGATTGTGCCGTAGCACTAGTTGCAAGACCCCCGGCGCCGATAAATCCCCAGTTAACATTTCCTTGAGCAGCCATGTAACCAGTCTCTCGCATCAATTATTGAGCAGATTTGGGGATTCTGGCATTCCGTTATTTGCAGCAGAAGTCTCTGCGGCTTCCATCAAGGCTACGACATCACGTGAATCAATCGCTTGCACTTGCATGATCGATCCGTCATGCAATAAGGCAGAAAGTTCTCGATGGAATTCGAATGGTTGCACAACATCAAGGTCCACACTTGTTCGTGTACCTGTTGAATCAACCATGAATAATTTGGCGGGCAAATCGGCAACAGCGGGTTCAGCCGCCGGATCCCATTCGCCAATAATTGCACCCGTCGTTCCAAGGGCATAGAACTTAGGCTTGCGTTCTGCAGCCAAATCCGAGTTCACGAAACTTGCTGTGCGACCGTCAGTAAATGTAATGGCGACTTCAGCGTGGTCAGCATTGGTTACGTGGCTCCAGTGACGCTTGTGGTTGTGGCCACTGACATGCGCGACTTTTCCAGGGAATAGGTTCAAGATTTGATCCAGATAATGCGATCCCCAGTCAAAGATTGCTCCACCGGAAACATCTGACATCGAATGCCAGTAATCGCAAGGCCGCGAATATCCGCCAACAAAGGATTCATAGGAAAATACTTGACCGATCGCCCCTTCATTTATGAGACGACGCATTGTGACAAAGTCTGGATCAAATCGGCGATTTTGATACACGACTAAAACACGTTCCTTCTCAGCGGCTAACGCAATGAGTTCATCACACTGCTGGGCCGTAAGTGCCATCGGCTTTTCCAGAATTACATGCAAGCCACGATTGAGGGATTCTTTGCCCCATGAGTAGTGGCTATTGGGGGGAGTCGAGATGACAACAATGTCAATCAGGCCACTATCAAGCATTTCCATTGAATCGGAGAAAGCGACGGCATCGGGGGCAAGCTCAAGAGCCGCTGCGACCCGGTCAGGGTTGAGGTCGGCTACTGCCCGAAGTTCAAGCCCAGCGGTGGTGGCGACCGCAAGGTTGTGCTCGTGTCCGATTGCGCCATAGGCGAGTAGACCAATGCGGAAAGGGACCGATTCGAAAGAATGCATGGGGAACAACTTAGTGGAGGGGCAAGGAGTGTGCAGAACCATGATTGTGGCGGGTCAGTTAGCGGTGATTTTGGACGGCCTCAACGCCGCGCACTCCGAGTGATGCGAATGGCCTGACAGAGGTCGGCGATTTCCGTTAACGTTCCTGCTGGGACCACACCATGGAGGGCAGCGAGTTTGACGCTGCGTTCTGTTAAACGAAACGAGGAATCCATGAAGGCACTCATGTACTACGGCCGTGGCAACAACGGCCGTGGTGACTTTCGTTTAGAAGATGTGGCAGAGCCCACGGTCGTACCCGGCACCGTGAAGATCGACGTGGAGTGGTGCGGGATCTGCGGTTCGGATCTCCACGAGTTCGAGGCCGATACCGTTTCGGGATACTCGCCTCCAGTCATTCTTGGACATGAGTTCGCCGGGACAGTCTCCGCGGTGGGCGAAGGTGTCGATCACGTGAAAGTCGGCGAACGCGTTGCCGTTGAGCCATTCATGTATTGCCAGACGTGCGAGTTCTGCGTCACAGGCGATTACCACGTGTGCCCGGACCTCACGGTTGTCGGTGTCCACAATGTTGGGGGCGGGTTTGCCGAGCAAGCGCTCGTTCCGGCCTACACCGTTCATAAAATGCCCGACTCCGTGCCGTCCGAAGTGGGCGCACTGATAGAGCCAATCACGGTCGCTTGGCATGGCATGCGCAAAGGCAACTTCGGACCGGGTCAAACCGCGCTCGTCATTGGTGCAGGGCCGATTGGCCTCACGACGTTGATCTGTGCGCAGGCCTTCGGGTCAGCATTCACCGCGGTGAGCGTCAGGCGCCCCGGTGCTCGCGCCGATACCGCCGCCCGACTCGGTGCTCAGGCCGTCATTGACTCCAGCTCAACCGATGTCGTGGCCGCCGTTATGGAAATGACCAAAGGTCGGGGAGTGGACGTTGTCTTCGAGACCTCGGGTGCCCAAGAGTCCATAGCCACAGCCATCGGTGCGGTCCGCATGGGCGGCACGATTGTCAGCCTGGCCGTTTGGCTCGCCCCGGCGCCTTGTGACTACATGCAGGTGCTGCTCAAGGAGCTCACGATTGTTGGGAGCAAGGGATACAACAAGCCCGACTTCCCCGAGGCCATTGCCGCGATGGGCGATGGGCGGATCATCGGAGCCGAGGAGATCATCTCGACTCGCATTGGGTTGGACGATGTGATCTCAGGGGGCTTCGAGGTGCTGGCCGAGAATCGCAGCGCACATGTGAAGGTGCTCGTCACTCCCTGAACTTTTGCCAAATAACTCAACCAGTCGTCGTTTTCGCATGGGCCAGTTTTCATTCAGGCTCGATGGACTCGATGAACTCGATGAGCTGGGCTAACCTTTCGCTAAACTAGGTCCACACAATCTAGCCACCAGCCAATTGAATGGGAGCGCACATGTCCGAACAGGTTCTGGCCGGGAAAACGGCACTCATCACGGGTGCATCGCGCGGCATTGGTCGGGCCATTGCCGTGAGTTTTGCCCAAGCGGGCGCTGACGTGGCCCTGGTAGCCCGAGATGCTCAGAAACTCGAGGACCTCGCCAAGGAAATTCGAGATTTGGGTCGTACCGCTCAGGTGATATCTGCGGACCTCACCTCTGAGGACGCAACTGAGTCGATTTGTACCGCATTGGATTTCGACGAACTCAACATTCTGGTTAATAACGCCGGTGGAAACTCGTTTATGTCAACAACAGAGAAAATGCGCCTCTCGGGTTGGCGCAAGACCATGAACCTCAATCTCGATTCACTCGTGGCCCTGACCCAGGGGGTAATTCCCCGTTTGGTTAATTCGGGCAATGGGTCAGTCATCAATGTGTCCTCGGTGGCGGGACTCCGCGGATCCCCTTTTATGTCCCATTACGGCGCAGCCAAAGCTGCCGTCATTAGCTTTAGCCGCAGCCTGGCGCTCGAACTTGCCAGCCAGGGTGTCCGGGTCAATTCCTTGGTCCCCGGGTGGATCGAGACAGACCTCACTGATTTCCTTCGTGAATCCAAGGAAGCCGAGGCAGGGACCCTTTCCCGCGTTCCCATGGGCCGCTGGGGTCGCGCCGAAGAAATCTCCGCTGCAGCACTTTTCCTCGCCAGTGACGCCTCAAGTTTCATGACTGGTCAAGAGTTGATAGTTGACGGTGGCCTTTCAGCAATGCCATAAATAACTGAATAAAGCAGCTTTCGGGTGCACAATGGAGATATGTAAGTCACCTGTGTGAGCACCTACTGGGAAGGAACTGCCATGAGCAATACAACAACCAGTCGTACCAGCCGGATCGAGGCAAAGTACAAGGGTCATCGGAGCGAGGATCGCTTCTTCGCCGCGCGAAACAATGCCAAAGCGGCGTGTGAGAACTTACGAACGGCAATTCGAAAATCCCAAATTCATACCGTAATGAGAGTCGACTTTCTACTAGCTGTTGATCGAGCGGAAGCCGAAGTCAAAAGTGTTGAACCTACGCAGGTACATCCGGGAGCTGAAATCCGACAACTGGCAAAAGACATTGAGCACCTGCAACTCGCCGAGCAATGGGTAGCGGCAGCCGATCGAGTGCTCAGTCGTCTGGGAGCAAGTGGCCCCGCGAAGATTCGCAGCGAATTGGAAGAAGCCCAGGAAGCCGTAATGTGGTGCGTGCGGGCAAACGAATGGAGCGGAAAACTTACCGCCGCGGGAACCCAATTGCGGAAAGTTGTTGCCGAAGCAGAGATTCACGCTGCCCGTGTGAGTTGATGTTGAATTAAGTGTTTACCGTAAAGCAGATGATAAAAACCGTGACACGATGAATTCGCGGGTTGCTTGAATCTCAGGCGCCAGGAATCGATCAGGTCCTGCACCCGTTGTGGTCTTTCGCAGTTCGCCAAGCAGTTCACGGGTTACCGGAGCAGGCAGTAAGGGCGCGCGCAGTTCAAGACCACGACTGGCAGCCATGAACTCGATCGCAATGATCGTGGTGAGATTGGAAACGGCGCTGCGTAATTTACACCCAGCGTGCCAACCCATGGAAACATGATCCTCTTGCATCGCCGAGCTGGGAATCGAGTCGACACTTGCTGGCACGGCAAGGCGCTTGCAGTCGCTCACCAAGCCAGCCTGTGTGTACTGAGCGATCATGAGTCCTGAATCAACCCCCGGGTCATGTGCCAAAAATGGTGGCAGACCGTGATTCCGATTCTTGTCGAGAATCCGATCGGTGCGACGCTCACAGATTGAACCAAGATCGGCTGCGGCAATCGCTAGGAAATCGAGGACGTAGGCCACCGGGGCTCCGTGGAAGTTCCCGTTACTCGTCACTTCACCCGAGGGAAGAATCACTGGGTTATCGATACTTGCGGCTAATTCATTCTGAGCAACATTCTTCGCGTGCGTGATGGTGTCACGAACCGCGCCGGTGACCTGGGGCGCGCAACGCAGACTATAGGCATCTTGAACACTGTCATCGTTTAATTTGTGGCTAGCAACTATCGGTGATGCGGCAAGGGCTGCAAACATATTCGCTGCACTGATTGCCTGGCCGGCATGTGGTCGCAGTGGTTGATGCAGTTCAGGCCGAAACACTTGATCAGTTCCCATAAGTGCCTCAACGCTCATTGCTGCACCAAGGTCGGCTGCATCACATAGTCCTTCAAGGTCAGCGATCGCTATAATCAGCATGCCGAGCATCCCGTCGGTCCCATTGATGAGGGCGAGGCCTTCTTTTTCTTTGAGTTCCACGGGTGATATTCCCGCAGCACTCAACAGTGCCCCGACATCAGCGATTTCACCGTTGGCATTTCGCGCCTCCCCTTCACCCATGGCGACCAAAGCGCAGTGCGCGAGGGGCGCGAGATCACCGCTGCAGCCCAATGAGCCGAACTCGTAAACGATCGGGGTGATCCCGGCGTTGAGAATCGCCGCATACGTTTGAGCGACTTCTGGGCGAACACCGGTTCGCCCCGATGTAAGAGTCTTGAGCCGAAGGAACATTGTTGCGCGGACAACCTCTCGCTCAACTTCACTTCCCGAGCCCGCTGCGTGACTGCGAATCAGCGATTTTTGTAACAGAACTCGACTTTCTTGGGGAATGTGTCGGGTGGCAAGTGCCCCGAAACCGGTTGAAATTCCGTAAACGGGAGTTTCCTGGTTGGCAAGTTTGTCCACATGGGCACGACTGACCGCCATGGCCTCGAGTACTTGGGGGCTGATCTGGATCTGGGCATTTCCGCGCGCCACGGCAATTACTTCATCCATGCTTGGCGGGTTGGTTCCTAAAGTCACAATCTGTGTCATGTGGTCAGTGCCTCTCCGGCCAAGTAGGTGCGGGCTATTTGCGGCACACCCGGACGATACGCGAGAAAATCAATTGATGGTGCAGTTAGGACTATGAAGTCAGCCTTCATGCCGGGGGAGAGCACCGCGATGTCGGTGCGGGCAAGTGCGTGCGCGCCACCCAGCGTGGCCGCACGAATCGCCTGGTCGACACTCATGTGCATTTCTCTCACTGCAAGTGCAATCATTAATTGCATTGAAGTAGTGAATGAACTGCCAGGATTGCAATCGGTTGCAAGTGCTACTTCAACGCCAGCATCAAAAAACCTTCGAGCATCGGGGTAGGGAGAGCGAGTCGAGAACTCAACACCCGGGAGCAGTGTTGCAACTATCCCTGCATCAGCGAGGGCCTTTAAATCAGAGTCAGAGGTGTGGGTCAAGTGATCAACGGAAATGGCTCCCATTTCGCAGGCTACGTCAATTCCTCCAATGGATTCGATTTGGTTCGCATGTAGTTTGACGAGTAGTCCGGCCTGAGCGCCGGCCTGAAGAATCTTGCGAGCTTGGTCCGAGTTAAATGCACCCTGGTCGCAGAAAACATCAATCCAACGGGAATAGGGGAGCACAGCGGTGAGCATTTCACCGCAAACGAGGTCAACGTAGGCGTCAGGGTCCCCGGCAAATTCATTGGGAATGACATGTGCGCCAAGGAAAGTAGTTTCAGGTGTGAACTCCCGGGCAATGCGAAGGCTGCGGACTTCACTATTCACATCAAGTCCGTATCCGGATTTGATTTCAAATGTCGTGATCCCACCGGCGTGAAACTCAGAAACCAATGATGCGCAGTTTGATCTCAGTTCGGCGTCGGTTGCCGCACGTGTTGCGGCAACTGTCGACCGAATCCCACCTGCCAAGTAAGGCTCGCCATTCATACGCGCGGCAAATTCGCTTGAGCGATCACCCGCAAAAATTAAATGTGAGTGGGAGTCGACGAAACCGGGCAGAACCGCACAACCTGCAGCATCAATCTCTTGATAACAATCTCGTGGTGCATCAACTTCGGGTCCAACCCAAGTAATGAGTCCGTCTGCGAAAGTGAATGCAAACCCAGATTTGCGATACGGGCCTGAGTTTTCATTAGTGATTAACTCACTAATATTGCGAACAAGGGCTGTCACTCTTGGGCGCCTTCGGTCATTGGGATTCGAACACCTTTTTCTTCGGCAACTTCACAGGCGATGTCGTAACCGGCATCGACGTGACGAATTACACCCATCCCCGGATCATTGGTCAACACTCTCCTGATCTTCTCGCCAGCGAGTTCGGTGCCGTCGGCTACCGTGACTTGGCCCGCGTGAATAGATCGACCAATACCCACACCGCCCCCGTGGTGAATGGAAACCCAAGAAGCGCCGGAAGCGACGTTGACCATGGCGTTGAGCAGTGGCCAGTCCGCGATCGCGTCAGAGCCGTCAAGCATTGACTCGGTCTCGCGGTAAGGGGATGCGACACTGCCGCAGTCAAGATGGTCGCGGCCAATCACGATCGGTGCCGATAGTTCGCCACTTGAGACCATGTCGTTGAATTTGGCTCCAGCTTTGTCGCGTTCACCGTAACCCAACCAACAGATACGTGCGGGAAGGCCTTGGAAGGCAACCCGATCTTGGGCCATTGTGATCCAGCGCCGAAGGTGGTCATTTTCCGGGAATAGTTCAAGAATCGCTTGATCGGTTTTATAGATATCTTTTTCATCACCGGAGAGCGCAACCCAACGGAATGGGCCTTTTCCTTCGCAGAAAAGAGGACGAATATAGGCCGGGATGAATCCAGGGAAGGCGAAAGCTCGAGTGTAGCCTCCCTTACGAGCCTCATCCCTGATCGAATTTCCATAGTCAAATACTTCTGCTCCGCCATCCATAAAGCCGACCATTGCTTCAACGTGCTTAGCCATTGCAAGTTGCGCACGCTCGGTAAATTCATCAGGTTTTTTGTCCGCGTATTCATGTGCATCCCCAAACTCAATGTCTTCGGGGATGTAACTCAGTGGATCATGTGCAGAGGTTTGATCGGTGACAATGTCGATGGGAACCCCGCGGCGTAGGAGTTCAGGGAACAGCGTTGCGGCATTCCCAACCAGGCCAACGGAGAGTGCTGTTCGGGTCTTTTTCGCCTCAAGTACCAGCCGTAAAGCGTGCTCGATGTTGTCAGCGACCACGTCGAGATAGCGATCAACTACACGACGGTGCAAGCGACTTGGATCAATGTCGATTACGAGGCAAACACCTTCATTCATGGTGACCGCAAGCGGTTGCGCGCCACCCATGCCACCGCAACCAGCAGTGAGTGTCAAAGTCCCCGCTAGGGTGCCATGAAATTTCTTCTGAGCGACAGCTGCAAATGTTTCATAGGTTCCCTGCAGGATTCCTTGAGTGCCGATATAAATCCAAGATCCAGCCGTCATTTGGCCGTACATGGTCAATCCCAGTTGTTCTAATCGGCGGAACTCGGGCCAGTTTGCCCAATCACCGACCAGATTTGAGTTGGCAATCAGCACGCGCGGAGCCCATTCATGGGTTTGCATAATTCCGACCGGCCGCCCGGACTGCACCAACATGGTTTCATCGTTTTTCAGAGTCTGCAGGCTTCGAATCATGGCGTCATAGCTGCGCCAATCGCGGGCGGCTTTGCCGGTGCCGCCGTACACGACCAGTTTTTCCGGGTATTCTGCAACGGCAGGATCAAGGTTGTTTTGCAACATGCGCATTGCTGCTTCCTGTCCCCACCCCAGAGCGGTGCGGGTAGCCCCCCGGGCCGCGTGTATCTCGCGGGTCGGGTCATAGGTTGGGGTGATCAGATTTTCGGTGGTCATTTTGTTGGTGGTCATCGACAAAGTCTGATGCAACGAGGCCTTGCGTAATCAGAAAATGGACATAACCAGTCTGAGATGCGAGACTCACCGGATGAGTCAGGTGCCAGCTGCAAATCGAACCCTGGACGTACTGTTGCTCCTGGCTCGCAGTGCTAGCCCGATCCCAGCACGAACCATCGGGCGGGAACTAGAGATACCCAAATCATCGCTGTACCACCTGCTCGCCGCAATGCAGTCAAAAGGATTCGTAACCCCGATAACCGGCGGAGATCCGGAGAATTCACAATCCGAAAATGCCCTATGGGGTCTGGGCGTGAGCGCATTTGAAGTCGGGACCGCTTACATGCGACACGAACCACTTGAATCGCGCGCCCGTCCTATTCTGGTCAAGTTGATGAAATCAGTTGCCGGGATTGCGCCACTCGTCGGTCACTTGGGGATCCTGCGGGGGAGTGACACCTATTACCTATTGAAAGAAAGTACCGGCGGGCCAATTACGGTCATCTCCGAAATCGGAGTCCGGCTTCCCGCATCCCTCACTGCATCGGGACGGGCAATGCTTTCCTATAATTCACCGGCACAAGTCCGTGCACTGTTTCCCAATACACAGGCGTTCATCAATCGAACGGGCAAAGGTCCGCAGAGCCCCGTGGAATTGAAGACCCTACTTGCCAAGGAACGTAAACAAGGTTTTTCAATTGAGTCAGGGTTGGTCACGCCGGAGCATTCCTCCGTTGCCGCAGCTGTATTTGATCATTTGGGTGAACCGGTTGCGGCAATTAATCTTGTCTACCGAGACGTCACAATTGATGACTCCAATCAACAAACTCTCATTGAGGCTGTGCAAGACTCCGCTAGAGACCTATCAAAGCGACTTGGCGGACGTTTACCCATCGGATCAAAGGATGAGAGATGAACCTAGACCCGAACTGGCCGCGCGCTGCCGAACTCTTCGCGGACAACCCCGCGGCAATGGTTGCCCTTCTGGGGGTTCCCGCCCACGAAACTTCAATCAGTGCGACTCGCGCTGATACGACGCCTCAAGCCGTACGTGAAGCCCTTCTCCGTTTTTCAACATATTGCACGAGCCACGATCAGGATGTGAGGGAGCTGACTGTCTTTGATGCGGGAAATGTCGATGGGCCCGACCATGATGCAGGTGAGCAGAGAGTCCACGAGGCTCTCAAGGACCTCACTGACAAGTTCGTAATCGCGGTGGGGGGAGACAATTCCATAACCTATTCGGTTGCAACGGGTATGTGGGGCAGCCGGATCAACAATGCAGGTCTCATTACCTTTGACGCTCACCATGATTTGCGGGATGGCGAGTCAAATGGTTCCCCGGTTCAACGGCTGGTGGAGGCGGGCCTCAACGGCAGGAACATTGTTCAAATCGGGATCGCCGATTTTTCAAATTCACCCCGGTACGCGCGAAGAGCTAGGGACTACGGAATCACGGTTATTCCCCGCAGCCAGTTACGTGATCGCAGTGCGCAAAGTGTAGTTGCGCAAGCACTGGAAATCGCCGGCTCAGCCGGCGGACCGATTCACGTGGATTTTGATGTTGATGTGTGCGACCGTTCGGTTGTACCCGGTTGCCCGGCAGCGGCACCAGGCGGTATCAGCGCTGATGAATTTCGGAA
>Ga0247843_1008731_pt1 | contig 11643 bp, 12 predicted proteins | sample LaCruzMarch2017__FD_192420 | JGI IMG/M metagenome (GOLD analysis project Ga0247843, IMG submission 192420) | Freshwater microbial communities from meromictic Lake La Cruz, Castile-La Mancha, Spain - LaCruzMarch2017_8m | ecosystem: Environmental > Aquatic > Freshwater > Lake | place: Spain...
ATATATAGAAGGTATTCAATCACATTCTATTGCAGTGAATAGGCCTATGGGTATATTATCTGTCCATAGTATGTCACTGCCATGTCCTGGCCTGGTGCCCCTATCCCCTATCTGGGTACAAATCACACCACCATGACTAAGTCAAGGCTAGGAACCACTTCAGACTGGGTGCACTTCATCATTATACCTATAGAAAGTGTTTAAAAGCCTTCAACCATGGCTGGCAGTCATAACGCCACAACACCATACTATACCATCACTCCAAAAGGGGGTGGGCCAGTCGTAGGATTTTGAGTGGGGTTCTCACTGGGGACATGCTGTACGATATGATTGGGATCCCCCATCCACTTCATACTCATACCAGATCCACTTCATACCTATAGAAAGTGTTTAAAAGCCTTCAACCATGGCTGGCTGTCATAATGCCACAACACCATACCATACCATCACTATATGGAGTGGACACAGTCGAAGGATTTTGAGTGCTGGGGTTCTCGCTGGGGACATGCTGTAGGATATGATTGGGACCCCCCATCCACTTCATACTCACACCAGATCCACTTCATACCTATAGAAAGTGTTTAAAAGCCTTCAACCATGGCTGGCTGTCATAATGCCACAACACCATACCAACCATCACTCTAGAAGGAGTGGGCACAGTCGTAGGATTTTCAGTGGGTTTCTCACTGGGGACACGCTGTAGGATATGATTGGGACCTCCCATCCGCTTCATAATAATACAAGATCCAATTCATACATATAAAAGGTAAAAGGGATATGTTGATGGTTTTGACCGCTCTTGGCCAAACCGAGAACAAGGTGGCATCCGATATAGTATGGACAATGAATTTGTGTCCTAGGCAGGGATAGATACGGAGTATTACCTACAACGCGCCAGTACCAGTAGAACCACGCATGACCAGTTTTGGGCAAGTTTTGAGTGTCATGCTGAGACGATGAGGGATACGTCCAAATCAAAGGCTACGCCGGCAATCCAACGACGCAGATCGCTAATAGAGATACTAATCATTATTAATGTAGAGTGGTTAATATAAAATTTAGTTTAACAGATACTCCTACAAACCATCCTTAGCACACTGTTTTTTTGCCTCTTTTGGATAGCGTACCAAACCATGATAATAGCAGCTGTATCGAGGCAAAAACCGCCAAATTTGCACCTCACACCCTCTCTCACATGTCTTGCGAGAGTGTAGATACCCTATTTGTCCATGTATAGTCATGATCTCGGGACGATATAGACGATTCCTTTCGTGTTCCGTTGTGGAAGTACGAGTTTAGGCAGCTTTTTGGGTCGGGAAAATGTAACAAATCAGCGCGCAAATGAGTAGTCTGACGAATAGTCAAATATTGCGTTGAATTTTTGGCAGCTGGATACATGCGATGGGTCGATTGCATTCTCCATCTCACGAGCTTTCAGAATCTGTGATCAAATTTTGTTGTTGCACCTAAAGTAAAGGAGTTATGGAGCTTCAAAGTTACCATGTTACATTAAAAAATCACCGATTTCAAATTACAAATGTTACATTGACATTTTCAAAGACTTCCGGACCACGTAGCTGACCCACCAATAGTGCATTGTTAGATTCGCAAGAGCCTGTAGAATGAGATTATGACCTCAATTTTTTTGAAATTCCAAGATCCGACTGAGAAGGACTCATTTGAGTCGTGTTTGACCACTGATTTAAGGGCGATTCCGATCTAAATTCCCTGATGAAAGAGTAGTTTTACGACAAAGATTGACGAGGCTGACACGGAAGGCAAGCAGGAAAAGGATTCAGTATGGCCAATAATGTTGTAGATTACATTAGCTTACATATTTATGCATTCTTTGGACATCTATACCGGCTTTTAGGTCATTATATGTTGATACTACAAATGTAACAAATTTGTAATGTCAAGGCGAAGGTCCAGTGCACGTCACAGACATAAAATTCGACCGCAACAAGCGAGGAATAGCGCGGTCGGGATGTGTTGGATGGACTGGTGCAAGGACAAGATCATTGAACGACAATTATTCATGTTAGAGCTATCGTCTCAGAGGGGTTGGGTTGTTAAAAATCTCAGACGGCTATTTGGGTCCAGTTTTGTATGCGCGCACAAGGGCGGACCCAAAAAGCCGCCTAAACTCGTACCTTCGAAAAAATGTTACCTCCCACGTAAAAAAATGTTACTTTGTGTACGAATTCTGTGTGGGTGGGAGTAACATTTTTGCGAGAAAAGTGACTGTGGGTGTTACAATAAACCATCAAAAATGAGTACAAAAACCCCCGTGGTCTGAACCCCTTCCATGGATTCCCACGTTGAGGTGAGTACTCCGGAACCATCTGTGTTATTTTCATAACATTTCCGCGATAACATACTGGTACACACTCAATACAAGCCATGAACATGGCTTCCATTTGGCAAATCGATTTGGTATGACCCATGAAAATTATGTGGCCCTACTAGTTGCCGCAGATTTGGCTAGATATGTGAATGGAGTGCTCACCATCAAGATCAAGCAGTGGGAATCGTTCCTGCATGGGTATTACTTTTCGGATTCATTGGTAGAGCATGCCATTGAAGTAGAAAAAAAGAAGATGTCCTTAGATGGCAATAGTAGACAGGCATTGTATGTCATTCAATTTGGCATAATTGGCAAGGATAGTACACGGAGGTTTGAGGACCAGGATCTAGATTCCTTACCTCATAGATCAACTGAATCCATGGTTTTGCAAATGGTATCAGAGCTCTTTCATGACATCAAGGACAAGAACAAGGATGATGATGAGGACAAGGATGACGACGACTTTCCGGATGTCTGGTATGGAGTGGGGCCCGTCTCACAAAAAGTGGCGGTCGATAAGATTTGCCCTTTTTGTTTTTGCCGCTTAGAAATGGGTGCGGTTTCGCCTCAAAACAAGGCAACGATGGTGAACCGTCCGCCCGCCTCATTCTTCTATGAACGGCCGCCATTCAGAGCAGCCGCCGTGGCGCAATGCAATCAACCTCATTAGCGGACTCGGCAGATGGTTCTGTGGCGGCGCGGCGGTCGTGGGCGGCTTCAGGGCTGAGTAGCGGCCGCGTTGCGTCAGCCGCCGCAGCAGCAATTTACAGTGTATTTAGGCTGAATATTGGAAATACCCCATCAATCAGCCGGAGGAGTGTTCTAGAGGCTCCGTTGTGCTTCATATGCATAGGATATCATTGGGTATCGTCGGATTTGAGCAGAAAGGCAGGGAAGCGGTCGAACTGTAAAATGGAGTATTAATATATACGTGAATTTGGGTGTATTGGCATGGATAGGGTATATTTCATGAATAATCGACAATCGACAAATGACACAACAAACGGCAACTAAATGATGGGGGGTGATAGTAGGATGGATTTGGCGCGATGGAATGGCAAGAATAAGGATGACAGGAGTCGTATCGACCCCATTGAGTGGAGCATGCATTTACTAGGTGTTTGTTAGTGTATTACTGGGTGATGAGTGATATAATATCCCAGCTGCTTTCGGAACTATTTAACAATGAACAACCACTGGAGAGACTATTAGAATAGCGTTAATAGTATAAAAAAGCGTACTTTATTATACCAATTAAACTATGGCCAGTGAATGTAAAAAGGGCTTCGCCTCTTATCCGACCGCCACTTTTTGTGGACGGGCCCCACTCCATTGCAGCATGAATACTTGGGACATGAATCTAGCATCGTGTACTGCTGTCGAAGACAAGTAAAGAAAGGAAATCTTGAGGCAGCTTAAATCTTAAATGTAAAGTAATTATTTCCAATTAAAAAACAATTCAGCACCTGCTACAGTGGCTAGTGGTCATAAGGATGCAGCTCCAGCCTGATATCTTCTCTATCGGACCTAAGAGTGATGTGCTTGGTGCAGGAGTAGGAGTCTCTACTGTTAGTACTTGTGATTGATACCCCCAATCCAGTTCATACTCATAGCAGGTCTTCTTTATATATATATATATATATATATATAGTGTGTCAGTACCTGCTACAGTGGCTAGTGGTCATAAGGATGTAGCTCCAGACTTATAATAACTTATATACTATGCTCTCAGGGACCTAGGAGTGATGTGCTTGGTGTTGGTGTAGGAGTAGGAGTCTCTGTTAGTACATGTGATTGATACCCCCAATCCAGTTCATACTCATAGCAGGTCTTCTTTATATATATATAAAGTGTTTCAGCACCTGCTACAGTGGCTAGTGGTCATAAGGATGTAGCTCCAGCCTTATATATGCTCTCAGGGACCTAGTAGGAGTGATGTGCTTGGTGTTGGTGTAGGAGTAGGAGTCTCTGTAGGAATATGACCACTACCAGCATTAAACAACATCAAACACCTTTTACATATATGGACTGGATGTGAAATGAGTACGAAGTTTGCGAGGGGCCCCAATCATAAATCCCACAGCTAGGCCCTCGTGTTTGGTGTTTGTCATACAGGGTTACCTAGCCTAGTACTCATCACAGTAGAAGGTGCTAAAACAAGTCTTATTATATATAGTGTGGAAGTGCAGTCCACTCTACAGTGATTCTCCACCTTAACCATGACATAGGACATAGTGGTCAGATAGGTGTTATCATGGTGCCAAGTACAAGTAACATTAACATGCTGGGTGCTGGGAGTGTTTATGTTTATGTTTAGCTACAACCATATGACCACTACGAGCATATAAACAACATCAAACACCTTTTATATGTATGGACTGGATGTGATATGAGTATGAAGTGGGTGGGGGTACCATTGATGGCATAATGCTATGCCCTTTGATTAGCTATTCTAATTCTACTCTAGACAACAGTTCGACCCCAACCTTACTTATCATAATACGTAATTATCTATTTTGTGAGCCTAGTAGGGACTCCCATTCATACCACAGATACAACTATATAACTATTCTACTAGACTAGGACTCTACCTCTCCCAAGAGCAGATACCATATCAGTGTGGGGTTGCATCCACATGACTTGTAATCATGTTAGAATGTGATTAGAGCAAATATTATACGAAGTCAAAGGGAGTCCCTTGGAGTCAGGAGTCATAAGTATGCAACCTCATACCTCATACTGGTAGCCATGTGGATGACAGGTGGATATGAAGGAGTGGGAGTCAAAACAGCCACAGGCTGGATTCTGCTGACACCTATATAACCACACACACACACTTGCTAATGGCAAGACATATTTAAAAGCTCAGTAGGAGTATCTATGTTAATAATTGATTGTTGATTGGTTTGTTGATGATAAGTTAACACTAAGCAAAAGTAAAAAGCTAAATCATGATAAGCATCCTTATAATTATTTCATTTATAACCAGTGTTAATAAGACAACACAACAAGACAGTTACTTTGTCGCCTTGTCTGTGATCGACAATTCACCGAGTGTCAATCTCATTGTCATCAAACCTGTAACTGTAATATTATTTGCCACAATCATAAAGTTCCCCCTACTACTGTATTTGTAACGTCGTTTCTCCCTCCCTCTTCTCTGCAAAGAGACTGAACAACGGAATTTGGAGTAATATGGAATACTTTATCGATTTCCATTGTTCTAGACTGGATGGAACATTCAAGCCAAAGTGGCGCAGCGTCGCCGCTGCGCTACGATGGAAAATAGTTAGACAGCTGGGCAGTGGCGGCTACATTCTTCATCCCCCCACTCAATTTTGACCAATCCCAACAACAAAAATGAGCCGAAATGTAAATAATGAAAACAGCTTTGCCCAGGCTTCTGGAGTTGCCGGTGGTACTTGTGAATGCCAGGGGGGATGCCCCCCCGGACCCCCCCTCTGTTGGTGACGTCAGGGCCCATTCCCCCTTTATTTGTTTTCTTCAAGAAAAGTTTTTTGGCAAATGAGCGGGAAAATATTTTTCCGTTAAGGTCTGGCTGTTGCATGGCCCGCATCCTCAGAGTTCCACTTGTAAGCACGTGAAAAGCGGACAGGAGACAGAGGAACAATAAGGGCTGCCGGGCTTCTTCAGGAGTAAACTCCAGAAGAATCAATAGAATAAAAGAGTAAGAGTGTGTCGTCCGTCTGTGTGTCTGAGGCCCAAAATTGTCCATCATGAATTGAATTTTTGTCACCCAAAATTGTCCACATGTTCTGAATTCCTACGTACTCTCCCCACAATCCCTCCCACACAAACCCCGATAAAACCTCCATAACAAGCCCACAATCACATACTCCACTCATAACCAGCCAACTGTCACATACTCCACCCATAACAGCCCACAATCACATACCTAACGAGTCCACAATCACATACTCACAACAATGCAAAAAGTCCACACTCACATCATAGAACAAGGTAAAACTTTCACTCTTCAACAGCCCATGCCGTGGACGACGCCTATGTTGCCAACAACCAATACCCAAGTATAACATGCCTCGGACACAGCACACAGCCAGAAAAACCGGAAGTGATGCCTCAAAAACCAGAAGTGATGCCTCCGGAAGAGATGATACAGCAGCTTACGCTTCGAAGAAGGAGAAGTTGTTGTACAACCTGAAAAATCATGTTTATGCACAACAGTTCAGATCAATTCATGTTCCTGGTGAAGTTGGTATTGTTGCTATTAGAGATATACCAAATTAAACAGATCCTTTCATACTCTGCAACATTTCAAAGAATCCAGAAGTGATTAACATTCGTCAGAGTTCACTAGTGGGAATCTTAAGTGACCATGCGAAGAAATATATTACCCCCCCACATAACAATTGATGGTGAGAAAGAATACCCTATCAATGTGATTGATCTTCAAGGTGCGAATATAAAATTCTATGTCAAAACAACTAATGACGCTAATCAGAGCAACTGCAAATACACACAAGGACCAGGATACATGACAATTATGACTACAAGACTTATCAAAAAAGGTGATGAGATGCTGCTTTTTTATGAGATCCCTAATTAAATGACAAATTGAGTAACGATAATGATCCTTTGGATCTGAAGAAGAAGAGTACCGGGAAAACGTATGCAAACAAATTAAACTAGTGATTTATGCTGTTTTACATGACATCTTTAGCTTGCGGAGGGATGTATTATTCTACACCAAATCCCGCAGCCGTTGTATGGAATATATATATTCCTCTATCCACCTGAGCGGCGTACCCCAATCGGCTTGTAAGTATTCACAGAGATTATATGTAGGTACGATACCTACATACGATACAGTTTCTTCGCGGGGCTTTTCACTTTTCCACACCAGAACCTACATCAGCCAAAATTTTCGACAACGCAGGCCCCACGACCAAGTGAACAAGGACCGAGTAGACTGCACGTTGAGATACGCTAGACAATGACGAGAGTTACGCTGAGGCACTGTGAAACAAGGCTGGATTACTGGCATCGTCGTTCTGATCCTATGTGCAATCGATTCCGAAATCTCACTTTAATCGTTGTCGCCTTGTCGTCGTCGACAACGTTTGCGTTGGCTCAGCCTTTTACACCCTCCTCACTTCCGCTGACAAATGCCACACAGCCGACACTATCACATAATCCAAGCACTAGTTTGATGCCTTCAATTTTGCCAAGCATGATACACAACAAAAATGAGAAGCAAGGCACGAGGAATGCCACAACGATAATTCCGACAACATCACACAACCCAAGTACTAGTTTGATGCCATCAATTTCGCCGAGCATGGCACCAAGTTACGCACCATCAAAACAACCTACAGCACTTCCCTCCATTACGCCGTCAATTCGTCCAACAGTGTCTGCTTCGCCATCTAGTGAACCAAGTAACAGCCCCACGGAAACTAGATCACAAAATCCAAGCTCTGAACCAACCTTGAACCCATCATCAAATCCAAGTCGATCTTTATATCCTACATTGCTGCCATCTGGTTTTCCCACTGTGTCTACAAATCCAACACCAACACCATCGTCAAAACCAACATCATCGAAACCCACGTCAAAGCCCACATCGTCGAAACCCACCTCCAATCCAACAACAAACAGACCAACATCTAAGCCCACAAGTAATCCTACGAGACGTCCGACTCTTAAACCGACAATTCCTCCAACAGCTCGTCCGACTCTTAAACCGACTCCAACAGCTCGTCCGACGTTGTCACCCACAATCCCACCAACATTCAACCCCTTACCTCCACCCACCCCGTTACAGGGACCAATACAAAGCAGGGATTTGACAGTGACTCTACGAGGTATTGACAGCATTCAAAGTTATTCCGACTGGGAAAGAGCTACATCAACCTCTTTTACTAAATATTACAACGATGGATCGGAGTTAGTGGATGCAGTGGTAGTTGTTAAGATCTCAAGTATAAAGGAGAATGGTTTCACGAGGACACGACGATTGAATGGGAGAGAGCTACAACCAGATCCATCGATAGAAATTGCATACAATCAGGATTTGTACTATGGAAGTCGAGACTCAAGTTTTTTGAGTGAAGAGCAACTCGCTAGATATCCGTTAAGTAAGGATGAAAATCGAGAGAGTTATATTAACTCATTGAAGCAACTTGATGGCTACGATAATTTGAGTGGTGTGTCGACAATAAGAGATTCCACAGCTCCTGTTGTGATACCACTGAATCCACCAGACAAAAAGAATAATGTGTTTGCTATTGTCGGAGGATCATTCTTAGCTATAACTGTCATTGTGGCTGTTGGGTTGGTTGCTTTCCAAAAGGGAAAAAAGTACAAGGATCAGGTGGATATTGATGATGAAGATGTTGTTGCTGTCGAAGATGCTCCCAGTGCCATGGATGGATATGATAGGAGTGTACTCAGATCCCCAGGCGAACAAAGCGAGGTCACATTTGACTATGATTATACAGATATTGTCAGCCAGGGAAGGAGTCCACATTCAGTACAAGAAGGTGATCAAAGCGTTCAAAGTGGCCTCACTCTCGATCTTGATCAGTCGCCATACCACAACAGTGGAGTTAGTCCTATCCATACGGCTCAAATTGAGCAAATTATATACCATGATGTAGATCAAGACTTTCTTGACACGCTATACGGAAGGCCAGTATCAGCAACACTGGTAGGAGTCAGCCCAGCTGAAAGGCCTACGTCCACACCCGGATCGTCTTCTGTCAATGTACACGCCCCATCTGATAGAGACAGCGCGTCTCCTGTCAATTTACACGATCAATCTGGGGCACGGAATGTGGATCAAGGCGAAGATCTCACTGACGCTATATATTCTCCGCGTGGCATGCTAGATTCGGTAATCGAGACTGAATATGAGGACCCATCTCTTGGCGCAGCATCTTCGACTGTTTATTCGGAAGATATTGATGACCGTGAGTATTACAGCCGCGACTACTCAGAGGAAGGCAAACTATCTTACAATACTGACGATGACGAAGATGTTATAGATACCAAACCTGATCCAATGCAAGTCAAGGATGCGCCTAGAATACGTAAATCTATCTCTTCCAACGGAAGTTCAAAGGCATCAACAAAAAGCTCAGCAGATACTGTCATTGAAACAGCTGAGAAGGCTATATTGCAGGCTCAAGAAATCCTTGAGAAATTGAGCGAAGATTAATCTATGTACATTGATTATCGTTTTCTAATTTCATGTTGCTTCACACTCGTATTTGGCCGATTGTGCTACGACCGATGGCAGCAATCGCTCAAGATCGTAATGTACGGAATAGTAATTGTCACTGCACCTATCCCTCCGGATAAGTGATAAATTTTTAGACTTAGTCAACTGATACATAAAAAACTAATCATTGCACTACTTTTCCTCTTCCACAACTGTCTTATCCTCGGGAGGATACCAAGCACTTAATAATGCCGTCCAAACAACACTCGTCAATAGAACAGCATTAAGTTGATGCCTTACAGGGACAAATTGAAAGTTCAGAAGTTGTACAGGAATCCAAAATGACCACTGTGCGTATTGAGTAGGCATCAATACTTCTGTAATACGATCATAAGTCTGGTCCAAACTCAATCCATTCATCAAACCCATGGCGCCGTGATATAATGAGTTGCTAAACCAACTCCAATAGACAAACTGTTCCATTACAGTCTTGAAGACTGTAATACTTAACCCCTGCAACCCAGCCTTAATTGTCATCCACTCTAAGAAATTAAAGTGCAAATGACTCAACGGGGCATGAATGACAAATCCATAAAATACCGCCTTGGCTGTTCGAAGGACATCGTACACAAATTCCTTCTTCACAGGAGCAGCCAACTCCGTCAACCCTTCGTCATCTTTTGCAAAAGCAGGGGGGACCACCTGAGCAACACAATCACCCAATCCCCATAAGATGGAGCCGGTAATTGCCTTGGTTAGGACAGGTTGAGAATTTAAATGACTTTCATACCATTGTACAAACCCCCCTCCTGACTTCGTCGAGGAAAATGGTCGATACGATGGAGCATGATGGTGTGTCTTCACTACGAACGACTCTGTGAATCGCTGTGTTGCTACAACACCATGATTGAGTTTTGTACTCGTCATCATCGAGGAGTAGTACCGACCACCACCAAGGACCGACGCGCCGCAGCCGGTCGGTACGAGATGCAGTGCCATGGTGGAATGGTGAGGTCCACCGTGTCTCGGGGTGTAGGCGACTTCGCAGTTCCGGCATTAAACCGATATTCCCCAGCAAACCTCGCCGTTCTTGCCAAAAACGAAATCGGCAAAAATCGGCAAGAACGGGATTGTATAACTCGTAGAATGTATAATTTTCTTAGGTTAGGTTTACTACGTCTTTAATCTCATCGGCGGGAGAACTCCCGCAAAAATCTCATAGTTCTGTACCTTCCTTAATCTTTGCTTCTGAGGCCTTGGCAGCAACCCTCCTCGTATTATCCCTAGTCCTCATCAAGTTGATTATTGTATAATGCCTTGACATCCCGGTTGATCATTGCGTGACAGTTTTTCCACGTCAGATTCATTGTTATAAAACCTCGGCGTCCCATTTGATTGTTGCAAAATGCTTAGTCGTCCCAGTCAGAACAATTGTTGTAAAATGCGCCGTTGTCCTGTTCAATTGTTACATGATGCTGAGATGCCCCACGTCGTATTCCTTGTACTTGGGATATCCCTCGTCCTCGAGATTTAATGGAGTATAATATCCAGTCTTCCCATGGTCCATGGTAGTATCCTCGTTGTCACTCCTCGTCACAATATCACTAGTCCTTGTCAAGATTATTGTTGTATAATTCCCAGTTGTCCACGTCAGGATAATCATCATCCCTTGTCCTCGCAATATCCCCCGTCCTTACCAACTGATGGGTAAAGGCTGAGTCGTGCCACACCATATCCTCGACATACGACATACGACATACCATTGTTATTGCGATTTGCGATATCCCCTCCTTGCAGCCAATTGATTGTTGTATTTGTCAGTCGCCCACGGCAGTTCCTCAGATGTCCCTCCATCCCCGTCGTCAACGTCGAGTTGGTCAATTCCTTATTATTTACATCGCTCATAGATTCTTTCCATGCCGATTTCCCCTGTCATGCATCAACGATGAGTAGAAACAATAATAAAGAGGGAGAAGGAAATCACAGTACTTCAGTAATATCAAGGTTAGGGTTGGTTGGAGGTGGGGGTGCTGTTGTTATGGTTTAATGCTGGTTGGAGGTGTGGGTGTTGTCGTCGTCATCGTTGTCTTGG
>Ga0247843_1008733_pt1 | contig 11642 bp, 6 predicted proteins | sample LaCruzMarch2017__FD_192420 | JGI IMG/M metagenome (GOLD analysis project Ga0247843, IMG submission 192420) | Freshwater microbial communities from meromictic Lake La Cruz, Castile-La Mancha, Spain - LaCruzMarch2017_8m | ecosystem: Environmental > Aquatic > Freshwater > Lake | place: Spain...
TGCCAACTGCATCGATTCGGTGATCGTGTGCTCGGAGCCTTTCGCCGTGGCCTACGGCCTCGATTTCTTGGATGACACTCTGGTGATCGATATCGGTGCGGGCACGACCGACCTCTGCCGCGTGCACGGGTCGATGCCATCGGCCGAGGATCAACGGACCCATTACGTGGCGGGTGATTCCATCGATCAGTCCCTCTCCAAATTGATTCAGGACAAGTACCCGGAGGCTCAGTTTTCCATCAATATGGTGCGTGCTATCAAAGAACGGCACGCCTCGGTCAGCCCGAAGATGGAGGAGGTCGAAGAGGTTTTGCCCGTCGGTGGTAAGCCCACGAGTTTTAATCTGACGGAGCAGGTGTATTCGGCCTGTTACACCATCGTACCGCCGACGGTCCAGGCCCTCCAGGACCTCATCGCCACCTACGATCCGGAGTTTCAGGCCAAGATGCGCAACAACATCTTGTTGGGCGGCGGTGGCAGCCAGATTCGTGGACTCGGAAGGGCCATTGAGAAAGGGCTCAGCGAGTACGGCGGCGGCAAAGTCACCCTGGTTGAGGAACCTCAATTCGCGGGTTCCAACGGAGCCTTGAAGATCGCTTTGGACATGCCGACGGAATTCTGGGCCGAGTTCCGGACCAACCGAGAGCTGGCCGCGCAGGGCATGAGCGGTCTGGTTTCCTGATTCTGGCGACGGGGAAACACCTCGTTGAGTTCGGACTCGGGACACTGGGGCACAACCACTGCAGCCCCGGGCGAAATCCTATGGGCGTTACCCCACATCAACGGCTGGATCCAGCCCGGCCCTCGGTCGTGCTGAGGGCGGCGCTGGTCCGACGGATGGTGATGAGCGGCTATCGGCCTGAGACCGATGGTTCAAGCCCCTCCGACCTCCTCCGATGGCTTTGGAAACAAGCCGGCTCGGGGTTGCGCTTTCGGATTCTCCGCTCTTTGGCCCAAGCCCTGGAGCGACGCCGCCGCAAACGTCCGGTGGTGCGCTTGCCAGAGACCCCGCCTCCGGACTCCTCACTCATAGCCTGGCTCAAGGCACATGGCCATGGGATCGCCGACTTGCCCGCGCCGTTGCGCCGCCGGCCCGACCCGGGTGAAATTGCGTTGCGCTGGCTCCGGCGGTCGATCCATCGCCGTCGTCGGCAAAAACTCTCCCCGCCGCCGCCGGTGTTGGATCCTACCGTGGAAGCGTGGAAGACCCGCCATGAATCGGGATCTCCACGGATGGTCCGCCCCTCGGGGCCGTTGCTGACGCCCCGGACTCGTCGGCGCAAGAATCCGCGCCGCGTTTTCCGAGACGAACTGGAGTCGGAACTACCCGAACCGCCCCAGCGGCCCGAACTGACTCAGCGTTGGCACGGTGGTGAGCCTTCACCAGCGACCGCACCGACAGGGTGGGTTCCCCCGGCCGAACTGGCACGACGCCAGCGAGCCTCAAACCGCCAGTCTGGATCCCTTCGGGTCCTGCTGTTTGGCCTGCGGGCACTGCGTCGCACCGTGCGCATGGCGTTGCGACTGCGAAAGGTTCCCCCGACAGCCGAGGCCCCCCAGACTCCGCGCGCCTTGGAAGATCAGGATTTGGAGGCCAGCCTTCAGAAGGTCTTGGAGCGGCTGTTTGATGGACGATTCCAGGACGTCCGCCACAGTCGTGACCTCCTTCGGGGTGTCCGCCAACTGTTGGAGGCGGATACGGATCGACCGCTCGAGAAGGATCTCGCCCTCAAAGACGAACAAATCCAGATGCTGGAGCAAAAGATCCGGCGTCTGGCGGATCTGCTGAAGGAGAACGAACGTCAGCGCGAACTCATGCGCACCACCGGCGGGGTTAAGGTGCAGTTCGTCTCCGGAGTGGGCGCAGTGGACCCTGGGGTCAAGTCCGGGGATCCGAAGCGGAAGGTCAAACTCGACCTCATGCGCGAGATTCGCTCCATGAACCGCGAGATCCGCAGCGAGGTGAAGGCCTTGGCTCGATCGTCATCATCGCCAACGCCAACACGTCCCGAGGAGCTAGTCCTGGGCCCTCAAGCCTTGCCATCCGAATTGCTGCCGAATCCAAAAGCAGCGGAGTCTCCCTCGACCGAACCCGTCGAGTGAGTCCTCCCGCCCTCATCGAGGCGGCACTACCGTTGAACCACCCTTTAACCACCGTTTTAACCGGTCATGGACTGGTGGCGAGCCGCAGGGCTCATGAATTAACCGGTTGAAGCGACGCTCCGAAACTGCTAGCAACACCCCAGTGGGTTCTGAGTCCACCTCCAGTGAGCGAGTTCTCACGGTCCTTCCGACCGTTGTGCGGCTCCGTTTGGGCGGTGTTCATCAGAAAGTCGGACTCGATTCTGTATGTATTTTGTGACCAGAGGGGCCAGCCGCGGTTTGCTCAAACCGCTGTTTGCTTGTTTGTGTCTGATCGGATGGGCCAACCGGGTCACAGCATTTCTCGCCGAAAACGCGGATCTGACTCATACAGCATCTCCTCCAAGCCAGGTTACGGTTCAGGAAGGGGAAACCGCCTACCGCATAGCGCGTCGCTACAAATCGGATGCGGTTACCATGGATCAAATGCTCTTGGCGCTCCTGCGCGAGAATCCAGGAGTGTTCCAGGCCGGCAGCCTTCATCGAATCCGGGCCGGATCGGTCTTGGCAATCCCATCCCATCCGGCGGTCCAGAAAACATCGCCCGTCGAAGCTTCTCAGATCGTCCAAGGTCAAAACCGTCGTGTTTTGAGCGAGGGCCCGCGCGTGGGAGCCAAAGTCGGTGTCGCTGACTCAGTTCTACCCAAAGAGTCCCAGGCCAACGTCAGCAGTGTGCGGCCTTTTGCTGAAACCGCCCGTCCTGAAGTTGTGCGTATTCCAGCGACCACTCTTCCGGATGCTCGGCAGAGCGCGGTGATGAGTGACCCCAAATGGACTAGACTGCGTTCATTGGTCACGGGTTGGATGGGGCTATTGCTGATAATCTGTGTGATGCTGTTGTTCCTGTATCGCAACCGAATTCAGGATCGACTCCGACGCCGACAACCTTCCTCGGCATCGAATCAATCCAGTTCAGGATCCTTGGAGCGAAGAACCCCAAGTGTTCTGCAAATGATGGTGGGGGTGCGGGATTTCAATCGCCAGATGCGCTTGGAAATCAAAACCTGGATCAATTCCCAGGGACGGCTTTCTAAATCAATCCTCCCATCGGGAAGCGATTTGAAACCCTCTGCCTGCGTCACTGAATCATTCAGTTTTCAACAGATTGCCCAGAGTGATTTTTTTGTCCTGCAGAATCACACTCCAATATCTCAGTTGATAGAAGCAGATCGAGGTGTCCGCTTCTTGGGCCATGGCTTACATTTAGATTTCAAATTTTTTAGCCATAAACCCGCGGTTTCTATCTTGGGCCCAGTTGCTTCAGAACTTAATGCCGTAGGAATCTCCGAAACTCCTTCCCTTACTTCTCGTTCATCATCTCCGCAAACGACCGTTCAGAACAATAAATCCATGAAACAATCCGGATTTTCATTTTCACCTGCCGACTATTTGGCCAACCAGCAAATCCAAATGATGAGCTTGGAGGAAGAGGGGGTTTACATTCGCTTGTTATCTTATTGCTGGCAGAATGGTTCAGTCCCCAAGAATCCTGAGCAAGCGGCACGCCTGGTTGGCAAGGGTGCTTCAACCACCGTAGTTGCCTCGGTGTTGTGCCTGTTTCAAGCGACCCAGAATCCCGAGGAATTGACGCATTCGGAGCTTCAGCGACAACGGAATCGTCTGGCGCACTGGAAGGAAAAGTCTGCGGCCGGTGGTCGGAAGTCGGCTGCGAGCCGAAAGGGTGGATCAACCACCCTTAAAACGGTGCTTGAAAAGCCGCTGCCAACCAGGAGTGTAGATACTCAAAAACCACCAACTCGGGTCCCGTCGCCTCAGAAACTTACCCCGTCGCCGCCTCTTGAAGTCGTTTCAAAAGCTCCGGAACTCGACTCTGAGGCCTCCCAAGAGGCGTTTGAGCGGTATGCCATTGCCGTGGGCCTATTGGCGACGGACGGGGCCTTTCTGCACCGGCAATGGCGATCCAAGGATTCGGAGCTTCGGACGGGTTGGACTTCTGGGTGGCGGCAACTCCTGACTGCCTGGAGGGATCAAGGGCGATTCCCGAGCCAAGCCAGCAATCTTGGGGATGGTCGAATATCCGAGAAGGAGCGTATCGCTACACCGCTAACAACAAAAACAGGAGCAACAGCAGTGATTCCGCCTCAATTGTCCCGGGATTTCCCCAAGTTCGTAGCGTCCCAAACGCCCTATTCGTTCCGGTTTGATGGATTTCAAACCGCGGATGGTTTGTAGTCGTGACGATTCCTAAGGGCGGGTTGACTGAGTTGCAGTTTCCTTCAAACGGGTTTCATGGATGTCTCGTTATCGGCCTTCGTCGACTCCGTGGCTCGCTCGGCGGATTCGTCTCGAAAAAGAGTCTGCCCCGTTCTCCGTTTTCTCCCAATGTATTCGCTCCCGATGAGCTGTTGAAGGATGTTTAGGTTGCCAATAAAAACCACGGACCCTCTGCCGTTCCACCGTGTTCAGGTTCAAATTTTGTTTTAACGCACGGACTGCGGAGAAGAGGCTTCTACAGCACGGGGCTTTGGAAGCAGATCGTGCGTTGGATGAGTACCACCGAGTTCTGTGGTTCAATACATGAGACTCAAATCTTTATCGCCCCTGTTTAAAGTGGGTAGTGTTATTTTAAATTTAATAATTGTGATTCAATGGCGATCGAAAATCTGCGGATTAGAGTTTTTGAGTGCTGGGTCCGCATGGTAAATTTTTAGGAATTATTTTAAATTTTTGTTTAAGATATTTTCATATGATTTTCGATGTAATTCTTGATGCTGTGTCGTGATTCTCAGTGATGAATATTGTTTGCGGTTGATGTTTTGCATTTCCAGCGCGCGCTGCCTGAGTTAGTGGTGTTGGAGTGCTTTACTTTAGGAAATTCGCGGTTTTGCAAATATTGTTTTTGTGGTGATGTGAATTTGGTTTTCAGAAAGGGCAGGGATGGTGTTAAAAACGTGGAACCTAGTGTTAGATTTTCGAGCCGCATCTTTGGAGGTATTTGATTTGGAAACCGGCTTTTTTGAATGGCTGCTGATATTTTATATTTCGATTTGATTTAATAAAACGCTATCGTGCGATTTATATTTATATTATAAGCATGCTAAATTTTAATCATGCCATGTTCTTTAGATTTGCTGTGATCCTATTGTGATGAGACGTTGGTTGGGTGCTGTATCCCACGCGAGGCGTCGATCAAATCCGTGCGGAAATGTTCCTCGATCGTTCACCGAGGAAATCTCGGACTGAGGCCGGTTGTGACTGGCGCGAATTAAAAGATCTCTTCCACTAGCGGTTGCGCTCCGGGAGCAGTCAGAGGCCATAAAGACTGGCTCTTAGGTGGTGGTGCTACGCTCGCAAAATTGGGCCAGACGGTGAAATGGATAGCCTCCCTGTGTGCGGATCGGTCGGGCTACCGAGGATGGAACGAGCCACCTCCATGAGCCTGGTTGCGCGAGGGTTCGAAAGGTAGGAATCGGTCCACCGTCGGCTCGGTGTGGGTAGAAGCGTCGGGTGGTCCAACGGCGTCGGTTGTTGCTCGGGCCCGAACGACTTGGAAACGGGCTGGGTTGGGAGCCGATTCGGGAGACGGCGTTGGGTGGAAAACTGGGCCGTGGAATGGCGGGCGTCCGGTCGAGTTGAAGCCGGGTCCGGGCATCCCCGAACGATAGATCGGATGCCTACCCACGTTGAAACCGGCCATGAGCCGAAGGGGAGTCGGCGATGAGTCTGTGACCGACCCGATCCCACGGAGGGGTTATCTCGAGGCGGGCCGCTCCGAGGGAGGGATGATCGGTGGAGAGCGCGTCCAATGATCTCTTTGAGGCAGTAATCGACCAGTCGACTTAAAGCCTTACAAAACACAACAAATCCATTGAGTTGTGTTTTAAAAACCCATAAAAACTCTGATTCAAGAAATGAAAACCCAGCAAACGCCCCTTGAAATGGCGGAAAAAAGCCCGACAAATACCCATCTGATGGGTGTTGTTGGATTGAAGCTGGGTTTATTGGAAATCATCAGCACCTCACGAAAAAGTCCCACCTCGGACGCCACCGATCCACTGAACGTCCGTTCGTTGGCCGACCAGGTGGGGGCCTCGTTGCGAACCGTCGAAACAACTCTGGCTCGCATGGTACGGGAGGGGTTGATCTCGGTGGCTCAATCCAAGCGCGGCCGTGGCGGTTGGGTCCGCTACGCCATCGCCGCTGGGTTGCTTGAAGAAATCCAGAAGGCTCAGGCGGAGGGAACCTGGCCCTCGGCCCTTTCGGCCCCGTCGCGATTGGGGCGTTCGGGAGGCTGGCCGCCCCGACTGCCTGGGGCAGAATCCCACGGCCACCTGTCCGGGTTTTCGGGCAACCTGGGTGGGGGTGCAAGCTCCCGTCCCCGAGTCGTCCAAAACTCTCGAGAGATTCCCGATGAATGGCTGGAAGTGGATTGTTCATTGTTGCATGAAGAACAGGTGATGTTGGGTCCGAGTCATCTTCGGCAGGTATGGAAATGGGGCAATGTGAGCCTCGATGAATTGCGCCTATCCATCGAGGCCTTCGCCTTCGACATTCGGGTCAACCGCAAAACAATCAGGATGGGATCGATCAATGGATTTATGGAGATCCTCAAGAGCGGTCCTTATGGACCTCCCGCTAACTTTGAGACTCAGGCGGACACCGTACGCAGGCAAAACATAGAACGACTGGAAGCCTATCGGGCGCGGCAGAAAGATCTGGATCGACGGGAGTCCGAGCTTGCCTTTAGTTTATGGCGGGACGGCATGAGCGAGGCGCGCCTCAGGCAATGGTTACCCGTGGAACTTCAAGACCAACCGTTGGAAAGTCATGCCGTGCTGAGCTCCCTTCGATTGATATACGAGCAAATGCCTCGCAAGGGAATGTGATTGAGTTCTGGCCGCTGAGTGCACCGTACCCGGGCCTTTGGGCGACATGGGCGGGCTGGTTGCCAATGACTTGAGCTGACTATTTTGGACTCAAAACGCAGTTGAAACCATTCATGAGACAATTGGCTGTCTGTTTGTCAGGCATGCTGTGGATCGTGCCGCCACTGGCTGCGGCAGAGCCCGCTATTTTGGCCCTTCAAGCCGAGCCAATTACAGGCACTCGGTGGGTCGATATTTCCTACAAGATCCAAGATCCAGACAGTGATGCGGTCTCGGTGTATCTGAAGGTTTCTGCGGACGGTGGGCAAACCTGGGAGGTGCCGACAGTCTCTGCGACGGGTGCGGTGGGACGGGGGATTAAACCGGGAGTTATGCAGCATATCCGGTGGGATTCGGCGGTGGATCTTCCCAATCGATACAGCAAGACCCTCCGGTTCAAATTGGGCACCACCGATTGGGAGCCTCCTGGCGGGATGAATCTGATCCAAGAGGGCTCTTTTGAAATGGCGGGTCCGACGCATGCGGTTCACCTCTCCGAATATGCAATGGACGTTCATGAAATCACCAAGGAGGTTTGGGATTCCGTCCGGAAATGGTCATTGGATCACGGTTATTTGGATTTGCCGATGGGTGAAAGCTTTGGTGCTGAACATCCCCTTCACACGGTCAATTGGTTTGATTGCGTCAAATGGTGCAATGCCCGCAGCGAAATGCAGGGATTGAAGCCCGCCTATTATGTCGATGCCGCGTTCACCATTGTTTACCGGAGTGGACGCATTGCTCCACATGTTGATTGGCAAACCGGCTATCCGCTGCCCACGGAAGCCGAGTGGGAGAAAGCCGCCCGGGGTGGCGCTACCGGTCATCGATTTCCGTGGAGTGATTCAGAGAAGATCACTCCCGATCGCGCCAATTACGATGAGTCCGAGAAGAGCGGTTCGGTGAAGGTGGGCTCTTACCAGCCCAATGGGTTCGGATTGTACGATATGGCGGGCAACCATTTTGAGTGGTGCTGGGACCGTTACGGAGACTATACCGCGGAACCTCAGGCTGATCCGCACGGCGCGAGCGTGGGAGTCCATCGGGTCTTTCGTGGGGGCAGTTGGTACGACAACGCCAAGAACTGCGAGATCGCAAACCGTCGAGCTTTCACACCGGATACTGTGTACAACCGGGTGGGTTTCCGGTCGGTGCAGCCGAAACCGGCCCGACCGTGGATGGAATCGGAGACCAAAGATGTAACTCTGGACAGCCATCCTCGACTCATCGTCAACGGTCGTGAGTCCGACACCGCCGTGAAGGTGGGAGATCGGGCAGCCGTCCGACTGCTCAATCGATTCGATCGCGGGCAGATATTCTACACCACAGACGGAACTCGCCCATCGGTGACCTCCCAAAAGTACACTGGAGAGTTTATCGTGGATCGGAGCGTCGTCCTTCGCGACTTGTATCTGAACGAAGAATTGACCGAGACCCTGGAATTACCCCCGATCCGCCTCCAGATCGTGCCGTCCTTCCTGCTAAAATCCTCGGTGACCGGTCAAGGCCGGGTGGAGTGCTCTCCGCAACAAGACCGCTACCTCCAGGACGAAGTGGTTCAAATTCGGGCTATTCCGGTCGATGGGTGGCGATGGGTCCGATGGGAGGGAGATTTGAGTGGCACCGGGCTTCAGGCCCCGCTGACCATGACGGCCAGCCGAGCGGTTCATGCAGTGTTTGAGCCCATTCCGCGGCACGCGCTGAGCGTCGAGGCCCGAGGAGGAATGGTAACGGGAGGGGGAACCTACTTTCAGTCCCAGCAGGCGAACCTGAAAGCCATAGCCAGCGACGGATGGGAATTCTTGGGATGGAGTGGCGACCATGTAGGCCTCGAACCCAATTTGTCGTGGGAGGTGAAATCTCCGGCACATTTGGTCGCGACCTTTGGGACCCGCATCAGCACCGTGGCAACGGGTGGCGGCAAGATTGTCTTGGAGCCCGCGATGAAGGTGTATCCGCACGGCACTCGGGTGAGGGTGCTTGCGGTGCCGGATCCCGGCTACGGGCTCTCCGTCTGGGGTGGTGCCGGAGTGGGGCAGGCCGACAGCGAGTGGTCTTTCACCGTGACCCAGGCCTCCCCCAAGATCTCAGCCCTGTTTGGCCCGGTGCTCAAGCCGTGCCCGTAGTGAGAGCAACTATGAAGCTCAGTTTATCGTCACCGGTCCGATCCATGAGCAGGCGACGTGATGCAACGGGTTTCAGCCCATGGCATTCCGAGCGCGATCGTAGCACCGCACTCCCTCACGGAGGACAGGTCGCGTGACTGTCGGCGATGATTCTGGCATGCGCCTGACGCGGGCCGTTGAAGAGGCAGAGCGCCACACGGGCTGTGAGGTGATCGTCGTTGGATTCGCCTGCGCGGATGGCTACCTCGACATCGCGTTTCGCAATGCCTTCGTTGTCGCGCTCGTCGCTCTTGGCCTCGTGCTGATGGTGCCAGTCGACATCCATGAGGTGCTCGTGTTTCCGATCGTGGCGGGCGCATCGCTTGCCGCGTTTTGGGCCTCGCGCCTACATGCGGTGGCCCGCCTCACCTCGACCCGGGAACGACGGGACGCCGCGATTCGAACGGCGATGGCCGAGGCGTTTCTCAAGCACGGCGTCAGCCGAACTCGCGACCGTGTCGGTGTGCTCATCGCGTTCTTCGAGCTGGAGCGCGACGCCGCTGTTCTGTTCGACACGGGCCTGCAGGCGCGCATTCCCGGTGAGGTGCGTGCATCGATCGCGGAAGCGGTGCGCACGGGCTGCGCCGCGACCGACATCGAAACGCGAGCGGCCTGCATCGCCGCGATTGGTGCACGTTTGGGGGCCTGGGTTCCGCGTGGGTCTGATGACGTCGACGAACTGCCGAACGCGCCCAAAACCGGAGGCGCGCGATGAACGCGGTCCGGCTCAATTCTTCACGGAGCCCGCGGTGGCGCGCCTGGATCGCCTCCCCCTGGGTTTGGGCGTTGCTGGCGATGTCGATCGTGGTGGTCGTCGAGGCGATGGACGTGCGCGTGGGCGGCGGGCACAGCTATGGCGGATCGCGCCGTTCGTCGGGGAGTGGATCCAGTGGAGGTGCGCATTTCAGTATGGGGGTCGGGGGCGGGCAGAGTGGCGACGGCAGCGTCGCCGCTGAACTGCTGATTCGTCTGTTCCTGTTGCTGCCTTGGCCGATGCGCATCGTCCTGCTCATTCTGATCATCGTCGTCCTTGTCCGGGCGAGTAACTCGGGTTCGCAGGTCTCGTATTCGTCGCTTCAGACGGGCTCGCCCACCGGCTTCACTGGAATGCTTCTCGCGGGGCCGCGACTGCCGCCATCCATCAGCGACCAGGCGCAGCGCATAGATCCCGCGTTCAGCGAGGTGCTCTTTCTGGAGCGCGCCGTGGTGCTGGTGAATCGCTTGTTCGAAGCATCGTCCTCACAGCGGGATCTCGAGCCGCTGGCTCCCTACGCGACCGCCGAGGTGGTGGCCGAACTGCTGAAACGAACCGGGGGTGCCCAGGTCCGCGGCGTCATCATCGGACAAATCACCCCGCTATCGGTCGAAACCGAGACCAGCCCAGACGCGCCTGCCGATGCCCCGGCCCTGTTGGTCATTCAAGTGCGCCTGCGGTTGAACCGGCATGTCCAGGGAACGGACGGCGACAACACCTGGTATTCGCATGAGGAGTGGACCTTCGCCCGGGCGGTGGGGAGTCCTCCGATCGACGAAGACAAAATCGATCGATTCGGATGTCTGGGATGCGGCAGCCCCGTCGAACGAGACGCTCTCGGGCGGTGCACCCATTGTGGGACGTCGCTACTGCCCGGAGCGAGCGACTGGTGTGTTCGGAGCGCGTGGGTCATCGAGGAAGAGTCTCGGGGGCCTTTGCTGACGACCGATGCGCCCGAGGTTGGGACCGGCGGCCGGACGGCCAAGGACTCAGGCGTCGAGGTCGTGGCTGCTCGCCTTCTCCCGGGCACTCAGCGTGTAGCATTCGAGGACCGGGCGCGCTCGATTTTCAAAAACCTGCAGCATGCCTGGTCGAAACGCGACCTCCGGGCGATGCGTCCGTTCGAGACCGACGCGCTATGGCAGGCGCATCGATTCTGGGTCGAGGAGTATCTCCGGCAGGGCCTGTGCAACGTGGTCGACGACGTCAAGATCTCGAAGCTCGAGCTTTGCCGCGTTCAGCGCGACGGCGCGCATATCTCGGTCACTTGCCGGATTCACGCGAGTGTCATCGACCGCACCATCAATGAAAGAACGATGGAGGTCGTGAGCGGTCATCCCTCCCGGCCGCGGCGATTCACCGAGTACTGGACATTCGTGAAGCACGCGGATGCCCCGGGGAGCACCGACATGACCCAGTGTCCCAGTTGCGGAGCGTCGATGTCGGTCACGCAGGCGGGAGCGTGCGAGCACTGCCAAACCAAGGTCACACTCGGACGCTTCGACTGGGTGGCCTCGCGCATCGAGCAAGACGAAGAGATTGTCCCCGAGTGAGGATAGTCGGTGGGCTCGGCGAGGTCCGAACCGGCCGGACCTTGGGGGCAAAGGCCGGAATTGAGAGCCACATCCACAGTTGAATTCCGCTGCTGGTTGTCAGGACTTGATGTGATAAGACCGGATTGATCGGGGGGGGTTA
>Ga0247843_1008736_pt1 | contig 11638 bp, 12 predicted proteins | sample LaCruzMarch2017__FD_192420 | JGI IMG/M metagenome (GOLD analysis project Ga0247843, IMG submission 192420) | Freshwater microbial communities from meromictic Lake La Cruz, Castile-La Mancha, Spain - LaCruzMarch2017_8m | ecosystem: Environmental > Aquatic > Freshwater > Lake | place: Spain...
AGTTTACGATGAGGGATCAAAATCAGGCTATTTTCATATTGTCAGATAGTATTTTTATTAAAAAAGCAACTATCAAAGCATATTTAGTGTCTTTTTGACAACTATTAGCTTTTACATTTATCTTTGCTCCAACAATAAATATGATATCAAACATATTCTCCTCCAAAGTTTTAAAATTAAGCTTTCTTTTAGCTATTATTTTTTCAAGTTATTTTTCATTTTCACAAAATTCTCTTAACACTTTTCCTGCACCAACTTTGCGTTGGTTAGCAATTGGAGATTTAGACGTTGGTGGAACGCAACTTACTGTTGAAGCTTTGTACAAAAGAGGTGCAAACGGAAATATTCAAAATATTATTTCTAAACATTTAGATCCTAGTAATGTAAATTATCTATTAAGAGCTAATAATTTTCAAATTACAACAAGTTCAGGATTCAAAGTTGTCAATAGTCCAATTCCAGTAGTCAATAATTTTTGGTATCACATTGCAGCAACCTATGATGGAGCTTCGATTAAACTTTATATCAATGGTTGTTTGGTTGCAGATAGTGCGCATACTGGAACTATCGTAACAAACGACCTTGTAAGCGCAATCGGAACTCGTTCTGCGAGCCCTGCAACAGATCATTTTCGAGGTTCAATTGACGAGTTAAGGGTATGGAATGTCGTTAGAAGCCAACCTCAAATACTTCAAAACATGAATAATTTGCCCAATCCAACGACTCAGACTGGACTTTTGGCTTATTACAAATTTGATGGTGATTATATCAATTTACAAGGAAATACTTCACACAACGGAATTCCACAGGGAACACCAACATTTGATGTTGAAGCTCCTACAATATTGGTTCCTGAAATCACTGATGTCGAAATTGTTGATGCAACATGTTTTGGATATTCAGATGCAAGCCTTTCAATTTCTGGGGTTGGCAATCAAATAACCTATTCCATAAATGGTACAAATTTTTATCCAGATAGTACTTTTAGCAACTTATTGGGAGGAAATATTACTGTCTATATAAAATCATTAGAAGGTTGTATAATTTCAAAAGATACAATTATTGGGCAACCAGCACAAGTACCTGCCCCAACAATTAGTTATAATATGCCGCTTTGTTCTGGTGATTCACTTGCTTTATCAATCGACACGCTTTCTGGTGCAACATGTTATTGGACGGGACCCAATGGATTTTTAAGCAATAGTTTTGATACGCTTATTTCTAATGCAACTACCGCTCAATCAGGAGTTTATTCTGTTTACTTGTTGTACAATGGTTGCTATAGTGATACCATTTCTGATACAATTACAGTTAATCCTGTTTACAATTTGGCTATTACTGAGACTATTTGTTCCAATGAATTTTATACGCTTGGTAGCCAACAATTAAATCAACCTGGAAATTATTTATTAAATCTTCAAACAATCGCAGGCTGTGATTCTATTATCGATTTAACCTTAATTGTAAATCCATCTTATTCGTTTACGCGCGATACGACTTTATGCGAAGGTGAAACTTTTACTTATTACGGTCAAACGCTGAGTGCAACAGGTATCTATCAATTTGATTTACAAACGACTTTAGGCTGTGATTCCATTATAATTTACGATTTAATTGTTTTTCCAATTCCAGCGTCACCAATTTTATCAAACAATAGTCCGCTTTTGTGTCCAAACGATAGTGCCATTTTTGAGGTTCAACCTGTGCTTGGTGGAACTTTTGCTTGGACTGGACCAAATGGTTTCACTTCCGCATTAGATTCATTTTCTTTTGCAGCTCCCGTTCCTTCGATAGGAGATTATTTCGCAACTGTGACCGTAAATGGTTGTGAATCGCCTGAAAGTCAAATTGCACTTGATATTTTGAATATTTATACACTTGATGATTTTGAATTCCCGAACGTTTTCACTCCTAATGATGACAGTTCAAATGACGTTTTAGAGTTGGATGATTATTTCAAAACATGTCAAGAATACACAATGAATATTTTTGACCGCTGGGGAAATTTAATTTATACACAAATCAGTGGTGGTGAGCCTTTCGATGGAAAAACAGCTAGCGGTGATAAGTATCAAGATGGCGTTTATTTTTATAAATTATCCTACGAAAAAGGAGAAAAGAGCGGTTTCTTTCATATCGTGAGGTAGTAGATTAGATTACAGATTGGTAAATTACAGATTACAGATTGGAAAATTGCAAATTGCATATTGAATTATGATTATCTGCAATTTGTAATCTGCAATCTGTTAATCTGCAATCCGAAATTAACTCACCACGTTCGTCTCTTTTCCAAACTGCTTGTAAGAAACAAAAACAGAAGCAAGTGCAAGAATTACCATCACACCAAAACTCAAAGCTAAGTAACCAAATTCTAAAGTTCCTGAAATCAATTCTTTAGTTGCCAAAACAACATTTACCACAGGAATACAAGCCGTCATCAAGTTCAATTCAATCCCTGGGAAAAAACCAACCATCGCAGGCAAAACCATCACAATATTCAGCGGTGTAATAATACTTTGTGCTTCTTTAAATGTTTTCGCGTAAACCGCAATTGGAATCATCACACCTGCAAAGAAAATCGTTAGTGGAAACAACAAACTAAACATTGAAACAATAAACAATGGACTCAAAACCTCGTGAACGATTTTCATAATTTCTTGATTGTCAACGATGTCTAAAAACTCAATCGAGATAAATAAACCGAGTAGTGCGGCGCTTGCAGCCATTAAGCCTGAAAGAACAACTACCATCATTTTTCCGAATAGAATTTGCCAACGAGCCACAGGAGTCGTCAAAAGCGTTTCGATTGTACCACGTTCTTTTTCGCCAGTAAATAAATCAATCGCAGGATACATACAGCCAATAAAACCGAAGGCAATGAAAATGTAGGGTAAAAATCCACCTGCAATCTGTCCAACCATTTTTTTGTCGCTTGCAATGTTTTGATACGAAGTTTGAAACGGCGTTACTTTTCTGAAATCAACTTCCAATTCATCGTAGCGTTTTTGTTGCGCTTTCACTTCTATGATTTTCATGTATTGCTCGGCACGTTCATTAATTCCAATTTCTGTAGCGTCAAAGTACCAAGTCACGCGAGCTGGTAATTGCGCCTCCAACGTTTGATTAAATTGTTTTTCTGTTATTATTCCAAGTTGAATGCTATCTTTCTTTAATTCCGTCATTAAGGAAGCTGAATCTTTAAAGAACACCAGTTTTTTCGCTCCCATTTCACTCGGAATCTCATTTAACTGCTGTGCGAAATAGGAGTTTTTATCCCCAACAATTCCAACTTTCAAGGTTTTTACAGCAGCTTCTTCTTGAAAAGAGGCCGAAATACTCACAAACACGTTGAGCGTAATCGGGAAAATTAAAATCGGAATAACTAGCATCATCATCAAGGTACGACGATCGCGCAACGTGTCAATTAGTTCTTTTTTAAATATATTGAAAATCATTTTTGTAAGTTTAAGATTGAACAATTCGGATAAATTCTGCGGTCAAATTCGACTCTTGCATAGTGGTTCTGAAATCGAGCATTGTGCCTTCGTGTTTGATTTTTCCTTTGTGGATAATTGCCAAATCGTCGCACAATAAATCGACCTCGCTCATAATGTGACTGGAAAAAATAACTGTTTTATTTTGGTCTTTACAATCACGAATTAACTTGATAATATTTTCAGCGGTGATAACATCCAAACCACTTGTTGGCTCATCAAAAACAACCACTTCTGGGTCGTGAATCATCGTTCGGCAAATCGATACTTTTTGTTTCATTCCTGTACTCAATTTTCCGATTCGTTTTCCCAAAAAATCGTGCATATTCAATAAATCGAACAAGTATTTTTTTCGCGATTCCAATTCATTTTTTGGAACACCGTACAGAGATGCAAAATAATCAATCAATTCAACCGGAGTTAATCGTGCATACAAACCAGTTGAACCTGTAAGAAAACCAATTTTTTTACGCGCTTCTTGCGGATATTTAACGGCATCAATTCCTGCGATTTCGATCGTTCCAGAAGTTGGAGTGAAAATCGTTGAAAGCATGCGCAAAGTGGTTGTTTTTCCAGCGCCATTTGGACCTAGAAGCGAAAAAACTTTCCCCGGATGACATTCAAAACTAATATTGTCAACGGCACGTGCAATTTTATCTTCGGTATTCAATTCTTTTCTTTGCTGTCTCGACAAAGGAAAGTCTTTCGTTAAGGCATTAACTTTAATCATTGGATGACTTTTTGAATTTGAAGATGAAAGTAATTACTTTTTCTGAAAGCCTTGAACTAAATGGATAAACGGATTGATTTTGGTTTAAGGAGTTAGTAATTGAATTTCTTCTTAACTTTATTAAAATTTTTAAGAAATGAACGATTACAAAGGGATAATTACCATCAATGAAGGAGTAAGAAGTGGGAAAGCTTGTATTAGAGGTATGAGAATTACCGTTTCTGATGTTCTAGGTTGGTTAGCTTCGGGAATGTCAATCAATGAAATTTTAGATGATTTTGATGAATTAACAGAAAACGACATTCTTACAGCTTTGAAATATGCGGCAGACAAAGAAGGTTCAACCTTTCTCATTGCTGTATGAAATTGTTGTTTGACCAAAATATATCCCATAAAGTTTTGAAGTATCTTTCTGAAGATTTTTCAAGTTCAACAACCATAAAGAAGGAAAATTTATTGAATGCAAATGATAGAACTATATTTATTTTTGCAAAGAAAAATGACTTTATAATTGTAACACAAGATTCTGATTTTAACGAACTTATTAGTATTTTAGGTTTTCCTCCAAGATTGATTTGGTTTAGAGTTGGAAATTTGTCTACAGGAAGTATTGCCAATCTTTTGAATGCCAATTATAACAAATTGGAGACATTTAGTAATAATAATACGCTGGGAATCTTTCAATTTATCAAACCAATTTGATTTTATTTGCATTCTATTTCTTACCGCTATGTCCTTTCTAAAATCACTACTTACTTGGAGGTTTTTCTTACGCTCCTTTTTTGCTTTAATCATCTCTTGTGTATTACTTGTTTTCCTTGCTGATTGGCGCGTTGAAAGTAAAACAGACGAGCTTGTTTACACCGACGTTCAAAAAATCCCTCATCGAAAAGTTGGTTTACTTTTGGGAACTTCAAAATTGCTCATTAACGGTTGGGTAAATTCCTATTTCAAGTACAGAATTGATGCAGCAACGGCATTGTTCAAAGCTGGAAAGATAGACTACATTTTAATTAGTGGCGACAATGGAACAAAGGAATACAACGAACCCGAGGATATGAAACAAGCCTTAATTGAAAATGGAATTCCAGCAGATAAAATCGTTCTTGATTACGCCGGATTTCGAACTTTTGACTCTGTTTTTAGAGCGGACAAAATCTTTGGACAGAAGAAGTTTACGATCATTTCACAAGATTTCCACACGAGAAGAGCCATTTATATCGCTCAACATTTGGGTTTAGATGCTATTGGTTACAATGCTCAAGACGTCACTGCGTATTACGGATTCAAAACTCAACTTCGTGAAAAACTTGCTCGCACCAATATGTTTATTGATTTTATCATTTCAACACAACCAAAATTTCTGGGTGAGAAGATTGTGATCGAAAAATAAACAATAACTACAAGAATTTTTACTTATTCCAAACAATAATCTTTTTATCGTCGCTGCACGTTGCAAAAGTTGGTGGGTAAAGCAATTGAATTTTATTGACAGAGTGAATGTGTCCGCCGTTTTTGAACTCTATTCTTTGAATGACGGACATTTTTTCAAAGGACCAAATTTTGATGCTTTTATCACGACTTACGGAAATAAATTCACTTGGATTCAAAAATAGAATATCGTAAATTACAAAATTATGTGCCGGAATTGCTTTGATTTGTTGCATCGTTTCAATGTTCCAAATTCGAAGAATCGCATCTTTTCCACCAGTAATAAGTTGTTTATTTTCCGCATGATAAGCTATACTTGTAACTCCGTTTTCATGCGCAAAGAATTCCCCAATTTGATTGAAAAATTCTGTTTCCAACATTCGAATGTAACCATCTTGACAAGCTAAAAATAATTTTGAACCCGTTTCGTCTAAGCACATTCTTCTGATTTTGCCACAATCAAAAGGAAGAAAAAGTTGTAAGTCGAAGTTTTCGGTGTTCCAAACAGCTAAGTTTCCTTCCGAATCTGTAGAATATAACTGTTGTTTCGCAGGATTTTCGAGTAAACTAAAAATTCCAGTTTTATGCTGAATGTAAAATTTTAATTCTTTGCGTTCCTTTAAATCAAAAAAATGAAGATTACCATTGTCTAAACCAACAGCCAATTTTGAATTATTAGAAAACAAACAAATCGAATAAGGCGAATTTGAAAATTTAATCGCAAACTTATCCTGCGTTCCAAGTTCTAAATTCCAACGAGTTACGTACTTATCAGCTGAAGCAGAGTATAAAAATTCGTTATCAAAAGCTAAAGAATAAATCGCGCCAGCATGGTCTGAAAATACTTGTTTTTTAGAAAAAATTGAACTAAAAATATTGAGCTTTGAATTCATTTTAACTAATGAAAATTATTTTGAATAAACACATTTGAAACGCTATTTAAAAAAATGAAAAAAAAATAGTATTTAGCTTTACCTTTCTTTTTCCTTGATGAAAAAGAAACAAAAAATCAAGGCTCTGAATTTATTTTTGTTCGCAAATTATTGTTATCGATATATTTACAACTCGTCGCGAACAATTTTAACTCCTTTCTAAAACTGAAATTTTTTAAAAATGTTCTTACAGAAATTTTAAAAATTAACAGTTTCAGTTCAGTAGCTAAAACCAAGAAATTCAATGCCTCGTATATTCGCAAACGTTTTTTTATTCTAAAGATCTTTTTTTGAATTTTGGTTTTTGTATTTCTGTTGAAAGGCAAAATCCAAAATTTTCACTCAGCATCTAAATCGCTTTCATCGCTTACTTGTTTTAAGCGTTTTGCGTAATCTTCAGGTAAAAACTCAAAGAAGGTATCGCCACGTAAACCTAATCTCAATGTTTCGAGGGGAATGACATCATTCGGAGCAATATTTCCAAGGTTGACCTCAGCACCGAATAATTTTATAAACCAAACTTGCTGATTTTTTTGAGGAGCTTCCCACAAAATATTTTCTGGAGCAACTTGAGCAATAATACGATTAATCAAAAGTGTATGTGCTGTTCCGTTCGGTCTGAAAACACCAACATTTCCAGCTTCACGCCCTTCAGCGATAACTTTCCAACTTCCAGCGTCTAATTCAGCTTTCATCAATCGCACCCATTTTGCAGGAGAAATAATGATTCCAGAATCTTTTGAACCAACTTCTGATAAAACACGACGATCTTTAGCAATCTTTTTTATCAGTTTACATTTTTCTTTGTGAGGAATTATGATAGAACCGTCGGAAACTTCAGCTAAATCTATATCGTATTTATCTAAGACGCGCAAATAATCTTCAAATCTTCCACGTGCGTAGAAAGCTTCGAAAAGTGTTCCGCCAAGATATGGACGAATGCCAGCTTCTTTATACAATTTTATTTTTTCGGCAAAATTTGGAGTTACGAAAGAAGTTCCAAATCCAAACTTAACAATGTCGGTTAGATGTCCAGATGCTTCAATAAAGTGCTCCGTTTCTTTCAAACCAAGTCCTTTATCCATCATCATGGTCACTCCTTTTTTACGAGGTTTTTCACTTCGTTCTGGTATAAATGGTAAAGTAAAATTCATTTTATTATTCGGCTAAATTGACAAAATCAGGGATGTCCAATAAACTAGGATTGATTTCAAAAATACTTTTCGCTTTCAGTTGATTTTCTTCTACACAACTTGCGAATAAGCGAATAGCGTTGTCTTTTTGACCCAAAAGCCAGTTTAAATTCACTTCTAATACACGAGCGATTTCATTTTCTTGCTCAGTTTCATTCATGAATTGACGCAAGCGGTCAAAAGCTTCTATTGGTGATTTGTCGGTTAATAATTCTATGTAATCTGAAAGACAATCTTCGTCAGTAGGATCCATTAACAAAGATTCTTCATAATGTTCAATTGCAATTTCTATTTCATCAATTTTTTCGTAAGCACCTGCAAGAACATGATGAATTCCAGAATTTTCAGGGTCGTATTCCAATGCTTTGTGAATCATAATAATTCCTTCGCGCGTATTCCCCATTAAATCTTCTACAATTCCAAGTCCAAGCCAACCTTCAGGTAATAAAGGAGCTAACTCAAGACTTCTTTTATAAAAATGCTTAGCTAAATCTAATTCATTTAATTGTTCATGTGCCTCGCCAATATAGCAAAGAGCCATTGCATCTTCTCCGTCTAAACGAATACACTCATGAAAATGATCTAGCGCTTTATGGTATTTTTCTTGTGTTAAATACGCATTTCCAATATTGAAATGAGTAGGGCCAAAATCGGGATTAATTAATATTGAATAATCATAAGCCCAAATTGAACGCTCGAAATTTTCAGATTTACTATACGCATTTCCTAAATTATACCATGCAGTAAAAGAATAGGGATTTTCATCAATAAATGAAGTGTAACAATTGATTGCTTGTTGATAATCTCCTAAACGATCGTAGCAATAAGCGATTTCATACAACGCACCTTCATTACTTGAATTGATGCGAATAGCTTCTTTCAATACTTCAATTGCTTCCTTGAATTGATTTAAATTTTGATATTCCATTGCAATATCTAGAAAAATCTCATCGCGATCTTCGGATTCACATAAATTTATTGCCAATCGAAAGTAGCGAATAGCATTTTTAGAATCGCGTAGTTGACTGAAAAGTGCAGCTTTTGTTAAATAAACTTCTGGGTTATCAAAATTTGTCTTTTCTATTTGATTCATCAATTCCAGTGCATCATTCAAAAGTCCCATTCCGCTCATAGCTTGTGCTTTACGAAGTGTGAAAACTGGATTATATTGAAAGTGGTAAATTCCGTGTTCAGATGCCGATTTAGCTTTAGAATATTGGCTGTTAATTATGTAATGGTCAATAATGGCTTCTAACCTATCACTGTCTAAAAATCCAATTGATTTCCCTTTTAAATGTGCTTCAAATTGCTCAAGATCTTCATTTAAATTGCTATCAGCATATTCTTCTTCTTCTTCGTCGAACATATTTGAAATTTTATGAGATTAAAAGTAAGTACTTTCAGATTACCAATGAAATTTAGTTCAGCTTATTTTCTAACAAATGATAGTTATTAGAAAAAATAGGTAACCGATTTTAGGATACAACTGATTTATTATTTTGACAAAAAACATGTTTAATTTACTTTTTAAAGGACAAAAAAACCTTATAGAAATTAATCCATAAGGCACGTTTGAGAAGTGAATTTTGTAAATTAACCTAGTTCGAAATAGTCCTTGAAAAATGTAAGTTGTTGTGCTTCGTTAAAATGGACACATGTTTAGGTTGCAAATTTCTTTTCATCAAAATGATGGTCATCTCTTAAATGATTCCAAAGTTCTTGCTTGGCATCCGTTGGTCCGAAAAGTAGAATTTTATCAGCTTTCAAAATGATTTCACTAATTTCTTTAAAAAATTTGGACGTCATTTGTTGCTCTTTGTTGTGCATCGATTTTTCTCCATGAGTATAACTTTCCGTTCGCATTTGATGGGTGAATTCAGATAAAACCAATGTAGAATGTAGTTTTACACCATTGATTAACATGCAATTAGCGCTTGAATGATCCATCCAAATTCCTAAATAAATTGTTGGTTTCATAGTTTGTTTTTAAATTATTTTCAATAACCACAATATCAATAAAATCAAGGCTATAACTAAAAGTAAATGTATTAATCCACCAAAATTTCCAGAGATAAGCCCAAGTGCCCAAAGAATAAGTAAAATAATAATTACAATCCATAGTAAGCTTAAATCGCTTGTTACAGGTGTAGGTGCAGGAAACAAACTACTTTTTAACTGCTTTTGGAACTTTAAATCAGAAAACGACAAATCTTCATTAGTGACTTTTTTGTTTCTCGAAGATTTGGAATGAATTGATTGATTTTGATTTAAGTCAGAGTATTCAGCAGAAACAATAGTATGAATACTGATAGATTCATTTAAGATTTCATTTTCAAGTGAGTTGTTTGTTTCTATGTAAACAATTGTACTTTCAGTTTTTTCATTTTCTTCTTTATTTTCTGAAACATCACTCCATTGTTGATAATGGCGATTTTTCATTTTTGAACTAGTTACACAAGCACTAAGAGTCGCAAGCAAAACAAAAAATATTAATGTTGAATTAATTTGTTTTTTCATAATTTTAATTATTTCTGTATATTTTGAATTCAATTTTCAACCCCATTTTTTTATTTTCTCAAAACATACTCATCTCGCAGTTCATTCTATGATTTTTCATTTGAAAGATTTTACTTTTTTCTAAATTCAAGAAAAAAATTGATTTCATCTGAAGAAAGTATGTCTGAAAATACAGTTGCAAATATCAAATTACAAGTAGTAAAATGGCTTACACAATATAAACTATCACTTGTATCATTCACACAAAAAAAATGAAAAGGTATAATTTGTCTCAGATATAATAGAAAAATGCAACCCACATGAGTTGCATTCTAAAAATTATTTCATTTTGAATTATATCGTTAATGGCCACCGCCGGATTTAAGTAAAAACTGATCTAGGATGATGTAAATTCCCATTACTAAAACAAACCAGCCAAACCCTTTTTTCAATTTATTGCCATCAATTGATTTTGAAATCCAGTTTCCGATGAAGATGCCACCAATTGCTAAAGAGGTTACACTTCCTAAAAGCACCCAATCCATTTTTGCTGCGTTTTCAGATAAATCTCCTGTAAAACCAATTAATGATTTTGCGGCGATAATTAATAACGAAGTACCTACAGCCATTTTCATTGGAAGTTTACTCAACATAACCAAGGCTGGAATAATCAAAAAGCCTCCTCCTGCACCAACTAATCCTGTTAAAACGCCAACAACAGTTCCTTCTAGTATAATCATTGGGTAGTTGAATACTTGCCCTTCTTCCTTTTCTTCGGTTTTTGATTTCTTATCGCGAATCATTGAAACAGAGGCTGCAACCATCAAAACAGCAAACAATAGCATCATCAAGATTGATTTGGTGACCATAAAATCTCCTATTGAAAAAATAGCATCTGGAATGGCAGGTACGATTAATTTACGTGTTGCAAATACAGCCACAATCGAAGGTGCACCAAAAACAAGTGCCGTTTTAAGATTGATAGTTCCTTGTTTATACTTTGGAAATGCACCCACTAAACTACTAGTCCCAACGATAAAAAGCGAATAAGCTGTTGCCATCATTGGTTCAACTTTGAAAAGATAAACGAGAACGGGAACAGTTAAAATCGAACCTCCACCGCCGATTAACCCTAAAGAAATGCCTATTAAAATTGATGCAAAATAGCCGAATATTTCCATTTTTTTTATTTTTTGTACAAAATTGTATTTATACTGATTCTAAATTTGTTACTTGTGTTACACTTCTTCAAAAATGATAGTTCAAAACAACGTTCACTAAAAGCATATTCACTTTATTGATTACATACCTGCGATTTCCATAAATTTCTCCCTCACGCAGTTTAGCAGTTAATAATAATTG
>Ga0247843_1008737_pt1 | contig 11637 bp, 10 predicted proteins | sample LaCruzMarch2017__FD_192420 | JGI IMG/M metagenome (GOLD analysis project Ga0247843, IMG submission 192420) | Freshwater microbial communities from meromictic Lake La Cruz, Castile-La Mancha, Spain - LaCruzMarch2017_8m | ecosystem: Environmental > Aquatic > Freshwater > Lake | place: Spain...
CACCGGAATGTGCGTATGGTAAAACCAGAGCATTCGTTCGGTGAGGTTTGGTCCTGAATTCTTTATATTACTCAGCCACCAGCTTCTGGTTAAATCAGACCAAATGTCATTAATTTGCGCAGGGTCTGGTACATTCGGATAAATCCAATCGGTACCGGTATTGGGATCAATAGGGAAGGCTGGCGACGGGTCATTTTGCACGAGTGCATTAAACGCAGTCTGACCGGTGTAGGACGAAAATGTAGTAATATCTTGAAGGGTAGGTCCCATCGTTGCGCGACGCAACAGGTGTGCAGCACGCTGTTTACCTAGTGGTCCAGTAATGGGGGATAGAGAGGCCATAGCATCAATTTGTTTAACAAGGTAAGGATAAAAAACATAAGGCCGAAAAAAGACACAACGCTTAACACAGGGTTAACTATGAAAGACAATGGATAGCATGGCTTCTACCCCAACATTTAAGGCTTCTGGATGGATATCGAACTTTGGATGGTGCACGCCATAATTAATAGCTTTTGCAGGGTCCCCTACTCCCAACCTAAAAAAGCTAACCGGGACTTTATGGCTGTAAAAGGCAAAATCTTCCGCGGTCATACGCAAGGGTAATGCTTCGATCTGCTCGGACCCAAACTGACCAACCAAGGCCTCTTGAACCAAGGCTGTTACATGAGGGTCATTTTTCAGGAATGGGTAGCCTGATACCCGATTAAAATACACCTTACCGCCGCAGCGTGATGCAACTTCTTGGGCAAAGGCCGTAAAGCGATCAAAAAACTCCTTTCTCCAGGCTTCATCCATGGTGCGAAGCGTTCCTTTGAGGGTACATTCCGACGGAATAACGTTGGTAGAACCCAAGCCTTCTATCCGACCAAAACTAAGCGCCGTAGGGACACCTTCTGGATGAAACTCATCGATTATTTTCTGTGCATGCAGAATTACTTCTGCTGCCATTGATAAGGGGTTGACGCAATTTTCCGGCAAAGCACCGTGGCCACCTACCCCTTCAAACAGCAAGTGAATTTCATCACTTGAGGCCATGTAAAGTCCTGACCGAACGCCCAATTTCTTCACCTGCATTTCTGGATAAACATGAAGGGCCACCAAGTATTCCAATTCAGGGTTACTCAATACTCCTGCTTCAATCATATAATTGGCTCCACCCGGCGACATTTCTTCTCCGGGTTGAAAAATTAATTTAACAGAACACGGGAGTTTTTCCTTGTGTTCTTGGAGGATTTCAGCAGCACCAAGCAGGATTGAGGTATGCACATCATGTCCACACGCATGCATTACTCCGGGAACCAAGGATTTGTATTCCACATTATTTTCTTCTTGAATCGGCAAGGCATCTAAATCCGCACGCAACCCAATCCAACGCGAATTATTTGGGGCTTCAATGTACCCGACAACTCCGGTACCTCCTACGCCTTTCTCATATTTTATCCCCAATTTCTTTAGGGTATCTGCAACGAATAGCATGGTGTTATGCTCTTGAAAAGACAATTCTGGGTAGCGATGCAAATAGGATCGATGTGCTAAAATGCGCGATTGAATGCGTTGAACTTCTTTGGAAATTTGTTTAGGAGTCATGTTGGTTAATGCTTTGGAAACCGGAAAGCAGGAGTCTGAAAGAAACATAGGCCATCAGGAGACCAAAAATAATTTTCACCCACGCTTCGGGCATTTTAAGAGAGAGTTTTGAGCCGATGTAGCCACCAATTACAAAGGTTGCGGCAATTACCAAACCAAATTTCCAATTTACATTTCCAGTTTTCGCATAATTCATTACTGCCAAAATGACCACGGGCATCGCGAGGACAAATAAGCTGGTACCTTGTGCTTGATGTTGGGAAAATCCGAGCATATATACTAAGGCAGGAACGATAACGACCCCCCCACCTACACCGACAAAACCACTCAAGATTCCAGCCAACATTCCAATAGTCACGAGAATTATAATTTCTTGTGCAGTCATAGAACGAAGGTATGTTTTTTTTCGGACATGGTGGATTTGGGGCATCAATCTTCGCACTGAAGAAGGTATACGTTGCAAAAAACCAGCATAGATAATATGAATTACCGCGGTGAAAACTCAAATAAAACAAGTACTTTTGCGCCTGAATTATATATGCTCTCCATTTCATGAAACGTATCAACCAGTATAAAAAGTTATTTCAAATTGAAGATCAAATTGAATTGGGAGCACTCAAAACACGGTATCGAAGTTTAGTAAAACAATGGCATCCCGATAAATTCCAGGATGATGATCCATTAAAAATTGAGGCTGAACAAATGGGACGTCAAATCGTGGACGGGTATCATTTTTTGGTGAGTATTGCCCCAGAAACCAAAGAGGCGAATCTTGCCTCTTACCAACAAACCATCATGGAATGTGGCATATTGGATTTCAAGCATAAAGGACTTTTATTGGAGATTACCTTTAGCGATGGTACCACTTACGAATATTTTGGTGTAAATGCCAATGTGTTCAAAAAGTTTGTGAATTCCGACAAGCAAGTTCGTTTTGCCAAACGATTCATCTACGAGGTCTATTTGTATCGAAAATCCAAAAAAGGAAATTCAGAAGATTAATCGAATAAGGCACTAGGAAGGGACTTCCCGATACCTGACATCATCCATCCAACGGAGTTTATGCATTTCTCCGACCTCGAGGGAGAAGTATTCAAAGGTTTCACTAACCACGCCTTTGAGGCGATAAATCCCTTTTCCTTGAAAGGGGTATTTTCTACCGGATTCTGGAAAATGAACGGTATCTAGCGTATCTCCATGCATATCTAGAAAGGTACCAAAATACATGTAATCGCCCTTACTCGTTTTAGATTTTTTTACCGCCACCAAGTACCCATACGTTTCGATATGCAGTGCACGGCTGTAAGGAATTTGAGCGGCCGGTGTGTGTTCAGGAATGGGCTCAGAAAGTAAGTCGAATGGGTTACACAAGGGAAAACCCAATAAATCCAATTGATCAAAGACAGCCTCCATGGGATGCTCCTCAAAATCGGGCAATACGAAGTCCTGCACGGGCGCAACGAACAAGCCTTCTTGCACTGATTTCACGGGCGCTTTATACAAGCGATAATGCGCGCGCCACAGCAACTGCTTGCGCGAAACCCCAAAGGCACGAAAGGCTCCGATTCGGATCAAAATAGCCAATTGATCCAAGGGCACGCGCACGCGGTTCAAGAAATCCTCAAAATCTTGAAATGCTCCGTTTTTTGTACGTTCCTCCAGTACATGTTGAACCACTGCCGCTTCCAAGCCTTCGACCAATACGAACCCTAATACCAAGCGTTTTCCGTAGAGCATACAGGGGTGAAATCCGTTCTGAACACAAGGTGCTTCAATCTGTGCCCCATATTTACGGGCCTCATGCACATAAATTTCGGTGCGATAATAGCCTCCAAAATTATTCACGGTAGCGGTCATATACTCCAAGGGAAAATGTGCCTTCAGGTAAAGACTTTGATAACTTTCTACGGCATAAGATGCGGAATGTCCTTTAGAAAAGGCATAGCCAGCAAAACTGGAAATTTGGTTCCATACGGCATCAATGAGTTCTTTGGTATAGCCTCGACCGGCACAATTCCCATAAAAGGTTTCCTGCACCTTCGTGAATTCATCCCGCGAACGAAATTTACCAGACATGCCCCGCCGCAAGACATCCGCCTCTGCCAAACTCAAGCCCGCAAAATAATGCGCTACCTTGATTACATCTTCCTGATACACCATCACCCCATAGGTTTCTGGCATAATTTCCAACAACAACGGATTGGCCTTAGCCCTTCGCGCTGGATCTCGGTGACGTAAAATATACTCGTTCATCATTCCTGATTGAGATACTCCTGGACGAATAATTGAGCTCGCCGCGACTAATTCAAGGTAGGTGGCTACTTTCAACTTCACCATGAGCATACGCATCGCTGGAGATTCCACATAAAAACAGCCCAACGCCTTTGCTTCCAACAACATAGCTCTGATTTTTGGGTCCTCCTTGAATCGCTTTATATTATGTATGTCTTCCAAGGGCGCCTCGGGCTGATTATAGGCAATGATATCCAAGGCTTCACGAATTTTACCCAATCCTCGCTGACTTAATACATCAAACTTATACAAGCCCACATCTTCAGCCTCCAACATGGAAAATTGCGTAGTAGCAAACCCTTTGGGTGGCATAAAGGTGGCTGAAAACCATGTAATGGGATGTTCACTAATGATGATTCCCCCAGAATGCACACTCAAGTGAGAAGGCATGTCTTGCACATACGAAGCGTAGCGCAACACGAGCGCCGACATACTGTCTAACTGATTCGGAGAAATACTTCGGTTGCTCAGTTTGTCAATTTCGGTCTTGGGCAAACCAAATACCTTACCCAATTCACGCACCGTAGCCTTATACTGAAAGGTATTGTAGGTGCATAGCCAGGCGGCATTGGGGTATTTTTCAAACATGTAGCGCACAATCTCATCGCGGTCTTTCCAAGAAAAATCAATGTCGAAATCGGGTGGATTTTTTCGGTAGAGGTTGATAAACCGCTCAAAATACAGGTCTAATTCCAAGGGATCCACATCGGTAATGCGCAAGAGGTAAGCCACAATGCTATTTGCGCCGCTACCTCGTCCTACATAAAAGCATCCGCGAGAGCGTGCATACGAGGTGAAATCCCAGGCGATCAAAAAATAGGATAAATAGTCTTTTTGCGCAATGAGGTCAATTTCTTTTTCAATGCGTTCCACAATCTCATCGTTCAGTACGGGGTAGCGGTACGATATACCCTCGGCGCACAACTTTCTTAGCAGTTGTTCATCCATGGCTTTTGATCCTGCATAGGAAATTGGATTTTGGGGCAAGGCATCCTCTCCAAACGCAAAAGAAACCTCGCAATCTTCCATGCAATCCTGTGCTCTATTCCAAAAATCAATGGATTCGCCACACGCATCAATTAAGGCTGTTTTAGCCAGTAAAAACTCATTCCCCCGCGCATGCCACTCCGAAGGGAGTTTAGACAACAAGACATTGTGATGAATTGCCCGAAGCAGGCGGTGCGTATTAAAATCCCGTTTGGTTTGAAACATCATGGGGCTTAACAGTACCACCTTCTCTCGATCGTATTTCTGTGCATACCGAATCTCCCACTGCGCTAATTCGGCAAGATCGATCTGAAAGAATTCGTGTGAAAACAAGGGACGGGACACCGGAGCATCCAGCGGATAAAACACCCAACAATTGGAAAAATGAGGCAATACCGATGGAAAGGGTTTTTCCTCATGGAGGAAGGGCGTAATGAAACGATTCATCTCATGTACGCCGCGGTTATTTCGTGCCATCAGGGTGGCCACGGCATGTATTCCATTGCGTAATTCAACACCAACCACTGGACGTATGCCTTGTTTTTGCGCTTCACGCACAAAGGCTAGGGCGGATCCGGTATGGTTAATGTCGGCTAGAAACAAGCACTCATACCCAGCCTCTACGCCCCATTGGACGAGCGTTTCAGGCGCGTAAACGCCATATTTCAAACTGAAATAGGAATGAATTTTCATCGACAGGTTCCTTAAATTCGTCGATTTGCTAATAAGGGCGGTGCTTCACCGTCAAAGGGATTCCACCGTCCGATGGTCCGCGCCTCCATTCCCAAGGCACGAATTACTGCGCGATCCCCATACCGATTACGTATGTGGTCCATGGCTTGATACAAGCGCGCATAATCTACCTGGTCATCAAACAAACTCAACTGATGACTTCCTCCCACGAGGTCGCTATACCGCACCCCAATTAGGCGAACCAATAAGCGGCGGTTATAGATTCGATCAAAGAGTTCTGCGACCAAAGGCAACAAGTGATGGTCGGCAGCGGTGTAAGGAATCTTACGTTGCAGGGTTTGTGTTTGAAAATCGGAGAAGCGAATCTTTACCGTTACACAACCGGCCAACTTGCCTCCCCTGCGCAACTGAAAGGCTAAATTTTCAGCCATGGCACTCAAAATCGCATGAAGTTTACGCACATCGATGGTGTCTTGATCAAAGGTTCGCTCGGTTGAAATAGATTTCCGCTCGGTGTGTTGAATTACTGGGGACGGATCAATTCCTTGTCCTTTTTTCCAAATCGTTACCCCATTTTCTCCGAGGGCGTGTTCCATCATTTGTACGGGTAATTCTTGGAGTGTTTGGATCTTTCGAATGCCGAGGTTGCAGAGTGTTTGATAGGTTTTCGTTCCTACCATGGGAATCTTAGCCACTGATAAGGGCGCTAAAAAGGTACGTTCATCTCCGTGTGATATAATCCGCTGGTTATTCGGCTTTGCTTCTCCCGTAGCGACTTTAGAAACCGTTTTATTTTGGGAAAGTCCAAACGAAATAGGCAAGCCGGTTTCACGGATGATCTTCTGACGCAATTCACTGGCATAGGTAAGGGTTCCAAAGAAACGGTCCATGCCCGTAAAATCCATATAAAACTCGTCTACTGAAGTTTTTTCATACAGCGGTGAGGCATCCCGAATGATGTCGGTAACCATACGGGAATAGTAACTGTAGGTCTCTGAATTTCCCTTAATTACAATGGCTTCCGGACAGCGTTCCTTGGCCATTTTCATCGGCATAGCAGAATGAATACCATAACGGCGCGCTTCATAGCTGCATGAAGCAACAACACCACGGTCGCTGGTACCTCCAATAAGAATAGGTTTTCCGTTGAGGCGACTATCAAGAAGCCGCTCACAGGAAACAAAAAAGGTGTCTAAGTCCATGTGGACAATATTGCGCAAAAGGGCCATGGATAATGTATTTAAATTATACCGTACTGCGCGTTGAATTGCTATCTTTGAGTGATACAAAAATAAGACAAAATAATTATATTCTAATCAATTTTAACGATTAATTTTTAATCATATGAATTTAAAGCTTTTATTTATTGCTGTCAGTTTTGCGCTATTCACCTTGAATTGCAGCACAAGAAATCAGCAGAAAAAACCGACCAATACCACAACACCTGCAGTAGTTGAAACAACACCTACATACGATAACATCTGTATAAGCGACCTGGGATTGACAGGTTATTTTAAGGGACCGGAATACAACGAAGAGGGCGACATTGCACATCAATTTTCAAATAAGGTAGCAGCGCGTGTTGGCACCTACTTAAAAGAGCGTTATTTGAAAAAGGTATATTTAAAAGTAGACTTGGAGGGAATCAACATCATTACGAAAGGCTTAAATCAAGTAGATAGCGTGTATTATGCGATTGAGATGCCATTTAAACGAGTAGCGAAGTGTGAAGCATTTACCGGAATAGAGCATTGCGGGAGTTGGAATTACCAACCGGGCATCTTATTAAACAAACGGTTTAAAGAACTACGCGAGGGATTGGTGAAAAATTGGAGTGTCGGAAATTCAGCGCATCAATTGTATAAAACCGAAGAAGGATTTCAAGAATATTGGATCCAATTTAAACATAAAGATTACCAAGCCGCCTGCGTGAAACAATAAAAATTGTTAAGGAAAACAACACAAGCAAAAAAGATACTAGCTTTGATTAAAATTAAAATAACATGAAAAAAGGAACTATTGCATTAATCGCCATCGGAGGAATTTTGTTGCTTGGTTTTTTAGCGTACTACAATGCCTATAACAAGGCTGTAGGCTATCAAGAAACGGTAGATGAAAAGTGGGGTAATGTGCAGTCAGCCTATCAGCGACGGTTGGATCTAATTCCAAACCTCATGAAAACGGTAAAGGCAGCGGCCAAGAATGAAAAAGAAATCCTAACCCAGGTTACTCAAGCGCGCGCTGGAATTGTTGGGGCAAAAACTCCAGAAGACATGGAGCTAATGGGGAAAAAGATCAATACGGCCATCAATTTGATGTACGAGGCGTATCCAACCATCCAATCCAATCAAAACTTTCGTGACTTCCAAGTACAGTTAGAGGGCACTGAAAATCGAATTAAACGCGAACGAGATGTATACAATGAATCGGTGAAAAATTACAACACCCACATTCGCGGATTCTTTACCAGCATGTTGCTCAATAAAGAAACCTTCCCACGAAAAGAAATGTTCAAGGCAATGACTGGAGCTGAGAATGCACCCGACGTCAACTTTGAATAAGATGCTTAGCGAACTCGATAAAAAATCAGTAGTTGAGGCCATCCAAGCCGCAGAAGAAATAACCAGCGGTGAAATCCGCGTTCACCTCGATAAAAAAGGTGGAAAAGACCCTTTCCTTGAAGCTAAGCGTGTTTTTGAACGCTTGGGAATGACTAAAACGAAGGAACGCAATGGAACATTAATATACCTTTGTTTCAACAGAAAGCAGCTTGCGATTTTAGGGGATCAGGGCATTAACGAAAAAGTCCCTGAAGGATTTTGGGATGAACTCTATCACAGCATGGCAGCGTCATTCCGAAAGGAACAATATGGCCCAGGTATTTGTGAGGCGATTAAACGCATCGGCGAAAAATTAAGCGCGCATTTTCCGGTGAACGAAGACAATCCCAATGAATTAAGTAACGAAATCACCGAAGCATGAGAATCACGTGGATCCTTTTTATTTTTGCGTGTTTCACCGCATTCGGACAACTACCTGAGCGACCCAACAACCCTCCCACTGCATATAACGAGTTTGGTAAAGAACGCCTGCTTAGTGAATCGGATGCCGCTCAAATTGAAGCCGAACTTCGCGCCTTTGAAGAAGAAACATCCAACGCAATTGTGGTCGTTGTAGTGGATGACTTAATGGACATGGAGATTGAGCAGTATGCGGATGAAATCGGAGAAGCATGGGGTGTGGGTACGGCGGAACGCGACAACGGCATCGTGATGTTAATCAAACCTTTCGGGGAAGGAAAGCGCCAAGTAACCATTCAAGTAGGAAGAGGCTTAGAGGGGATCATACCTGATTTAGTCTGTAAAGACATTATTGACCGGGAATTTATCCCGAACATGAAGAACGACAGTCCCTTAAATGGCATAAGAAGTTCTTTGAAGGTGTTAAAGGACCTTGCAAAAAAAGAATACAGTTTTAAAGACTACCAAAAGCCAGGTCTTGGTAGCATTATCGGAGGTATTTTCGCAGGGCTCGTTCTGATTCTTGTTATTTTCGCCATGATCAAAGGGGGCACCGGTGGTGGAACAACCATTGGTGGTCGTGGATACCGGGGAGGTTTTTGGGGAGGATACGGCGGGGGGTTTGGTGGCGGAAGCAGCGGTGGATCTTCGGGTGGTTTTGGCGGGTTCGGTGGTGGAAGTTTCGGAGGCGGTGGTGCCAGTGGAAGTTGGTAGCAATAAAAAAGGTTAGCAAAGCCAACCTTTTCAAAACGCTAAATGTATCGCTTAAATATTCTCGATAATCATGGCGGATGCTCCTCCTCCTCCATTACATATCCCTGCACCTCCAATCTTACCGTTATTCTGCTTTAACACATGAATCAAGGTCACAATAACTCGTGAACCGGAATTTCCTAGTGGGTGTCCAAGGGCAACAGCGCCTCCATTCACATCAACTTTCGCAGGGTCCAATCCTAAAATTTTAGTGTTTGCAATTCCAACTACGGAAAACGCTTCATTCAACTCCCAAAAATCAACATCGGATGTGGTTAATCCTGCCTTTTCTAAAGCCTTAGGAATCGCGATCGAAGGTGAAGTAGTAAACCATTCTGGCGCCTGCGCTGCATCGGCATAGGAAACAATCTTAGCTAGCGGCTTTAATCCCAGTTTCTGCACCATTTCCTCAGACGCCAATACCAAGGCCGAAGCCCCATCGTTTATAGTTGATGCATTGGCTGCGGTAATGGTACCTTCTTTATCGAACGCTGGTCGCAAGGTTGGAATTTTATCTAAAAACACATTGGTAAACTCTTCATCTTTGGACATCATGACTGGATCTCCTTTTCGCTGAGGAACCGGCACTGCAACAATCTCATCGTTAAATTTCCCAGCTTCCCATGCGGCTGCTGCCCGGCGATAGGATTCAATCGCGAAGGCATCTTGATCCTCACGTGTTATGTTATATTCCTTTGCGCACAATTCCGCACAATTCCCCATGGGAACATTCGAATACACGTCTAACAACCCATCTTTCGTTATTCCATCTAACATGGTTATATTTCCGAATTTCGTTCCGTTTCTCCCACTCATATAGTGTGGTGTTTGCGACATGCTTTCCATTCCACCAACCACAACCACGTGATTGTCTCCGGCAAGAATTGATTGAGCACCTAACATGATGGATTTCATCCCTGAGGCGCACACCTTATTCACGGTGGTACACGGTACGTTTTGACCCAAGCCCGCTCCTAAGGCTGCTTGACGCGCTGGTGCCTGACCAACACCTGCTTGAAGGACATTACCCATGAAAACTTCATCAATATGATCAACGCTCACTCCGGATCGCTCTACGGCAGCTTTGATTGCTATGGAGCCGAGTTTAGTGGCTGAAACAGCAGATAAGCCTCCAAGAAATGAGCCCATAGGCGTTCGAACAGCAGAAAGAATGTAAACAGTTTTTGACATGGTATAATATTTTGTGCAAATGTAGAGAAATAATCATTTTTAATCCCAATTCATCCCAATAACTTGAATCGATTCCTTATTTTTGTCTTATGTCAATTTCTGCATCATCCTCCCTATTTTGGTTGCTCTTACTATTGGCAATTTCGATAACAATTACCTGGTATTTTTACCGAAAGAATGATTGGTTAAGTAGTCAAAAACCAAGGGTTAAATGGGGAATTCCATTATTGAGAGGTACTGGAATATTTCTTTTGCTAACCTTGCTGCTTGAAATCACCTTATTGGTTAACCACACCGAAGTGGAAGAACCAATTCTCATTACTATATTGGATAATTCAAGTTCCATTTTGCAGTATAAAGACAGTAATGAGACAAAACGGACGATGAATAAACTCATTCAAGACGTTAAAGATCGTTTTGATGGAACCTATCAATTGGCATTTTATACAGCGGGGGAATCGTTCAAGGAAAACGGGATGCTCACCTTAAAAGAACAGGAATCAAATCATGCTGAAGCGTTTAACTACATTTCTGAGCAGTATTTAAATCGAAATATCGGTGCTATTCTATTTGCTTCGGATGGTAATTACAATGTGGGGGCTAACCCTACCTACTCTGCTGAAAAAATTAATTTAACGCCAATTTTCACCCTTGGAATTGGGGACACTACGCCTAAAAAGGATCAGATAATAACAAATTTGTATTATAACGATGTTGTATTTCTGCGCGACGAATTCCCCATAGAAGTAGATCTTGAAGCGTTTAAAATCAAGCAAAGACAAGTAAAAGTAAGCCTTACTCAACAAGGTAAATTATTGGGGTCTCAAGTAGTTAATTACACCAATTCAGAATATACCTTCAAGCAAGTTCGATTTGATGTCACTGCCAGCAAGGTGGGATTTCAGCCCTTTACGGTTAGCGTAGAATACCTTTCCGGGGAATTCTCCAAGGTAAACAACAGTAAAACGTGCTACATTGAGGTCGTGGATTCAAGGAATAACGTTTGTTTTATTTCGAACGGAGTACATCCTGACCTGGCAGCACTTCGCGCCGTAGCTTCATCGAATGAAAACTATCAAAGTTCTTTTTTAAGCCCCAAAGGTTTATTAGA
>Ga0247843_1008738_pt1 | contig 11637 bp, 6 predicted proteins | sample LaCruzMarch2017__FD_192420 | JGI IMG/M metagenome (GOLD analysis project Ga0247843, IMG submission 192420) | Freshwater microbial communities from meromictic Lake La Cruz, Castile-La Mancha, Spain - LaCruzMarch2017_8m | ecosystem: Environmental > Aquatic > Freshwater > Lake | place: Spain...
AAAATTCGGTTGTTAATTGATTATCAATAATATATTTATTTTCTAAAAAAAAATGACAAATTTCTTTTATTATATAAATATTGAAAATATAACATGCCCCAGAAGGCCAATCAAACTTTTTGTTTTTAAATTTGTATGATTTACCTTTAAAAGATAAACATTTACATTCTTCATTAATTAGATTATATAATAATGGTATATTTAAAAAAGTTGATACATTTGAAACAATTATATTTGTATAATTTTTATCAAGAAATAAATAAAAAGATTGAACAATTTTAATTAATAATGATTTTCTATTATCTTCTTTAAGTTTTACTTGAATAATTATACCATTTATTTCAATATTTTTATCTAAATATGGATTACATATAACAAAATATGAATCTACATTTTCATAATTATTCATATATTTTTCTGTTAATTTTGATATATCATTAATATTTCTTAATTTATATAAAATAAGTATTTTTTTCATATAATATATATATATATATATATATATTATATGAAATTAAATTGCATTTTAACAGCAGTTAATAATAATACTATGTATATGGATTTTATTGAAATATTTATTAAAACATGGAATAAATTATATCCAGACGTTGATGTTAAAATTATTTATATAATTAATGAAATTCCAAATGAATTGAAACAATATGAAAATAATTTTATTCATATTCCCCCAAATAAATTTGAACTTTCAAATGAAGCAATCCCATTTATATGTGTATATATTAGATATTTATATCCTGCTTTACTAAATTATGACGAAGGTGTTATGATAACTGATATAGATATGCTTCCAATGAATAATAAATATTATACAGAACCAATTAAACAATATAGTAAGGATAAATATATTAATACAAGAGATTGGAATGATGGTTTTCAATTTGCATCTTGTTATAATGTAGCTACTCCAAAAACATGGGGTGATATTTGGGATATAAAAACATTTGATGATGTTGTTAATAAATTAAAATATGTATGGTATAATGATTTACATAATATCCCAACTAAATTTTTAAATAAAGGACCGTATAAAGGATGGTATAAAGATCAAATAGATGCTTACAATAATGTAGTTAAATGGAATAAAATAACAAATAATTTTGTTGTTTTAAAAGATTGTGATACTAAATTTAAAAGATTATGTAGAAGTAAACATGCAGAATTTCTTACTCCATCTTTTTTAAATAATGTTAAAAATGGATATTATACAGATTATCATTGTTATAGACCATTTAAAAAACATAAAGATATAAACATGTTAATATATAATACACTTTAATTATTATTTTCGTTGTCTTTGTGCAATAAAAGGCATTAATAATATATTTTTATTATTTTTATTAGTTTCATCTGAAATAATAACACAACCATATATTTTTCGAATAATGCTAAAAATACTTTGATCATGTCTATTTTCTTTAAATATTAAATCTTGTGGTTCATTATTATATTTATCAGTAAATAAATATCTATCATATTCTAAAACATTTTTATATTTATCTAAAATAATATTAATATGTTTTGTTTTTCTTATTAATACAATACCACCCAATAATTGCCCACTTTTTCCAATATCAGAATTAATATCAATTTTAAAATAATTAAAAATTTCTTTTATAGTCCATTTCTTTTCAGGAGTATTAATTTGAAAAGATATAATTCCCATTTCATTATTATTTAACATATCAATATATTCCTTAAATCTTTTTTCACCATTTTTATTTATAACACATCCAGCATCACAATAAATAAGAATATCATTATCATTCATTTTATTTAATTCTTGAATGATTATATCAAATTTCCATATCCAATATCCACCACCTCTTGACATCTCTAAAACATCTTTATATTGTTCTTTAAATTCTAGCGTTAAATCATTTGGTTCATATATTTTAATATTATCAAACCAGTTTGTTTCAATTGCTTGATTTTTAATTCGTATTTTTGCATTATTATATTTTTGATCACCATAACTAATAAAATGTATTTTTTGATTCATAAATATTAATTTATAGAAAAAAATATTATATAATATATTATTATTTTAGATATTTTTTCCAAATTTTTTTAAAGAAATTTATGTTTTTCTAAAAAAATGTCCATTTTTTCAAAATAAATTTTCTAGTTTCTGAAGGATTTTATTTTTATAAAATATAAATTATATTTTATAAAATATGTTCTATATATTTATAAATAATCTATTCAATAAATATTATTAATCAGTTTATAAATTTTGCTAGTAAAAATACTAAGTTATCTTTATATAGTTCAATTTTAAACATTTCCATAAAAACATTAAATTAATAAGAACCCAATAACTGAAAGAATTAAACTCTATGAAATACATTGATTATCTTAAAACATTTATATATTATCATTTCGAAAGAAATTTCGAAATGATAATAAATAATTTTTCCATTTTTTCTAAAGAAATTTTATTTTTTCTTATAAAAAAATTTTATATAATTATTTTAAAGAAAATCAACATACAGAAATATTATTAAAATAAATTATTTAATTAATTGTTTAATTAATTTTTATAAAATTTTATAAAAATAATATAATATTATATTAATGAAACATAATAAAACTATAATAATAATAGGTTCTGGATGGTATGGGTTATATAGTTCATTACTTTTAAAAAATAAATTTAATATAATTATACTTGAAAAAAATGCTGATATTTTTAATAATTCATCATATTATAATCAAAATAGATTACATTTAGGATATCATTATCCTAGAAATAATGCAACAAGACAAATATGTTTAAATGGTTATGATAAATTTATAAATAAATTTCCTGAAATTGTTGATGATATTAATAAAAATTATTATATAATATCAAAAGAATCTGTTATTGATTATGAAAGTTATTTAACTATATTTAATTCAAATAAGAAATATGAACATGAAATTATTAATAATCATATTTTTTTAAATATAGATGGAAATATAATACAAAATAAAGAGAAAATAATTAATTCAGATAAAGCATATAAATATTTTAAGAATAAAATAGATAATAATTTAATTAAATTTAATTATACTGTTAAAACAATAAAACATATTGATAATAAAATTATAATAAATGATGAATTATATACAGATTATTTATTAGATTGTACATATAATCAATTAAATTTAGATAATTCTCAAAAATATTCTTATGAATTAACATTAAGTTTAGTATATAAAAAATATACAGAATCAGATGATTTTGATGCATTAACATGTATGGATGGTGATTTTTTTTCAATTTTTCCAAAAGATATTAAAAATAAAATATATACATTAACACATGTTAAATATACACCATTAATAAAAAGTAATAATATTGAAGATATTATTAATTATAAATTAACTAATGAAATATTAAATGAAAAAATTAAAAATATGGAATTATCTGTTCAAAAATATTATAAATATTTTTTAGATAATTTTAAATATGATTCATATTTTACTTCATATAAATGTAAAAAAATATCATTTAGTGATGATAGAGATATTAATATATATAATAATAATAATATTATAAGTGTAAATTGTGGCAAAATAACTGGGATTTTTATATTAGAAAAATATTTAAATGATTTTTTTGAATTATAAATCAGTTTAAATATAATATTTTATATTATATAAAATATTATGGAAAACAATGCAATTGTAGGATATTCTGGTTTTGTAGGATTAAATTTATTACAATTTTATAAATTTAATTATTTTTATAATAGCAAAAATTTTAAAGATGCTAAAAATAAAACATTTGATACTTTATTTTTTTGTGGAATTCCTGCAATTAAATGGAAAGCAAATAAATATCCAGATGAAGATAATTATATTATTGAAGAAATTAAAAATATACTTAATACAATAACAATAAAAAAAATTATATTAATTAGCACAATTGATGTATATGAAAATATAAATAATAATTTAAATGAAGATTATAATATTAATTATAATAAAAATCATACTTATGGAAAAAATCGTTTTTTATTTGAAGAATATATTAAAGAACGTTATAATAATTATCATATAATAAGATTACCTGCTTTATTTGGAAAAGGTTTGAAAAAAAATATAATTTATGATTTTATTAATAATAATAATGTTAATGATATTCCTATAAATTCATCATTTCAATGGTATTGTTTAGATTGGTTAAAAAGTGACATTGATATAATATTAGAAAATAATATAAAAATATGTAATTTATTTACTGAACCTCTTGAAACAATAAATATTTTAGAAATAGTTAAAAAAATTTATGGATTTGATTATGATTTTTTATTAGAAAACAAAAATATATGTAAAATAACTTATAATACATGTACAAAATATTATAAATTTTTTAATAATACAAAAGAATATGTTAAAAATAATATTGATGTTATTAAAGCATTGGAAAAATATTTACAATTTGAAAAGATTGATAAATCAAAATTATGTGTATCAAATATATGTGTTAATAACATATCTCAACATCAATTTGCATGTTTATTAAAATTATATGGTATTACAAAAGTGCAAATTGCACCTACTAAATTAATTAAAAATTGGGATAATTTAAATGATATAAATTTTGATATATTTACTGAAAATAATCTTGAAATTTATTCATTTCAATCAATTTTATATGGATTAGATAATTTAAATATATTTGATAAAACTATTCAAAATGATATTTATTTACATTTGACAAAAATTATTAATATTGCAGAAAGTAAAGATGTTAAAATTTTAGTTTTTGGATGTCCAAGAAATCGAAAAATATTAGATGATAAAGAAGATAATATTACAACATTTGTAAATTTTTTCAAAAAAGTTGGTAATTATTGTAAAAATAAAAAAATAATTATTTGTATAGAAAATAATAGTAAGAAATATAATTGTAATTTTATTAATACTATAGATGAATGTGTATTAATAGTTAGAAAAATTAATAAACAAAATATTAAAATGATGGTTGATTTAGGTAATATGATTATGGAAAATGATAATTTGTATAATATTAAAAATCATATTGATATTATATATAATATAGATATATCACATGAAAATATGAATGATTTTTCTAGTATAGATAAATCAATAAATATTTTTAAAAAAATATTAGATAATAACAATTATACAAAAACAATTAATTTAGAAATGTTAATAAAAGATAACAATGAATTAAATATTCTATGCAAATCATTAAATAATTTTATTTTAATATTTTAAAATATTATTATTTTAAATAATTTTCCAATTTCTCTAAAAATAATATATATATATATTATGACAACTGAAGAATGGGTAAATCGAATAAATAAATCAAGATTATTATATAATAAATTATATAATATATATTTTTATTATATTCCAAAATCTGGATGTACTAGTATTAGACATTTTTTAAATGTTAACACATTATGTGATGAGTTAGATTATAATGAATGTAATATAAATAAAAATAATATATATTGTTTATTAAGATGTCCAATAAAAAGATTAGTATCAGGATATATGACAAGATCATTTTTTATTGATAATGATTTTATAAAAGAAAAAAATTATAAAAATTTTAAAATATTTTTAGAAAAATTAATTTTAATTGATATATATAAAGTAGATGTACATTTTACACCACAATATATTTTGATGAATGAACAATTAACTGACAAAATATATAATTTTGATAATATTAATAATTTAGAAAAAGATATACAAACTATTTATTCAAATAAGTTTATTTTTCCACATGAACATTTTATGGCAAATGATATATCAAATAAAATATATAATAAAATATTAAATGATAATATTACATTAAATAAAATTAAAAATTATTATATGATTGATTACATAAAATTAAATAATTATTTTTAAAGAAATTTCTATTTTTTTACACATTTTTACATATTTGTAAATACTAATATTTTAAATATATTATTTACATATTTATAAATACTAACATTTTAAATATATTATTTATAATTTGCTTGATATATTAGATGTTTTTTTATAAATTAGTTTGGGTTTTATATGTTTCTCTAATAATATTTTGGTATTTATCTTATAACTTTTTATTATATTTTTATTTAATTCTTCATATTTCAATTCCTTTAATTCTTTTAATTTTTATAATCATATTATTTAAAAAAATTAATATGCATTAAATTCTAATAATGTATCATAATCTGAATATATTAATATATATCCTAAAGATAAATATAATTTTATTGTATTAGCAACATCATTTTTATCTATATTTTCATTTGATTCAAACAATATTTTTTTGGGATAAAAATTTTTTGGTAAATATTTTATATAATTAAATAATGTATTCAATATTATACAATCATGCCCTTCTGTATCTATTTTCAAATATTCTACATTTTTAACTTTATTTGTATAAAATAATTTATATGTTGTAATAACATTAACTTTTTCGATTTTACATAAATTAGTAACATTATGTTTAATATGTAATGGATGATATTTATTAATACAATTACATCCCTTAAACCACAATGGTAAATTATTTTTAATTATAATATCTTCTGGAATATAATATATATCCATAAAAGTATCTAATGATGATATACCAATATTATATTTTTTAACGTTTTTTTTATTTGGTAATTTATCAATATAATATTTAACAGCATCTACTGATATTCCCATATCAATATCATTACAATTTTCAATTAATGTATCAAAATTACTTGTTCCAATTTCAATAAATTTATAATCAATCAATTGCATATTTGAAAATGATTTATTAATAAAATAAAATAATGGTATTTTTGTATTAAAATCTATATTATTTATATAAATATTTTCATATTCTTTATAAACATCATTAACTAGTATAATAAATGGTTGAAATTCTTTTTCAATATATTTATAATTATTATATTCTTTTAATAAATATTCATCTGTACAATTTGTCCAATTTATTGGATATACATTATCTAATCCATTATATATTATATAATTTTTGTATAAATCATTATTATTTTTATATAAAAAATCTAATATTTCTCTACCTAACATTGCCCAATTTATTTCATTATTTTGTATTAAATATTCATCTATTTTATTTTTCCAGATTTTCATTAAATTTGTGTTTTTTTTACTTCCAAAAACACCATTACATAAACATACATTATTTTCTTTTATAAAAAATCCATCATTATAATTAAAAATATTAAACATCTCATCTAAACTATTTATTACTAATGTATCACTATCTAACCAAATACCTCCATATTTATATATAACATTTACTCTGACATAATCAGCTTGCAACGCATATTCTAATTTATAAAATATATTTGGTATATTATCTATATATTTATGTATATTATCATGATTTATTAAAAAAACATTATATCCAATACCATTTTTTGAATGCAAATATATAATATTTCTTAATAATAATATTAATTTATATTCTTTACCAACCCAATATAAAAAAATATTTCTACAATTATGTGTATTATATGTATTATTTAATAAAATATCTGAATCCAACAAAATATCTGAATTTAATAAATTATTATTTTTATAAGATATATCATTATATAAATAATTAAATAAATATTCATGTGCATGGAATTCATTATTTTCATTATTATATTTATATTTTATTCTATAAAAACAACTATCATTATTAATTGTATTAATATTATTATATAGTATTCCATTACATTTAGCATCTTTATATTCTTTTAAATTTTTTAATAAATGATTATATTCAATATTTTTGATATTATTATATATATTAGTTGATTTTATTTCATCAATTTTTATATTTAGTTTTTTACAAATATATGTTATACATATATCATCTGTTGTTGGATAATTATTCCATATATAATCTTTTATATTAAAATGTTTATCTAATAATTCATCGCATAAAATTTGACTAAATTTTTTACTTATAAGATATCCCGCACCAGTTATGATTCTATATTTTTCTTCTTTAAATACAGTATCCCAACATGTTGTTGATTTTATATTATAATTATTTCCGCATTCTTTATATAATAATTTTGTATTAATAAAAGTTGAAATATTAGTAATAAATATATCAGTATAATTATAATTTTCAAAATATTTTATACCAATAATAACTTTTTCTAAAAGTGCCTCCCAATAATTTTCATTTTTTTTTATATACAAAATATTTCCACGCAAATCAAAATTTTTATCTAAATTAATATCATTTACTAAATAAAATATATCTATATTTTTATGTAAATTAATACATTTTTCTTGAATATTTTTAATAATTTCTAAATTATTATCATTATTTATATGATATTTAACAAGTATTAATAATTTATTAACATTATTAGATAATGTATTTATGATATTACTAATTGGTAAAGGAATATTATTAGAATACCAATTAAAATTATTAAATAATTTATTATGATTTTTAATTTTATTATTATAATTATTAATATCTGATAATTCTTTAATTATAATATCTTTAACAATATATTCATATTTATCATAATTTATATTATTAATATTTGGTAATATTAAACAACTATCTTTTATATCAATATTTTCATTTAATATTAATTTTGAATATATTAATAATTCATCTTCATATATAATTGGAACAATATCAAATGCAAAACATTGATAAAAACATAATCTAGTTGGAGTGTCACCTCGTAATACGAATAAATATTTTATATATTGTAAATTTTCAAAAATATTATTTATATCTATTATTTTTAAATTATCATATATATTTTTAAATTTTAAAATAAAATTTCTATAATATTTTAATACAGGTGTTCTATCAAAAGAACCGCAATAAACAATATCATATAATTTATTTGAATATATATATTTTTTATTAATTAATTTTTGATTAAATAAGTTATTATTATTTAATGGATAAGGTACAGGTAAAAATTTATTTGATAAATTTATTTTTATATTATTTTTATATATATCACTATAATATATATCTGATATATTTTCATAACAAATAATTAATATATTATTTGGTATAAAACTAAATATATTATTGTATAATACATATGGATAAAATATAATATGTTTAATTTCACAATTATATAATTTGTTTATAATAAAATTATCCCAAAAAAATTTATAATGGTTATATATTGATTCAACTGAATAATTTTGTATTTTATTAATAATTTTATTATTTGCAATTTTTGTATTATACATCAATAATTTTAAAAAATTTATTGGTATTAATGCAAAATCTGCATTATATATATTATTTACAATATTATAATTATTAATTATATTATTTATAAATATATCATATATATCTGATTCAGGTGATAATTTATTTTCATTATACATTATTTCATTTATATTATATATATATATATTAACTTTTTCAGATATTTCAGATATTTCAACATTTGAATTTTTTTTATTATTTAAAAAATTATTTTCAATTTGTTTATTTAAAATAAAATTATTTTCAATTTGTTTATTTTTAATTAATGATAAAAACATATTTTTATCATATTCTCCAAATTCATCGTACATATTAATTTCTTTCATAGGATATATTGTATTATTTTGTTTATAAAAAATAAGTTGTTCGCAATTATTATCTTTCGAAAACATATCAACACAATCATATATATTTATTGTACTACCATAATTATAATTTAATAATTTAGTTTCAACATTAATTCCATTATATTTAAACCTTTTATTATCTATACAGTAAATATTTTTATATAATTTATTAATTAATATTTCATCAGGCATAATATTGAAAATATTATTAAATATAAGTATATTTTTATTTAATATATTTTTAGGTGAAACTATTATTTGTTTTATACGATTAAAATAAAACCCATTACACATTATATCATTAAATAAAGTCTGGTGCAAATTAATATATTTTGGGAATTTATCTGTTATAAATAAATTATTTTCACATTTACAATTATTATCACATAATTTATAGCAATTAATATTTCTTATAAAAGGGATTATTTCAGAATTATCACCAAAAAAAAACTGATTACAACAGGATATACCTTGTTGACCAATTAATATTCTTTTGGCGTTAAGTAATTTATAAGTAAATTCATAAAAATTATCTTTTTCAGGATTGCATACATACCAATCGTTATATTCTGATAAACAATTATATAATTTATTTATTTCAAAACAATCCATATTTCTTGTAATTTGTTTATTATTATTATTTTTAATTAATATAATATTTTTATTTTTATTATTTTCTAAAAAAAAATTATCATATTTAATATTTATTTTATAAATTAAATTTTTTCTTAATTCATTTATAATATTTATAAAATCATTTATTTTATATATTGCATGTTCATATTCAATTATTAATGAATGAAATTTATATATATTTTTATTTTTTATTCTTATTAATTTATCTTTATTAATTAATAATTTTATAATTTTATAATTATTATTTTTAATTTCATCAAATATAATAAATTTAATATTTGTGTTATTTTTATATTTTGAAATAATATATAATATATAAAATAAATCATGCCCTGCATTTCCTACACTAAATGAATTATGTAAATAAACACAATCATCATATATATCAATACATTTTGTTTTATTTTTAATTATATAATTGTAATTATTTATTATTCGTGAATATATAAAATGAGGTTTTCTTAAATCATTATTAAATATACCTGTTTCTTGTCCTTCGTGTATATAATCTATAAAGTGATTTGACCCAGTTATTAAATAATTTTCTTCTGTTACAGAAATCTTGTCTATCCATAAATTTTCACATATATTATATGAATTATATGATATTGTTTTAATTTCATTATTTATATTTATTTTTTTTATTAATTTCAAATTTTTTAAAATTTCACTAAACATTTTATATATTATCTTAGAAATAAATTATGTTAATATTATTATTTTAGAGAAATTTTCATTTTTTCGAAAGACATTTCCATTTTTATAAAATATAGATTATATTTTATAAATAGTTTCTATATGTATTTATTATTATTTTTAGAGAAATTTCCATTTTTTATTATTAAAATAATAATATATAAATTATATTTTAATTACAGTTAACTTAAATATAATAGATAAATTATTGCTACCATATTTTTTTTTAAATCTAATTTATTATAATATAAAAAATATAATTCTATTTATAATTTTATATAAAAAATAAATAATTATAAATTATAAAATTATACATGATACAATTTCTAAAAATGGATATATTATATTAAAAAATGTATTTTCCCCAAGTTTATTATTAGAATGTCAATCTGAAATAAATAATTATATTAAAGAATATACTTGTCTTAAAAATGTAAATGGTATAACTATTCCAGACTTTATAAAATAAAAGAATTAAATAAAACTGCAGAATTAAGAAATAATAATAAAATTAATGAAGCATTAATTGATTATTTTCAAAGTGAAAATTTTAGATTTTGTTCTCATAATGATATTGGAATTAATAGAATTGTTGGTTGGCATAAAGATAAATTAAATGGAAAATATGAAAAATATGAAACAATAAATATTTGGAATGAATATAATGGAGAAAAACATGAAATTCTTAAAGTTTTAATTTATTTA
>Ga0247843_1008740_pt1 | contig 11636 bp, 8 predicted proteins | sample LaCruzMarch2017__FD_192420 | JGI IMG/M metagenome (GOLD analysis project Ga0247843, IMG submission 192420) | Freshwater microbial communities from meromictic Lake La Cruz, Castile-La Mancha, Spain - LaCruzMarch2017_8m | ecosystem: Environmental > Aquatic > Freshwater > Lake | place: Spain...
GTTGCCAAAAAAGCAGTCTTGAGTTTTGCAACACCTTTTGATGCTCCATCTCCTGCTTGGATTAAAAAAACGAATTCAATTATAGATTCCTTTTATCAAAAGACGATTTGCTATAGGGAATTTAGCGGTCAATTTCTAGTGGCCAAAAACGGACACGTAATTTATGAGCGAACAAATGGCTATGCTAATAAGGAAAGTAAATGGAAGTTGACGGACACCACCTCTATTCACGTTGCATCGATCAGTAAAGTTGCAACGGCTATTGCTGTCTTGCGTCTGGCAGACCAAAAATTGATAAGCTTGGATGAAAAAGTAACTCGTTATCTCCCAAAATTTCCTTATCCAGGCGTAACAGTTCGGATGTTATTAAACCATCGAAGTGGCCTTCAATACTATGGTTATTTTACAGTAGGCATTTGGCCAAAAGATCAAATGTTGAACAATACTAATTTATTAACGCTCATGCAAAAGAATAAGATCCCGTTAAATTATTCTCCCGGTAAACGCTTTGCATATTGTAATACCAACTTCGCTTTTTTGGCCTTAATAGTTGAAGCGGTGACGAAGAAAGATTTTCCCACTGCAATGAACGAACTCATTTTTCAACCATTAAAAATGAATAATAGCTTTATATTACAGAACAAAGATCAATTTAATAAACACGCACAATCCTATAAGCCAAATGGTGTAAAACACTCCTTTATTTATTTGGATGGGGTTTATGGCGACAAAAACCTTTATACTACAGCTAAGGATTTATTGTTGCTTGATAATGCGCTCTACACAAGTTTTATAAGCGATTCGCTAAAGAATCAAATGTTTAAAGGGTATAGTTATGAAAAAGCAGGAACCAATAACTATGGTTTGGGATGGCGGATGAAAGAAGCGGCAGGAAAGTTGAGCTATTTTTTTCATACGGCATGGTGGCACGGTTCCACGGGAATTTATGCTAGGTTAGAAAAGGAACACATCACCATAATCGCACTTTCTAATAATTTTTCTAGAAGTGTATATATGATTTCTCCACTCGTGTTAGCTTTCGGTAATTATCCGAATTGATACTAATTAGTGGCACCTCCAATAATTTCACGTTGATTTGTTTGTTTTAGTTTTTTTGAAATAGCGATGTGTTTAACACAATATTTTTAATCAGAGATGTAAACGGGGGTTCCTATTTCTACATTAGCAAATATAATTGGGAGATTTACAGGTGGGATGTTAACACATCCATGGGAGCCTCTGTTTTCAAAAATGGCTGCGCCAAATCGATCTCTCCAATTCGCGTCATGAAGACCATATCCTTCAAAAAATGGAATCCAATAGGACACTGGACAAGCGTAACCCGGACCTCTGAGCGTAACATTACGGGATTTTGACCTTACCTTATAACTTCCTTTTGGCGTTGATCGACCAAGTCGCTTGTTGCCAGTAACAACATCTGTCTCAAGAATTAAATTCCCATTCTTAAATAACCAAAGCTTTTGTTCTTTGATACTTACTTCTACGAAATCCAAAAAACCTTCTTTAAGCCCCCTAGGCAAGCTACTTGTTGAAAGAATTATATTTTGACTCTTATTCGCTCCACGGGGTATAATTGAAATCAATTCATTAACCATAGCATTGATATTTACGCGTGTGAAAAGAATTTCTTCCGCATCTGATGAGGTGTCTATTACAGGATTCTTTTTAATGATTTCTGCTAAAGGAATTTCGATTTTTTTAGCAATGTCTTGCATGTATTTTTGAATCGGAACTATATCAATTTTCACTTTCATGGAAGTGTCTAAATTCAAGCACTCACCAAAAATCGATTTATCAATGGTGAAATCCCCCTGACTGCATGTTAAGGTTATAACGGTCTCAAGGCATTTATCTAGAGCGAGCTTCCCATCCTTTGCTTTTTTTGAATTCAGTTCGTAAGTAGGCTTCACATAGAGACCTTCCTTTACTAAATCTATAGTTTGGACATTGTTCGTTTTTGCATCCGTAATGACTATTCTAAGCGCAGCGGTATCAATTTTTGTCCCCATAATTGGCTCTACTGGGGTGAATTCACTGCCATTGAATTTAAAGTTGATACTTTTAGGATTATTAAAAGGCACTTTCATTATATGTTTTAATAGTTCCGTTATTGCGGCGTATTTATTTTTACATGTATAGGTGCTGTCGTTATATATTTTGGAATTTGAACTAAGGTTTAATTTAAGCTCCCAGGCTTTTTGGTTTTGAGTGGCCGATTTAGGGGTCTCTTTAAGGCTAAAAATGGCGGAAAAATTAGCTGAACCCACAATTTGAACATCATCTTTCTGGAGTTGAGTGACTTTGGGTTTTGGTTCATTTGTCTTTTTCGTTGGTTCATTTGCACATCCTGAAAAAAGCACTGCTAAAATAAGGAGCAGTTCTAAAAATAATAATTTCATGTTATTTCTTTAAGTAAATTATAATCCAAAAAAATGTAAATGCCTTTGAGCCTAATCGAAACAAATTCTAAACTAGAATTTAACACATTGATTTACAACTATAAAATTAAGCAATAACAAACAATTAAAAAAAAACAAGGGGTGTAATATTTTGGTAATGATCCAAAGGAACATCTTTTAGTTAATGATCAAAGTCAATCTAAGGCATTTACCGTTTCTGCCAACCGGTGGCACTTATCGCTAATGCTTGCGGTATCGTGCTCATGTATCGCTACTATTACTTTGTTATATGAAATCGTAATTTCAGGATGGTGCTTTTGTGCCTGCGCTATTTCCATTACTTTATTTGCAAATAGGATCACTAAGGTATAGTCCTTAAAGCAAAACTCCCTCACTAATTCCCCATTAATTACGTCCCAATTAGGTGTTTTTTTCATTGTGTTGCTCATTTGGTGTTTGTAATGGAGTGAGTGATTTCGATTGTTTCGATGCGTTCTTTGACAAAATACATGTCGATTTCACCTTTGTTTTTTGCTGCCACTTTGCCTCGGTATTCACAAACAAATTGCTCTTTTATGAGCTCATAAGTGGATCCTGAGACATTAATTTTGTTGATTTCGCCACTGCTTTCCATGCGCGAAGCGGTGTTTACAGTATCTCCCCAAATGTCGTAGGAGAATTTCTTTGTTCCCACAATACCAGCAATTAAAGGGCCGGTATGGATACCAACTCGAATATCAAAATAGGGTAACTTCTTTTGAATACGTTCCGTCTTTAGTTCTTCGATGAATAACAAGATTTCTTTAGCAGCCAAGACCACATCGATTGGATGGCTCAAATTTTCTTTTGGCAAACCTCCAGCTGCCATATAGGCATCGCCAATTGTTTTTATTTTTTCGATTTGGTATTTATCCATGATGCGATCAATTCCTTTAAAACAGGTGTCAATCTCGGTTACCAATTCCTTTGGAGTTAATTGTTCCGCGATTTTTGTGAATCCCTTGAAGTCAGTAAATAAAACGGTAGCGCTCTCAAAGTTTTTGGTCTCCGCACTTCCCTTTTTCTTTAGTTCTTGTGCCGTTTCATAGGGAAGGATGTTTAATAATAAAGCCTCTGAACGTTTTTTCCCCTTTATAACAACGACCATTAAAATTACAATGAGCAATAAGATTCCTCCGGCGGAAATTAATCCTACTCGTTGCTTTTGAATTTGAGAATCGGCGATCGCTTCTTTTTGTGCATATTGTAAACTGTCGGCAAGCTGCACTTTTTCATAATTAAAATTCAACTCTTTTTCTACCATAGAGCGTTCATTGTCTAGGTTTTTAATGGAGTCATTTAGGTTTTTATAAATCTCGAAATAAAGGAGGGCATCTTTGTCTTTCCCGATGCTTTTATTGCTCTTATACAAACAATCACAGGCATCTCTTTTTAGCGGGGGGATCTTTAATTCTTCTGCCGTTTTATAGGCTGAAAAACACCACTTAATTGCCGTGGAATAATCGTTCAGTTCATTGTAAACTAGTCCGATATTCAATTCAGCAATAATTTGAAAACGACGGTTTTTTATTTCCAGAAAGATTTCTTTCGCTTTTTTAGATGCTTCAAGTGCTTTATTCAAGTAGGTCGCTGCATTTTTCGGATCTTTTTCCTTTACTGCTTTACCTTGCTCATAATAAACATATCCAATATTTCCATAAGCGATGCCCACCTGTTCTCGGTTCTTCTCTTCATTAATATATTTTAGACTTTCTCGGTAGGATTGCAACGCGGCCTCATATTCTAACTTCGCCCCATAGATGTTTCCCAATAAACTTAAGGAAGTAGAGATTCGAACAGAATCATTCAAGGCCCGATTTATTTTTAGTCCTTTTAATTGATATTCTGCCGCTTTTTCATTGTTTTCTTGCCGTTCGTATATCTGTCCAATGACACTGTAGCAATCAGCAATTAGTTTCTTATCTTTAAATCCTTCGGAAAGTTTCAGCGCTTTTTGTGCATATTCCAGCGCTATCGGATACACCCCTTGAATAAGTAGCGTTTTGGCTCGGATTAAATGATTGGATTGTTGTAAGCTTAGCTCTCCTACTTTTTCATTCAACTTGTTGGCAAGATCCAATAATATAATGGAGCTGTCTGGCTTTGAATTCGTCATTAATTCTGCGGCACTTTGTAATGCCTTGACCCGTGTTTTCTTTGGATTGTTGGCGTTTAAACCTTCTTCTACGAGTTTATTTAGGCTTTTCTGGTTGTAAGCCATTGAGCAAATAAAACAAAAAAGAAGAAGAAAGGTGCTTTTCATTTTAGCGCTTAGCGACGAGATTAATTACAAACTTCGGTAAAGTTAAAATTATATATTTCAAGATCATTAACTAACATGAAATCCAAAAACTTAAATTAGCCTTTTTATTAAGTTAACTTTAACTTTAAGCACCTAGGGTAATTTTGAAACATGAAAAGTTTCTTTCTTGCCTTTTGCCTTGTTACTTCAATCGGATTCGCGCAGACAATTAGTCGCGGCCCTTACTTGCAATCGCCTACTGAGAATACGATCACGATTATGTGGCGAACAAATATTCCAAGTAATTCGACCGTTTGGTTCGGACAAAATCAGCAACAATTAGCGCAAACTGCTACAGGAAATAGTAATACGACAGAGCATACCGTATTGATTTCGGGCTTAACTCCCAACACTAAATATTTTTATGCAGTTGGAAGTCAATCTATTTACGGTGGGAATACCTTGTCTCATTATTTTTATACCAATCCAGTGATCGGCTCACAGGATTCGTTGCGCGTATGGGCAATCGGTGATTTTGGGAAAGGAAATGCTGGTCAAATTGCTGTAAAGAATTCCTTTCTTTCTTGGAATAGTCAAAACAAAACAGATGTTTGGTTATGGCTAGGAGATAATGCATACAATGACGGTAAGGATAGTGATTATCAATCTAAAGTATTCGGTCTTGCAGGCTTTTCAGATATCTTTAGTTTCATGCCTTTTTGGCCAACCCCCGGAAATCACGATTACAACGAAGTATGGCAAGAAAGCACTTTTTTAGGTATTCCTTATTCAAACATTCCCCTAGAAGATCATGAAGGGCCTTACTTTAACATTGTTGATGTACCCACACAAGCCGAGGCGGGTGGTTTTCCTTCCAACCTCGAAGTGTTTTATTCTTTCGATTATGCAAATGTTCATTTTCTATCTTTAAATTCGGAAGTCTATGATTTTGCACAAACAGGGACCGGAATCAATCGAATGATAAATTACATCAATGATGATTTATCTCAAAACCAACAAGACTTCACCATCGCTTATTTTCACCAACCGCCCTATTCTAAAGGCTCACACGATTCTGATGATTTGTATGAGGATGTGATGCGTACGATGAGAGAAGAAATTATTCCGGTGCTGGAATCGCATGATGTTGACCTTATTGTATGCGGTCATAGCCACGTATACGAAAGAAGCTTTCTGATAAAGAATCATTACGGAAAAAGCGATACGTGGGATCCCGCGCAGCATTTGGTGAATGGAACAAATGGTAATTTTTCCGCAGGAAATGCCTATATTAAGGATAAATACAATCAACAAAATGATGGAGCGGTTTACGTTGTCTGTGGTCATTCGGGGAGTGAAAATTCGGATGGAACGATGGACCACCCTGTTTTCTGCTATGACGACAATGGAGCGGGCGTAATGGGGTCCTTCGTAATTGATATTTATAGGAATCGTTTGGACGGAAAATACTTGCGTTCAAATGGCACAATTCAGGATCATTTTACCATATTGAAAAAGAACCTAGCGGTAGAAAATACCATTGATACCCTATGCCTAGGGAATTCCATGATGTTACAAGCTCCCTTGATTGGGGGGTCGGATTCGTTGGTTTTTTCATGGGAAAATGGATTGCACACTAACCAATTGTGGAGTGTCGCTCCGGTGCAAACAACCAATTATACCCTTCAAACAACCGATTTACTGAGCGGACAAGTTGTGATTTCTTCGCACCAAGTGGTTGTAGAGAATTGTATTAGTAATATTATTGAAACTGCCATGCCATTTACGATTGCTCCAAATCCAGTGCATTCGACCTTGCAAATAACAGCTTCGACTGAAATACTAAGTGTACGATTATTTGATATGGCAGGATTGGAAGTCTTAAACAATAAACCCAAAACAACAATCACCAACATCGATGTTTCGAGACTTAAGGAGGCGTCTTATGTTGTTGAGGTGCTGATTAACGATCGTGTTTACCGAAAAAATATCATCATCGCCAACTAGTCCTTAAACTTTTAAGAAAATGGAGGCGTATTCGCGTTCAATTTTTAGTACTTCGTCTGGAGTTAACAAACTGAATTCTTTTTCTTTTGCTCTTTTTGAAAGCACTCCTAGATTTTGTTCAAGAAACCGAACCAATGTTGAAATTAATTTATCTGGCATTTCGAATTCCTCTTCTAAGTAGCTCTTAAATGTTTCATAATTTGCAAGGTAGTTTATTTCTTGCGGTACAATGTTTTCAATAGTGTCCTCTACACAATCAAATAAAAATTCGGCTTGCTTGGTGGCATCAAAGAATCTGTAAAAAACCTTGGTTTGATTTTTTACGCGTATATTATGATTGGATGTTTCATCCCAATTAATAAATTCCAACAACGGCTTTGAATAGGATTCTAGAACCAATCTATAAGCGTTGATATGGTTAAGTATAGAAGATGAAACAGGGAATATTATTCCTTGGTCAGAAAATTGTTTTTTAACGAGCATGTGATGAATCAAGTAACGATGTATCCTTCCATTACCATCTTCAAATGGATGGATAAATACAAAGCCAAATGCAATGATAGCAGCTGCTAGTACAGCATCAAAATCCTGTTTTATGAGCAAGTTATTGGTTTCAATTAGTCCATCTATCAAGTCATTTAAATCTTCATGTTTGGATGAAATATGTTCTGGTATTGGTTCGCCTGATAATCGATCGTGCTCACCAACAAATCCACCTTGTTCCCTGAATCCCATGTGAATAAAACGACTATTTTCAATAACCAATTGTTGTAGCCTGATTAATTCTTCTTTGGAAAGGTCATTTAATCCCGCTTGACCAATAGCACCACCCCATCGTGCAGTCCTTTTACTTTTAGGACTTTCCCCTTCAATTGCGAATGATGCTTTTGAATCTTTTAGCAACAAAAAAGCCGAGGCTCTTTGTATACTATCCTTCCTTATTCCGGCGATTTGTTTTCGATTAATCTGATTATAATCTTTGATCAAGTGATGTTCTAATTTCTTTGTTTTCGTGATTAATGCACAAAATTTATTCGTTCCTGGCAAATTGTTTATGACCAAATGACGTGGAGATTTTATCCCTGGAACAGCATATTGCAATTTTTCATCTATCACTGAAACATAACTTTTTTTCGTTAAGTCGCTTTTACCTTCTATTTGATGTCCTGTTACCCATTCCAATAAAAACCATATTCGTCTTGAGTATTGACCTGAGGGCTCAATATTTACAAGTGTACTAATTTCATTAGCACTAAGTTTTTCTGATAATTTTGCAAAAACAAGTAGATTTACCCCTTCATATTTCAATGCAAAAACCAATTGATTGAATAATGCTTGAATCTCTGTTATTTCACCATTGTCCTCAGGTAAATAATTATTAGGCATAACCATCCAACCGTCTGAATTGAATCTTTGATTCTTTTCAGCAATCATTGTGATGACAGAAGTAAAAGGGATTTGTAAATCAAGTTTTTGTATGATGGCGGCATATCCAACTACCCATCCAGGGACAGGTTTAGTTATTCCATTAAATATGGGCGCATTTATTGAAAAATGAGTGCTTTTGGGCATAATAAATAATTTACAGGCGCAATTTAAGCAATTTTTAGGTTAAAATAAAATAAATGGGCGCAAAATTATATTTTATATTTTTTTTAGGCGCGAAAACTAATTAATTCAGTAAGCAAGGACGTATAAAATTTATTGTGTCACAATTATTCAAATTTAAGTGACAACTAAATTGTCCTTACTAGTTGAAGTAACTTTTAAAAAATATCCCTCAAAAATCGCGGTTTTTTTTTGGTGCTTGGGTCTGTTAAATTGGGACGGGAAAATGGAAGCCAAATTCAATCAAAATACATCCTTCAAAAGTGCTCGAAGCAGAGGTGTTTTGAGCGATGGAAATATCATTTAATTAGCTTGAATGGTATTGGCCTCAAAAGTCATTCTTCATTATACTGATTCAGTTGAATAATTCTTTCGTTTGTAATACTTTCCATACAACTGTTGTATATCAAAGGCTGCATGGAACCTCCTTCATACCCATTAGCGATCGATTTGCAATGTGCTTCTTTGTATATTATCCATGCTTTTTGAGAGGCGATCAATAGATCCTTTTCAACTTTAGTGCTAAAGTTTGCCAAAATCTGTTTGTAAGATTCATACATTTTTTTGTCAGCCAATGAATACGCATTAAATGCTTCTTCATTCATTTCTGCTTGAGATTGACTGAAACTTAAGTTGGTGATGAAACTCATGGCAATAAATAATACTATTTTTTTCATTGTTCTAATTTTAGTTGGTTAAATAAGGCGCAATTTAACTAAAACGTTTACTACTCATTGCTTTTTTATGTAAATAATTTAGGGCAAAACACAGCCAATTTTCCACTATAGCGATCAAAAACGAATATGTTTTCCATTTTAAAACGATTTTGAGCTCAATAATGGGGACTATTTTCCACTAAAATTAATTGCTAATTTGGAACCGTTATTTTAAGGACTTTATTTAAACGCTCGTCAAATAAGCATAAATCCCATCTTCTACGGTGGTATTCATTTTGAAATCAAGCTTTACCACTGAAACATCATTGCCATTGTCATCCTGCATCATTGTTTCTTCGAAACTCTCATCGATTGGAGTGACATCACCCATGAAGTAAAACTCTAAACCTTCATCATTACTTTTTTTAATGAATAATGGTAATCGCGTATTATTATTTATTGCGTTTCTTATTGCTATAACATCAGGACTCGTCAATCGTCTTTTATTTTTGGACATCCATTCAAATTTAGACGGACTCACAAATTTATCTTCATACTTTGTTGTACTGGAAATATTCTCATTTTTTTTATAATTAACAAAAATAGGGCAGTTGCTTTTGTCTGAAGCTGCTTTCTAGAGGGCAATTGGTGCTGTTAGGCCGAAATGCATTTATTCATCAGAATTAAATTCATTGTACGTGTCAGTTTTCATTATGTCAATTTTGAAATCCTGATTGTCAGTTTTCGTGATAATAACGCTATCAAAACCTAACTTGTCTAACTTCTCAATGGTTGCTAATTCTCCTTCTTTAAGTTGTAAAACTTTTCTTAAAAGCCAGTCAGATAGAGCTTTATTTGGGTTTGTCATTAATGCTTTTGAGTTCTCTTGGCAAAGTTTAGCACGAAATATTTCTCCTGTTGGAATTTGTAAATTAAAATCTTGGTCTCTTTTTGGAAAGAAGTTTGGATATTTTTTATGTAATTCCGAAGGAATTGGTATGTAAATTTCTCCTAAATCTCTTTTTCTTCCTCCCGCATTCCATTGATTCAATCCTGACTTTTCAGCAATTTCTTTTTTGTCTTTATTTTTTGTACTATATAAAGGAAGTATCACAAAATTTTGTCCTTTTACTAGTTTGTCTGTGGCTGGTTTTAATTCTTTATTTTCAAAGAGTTCAAGCAACAAAGTATAAGGGTCTTCAATTATTTCTATTGGTAATCGAAAAGCGTTTTGTGGAATAATGAATTTTCTAAAAAGCGTGCTTTTTGAATAATTGAAAGAATAAAAATTATTGCCGTCTTCAAACTGTAAACTTGCTTTATTGTCTTTAACAGAATGAATATTAGAGATATCAATGGTGTTATAATCTGTTTCATATAGTAAAAGCTCTTTCTCTTTTCTTGCAACTATGTGGTACAAAGAACTATCAATATCATAAAGTCTGTTGGCTAAATTAATTCTATCATTTCTGAACTCACCTAATTTTATTGCAAGTTCTTTTCCTTTAAAATTGCTCAATACTCTTGAGAGTGAATTAAATTCTGCAACCTTTTCGGTGCTGTTATTAGTATTACAAGTAAAGGTTTTTAAGCCAATCCCTATTGAATTAAAATTTGCGTCAAATGCTGTATCAGAACGACTTAAATTATTTGCATTGAAACTTCTACAAAAAATATTTTCAGCAACACGATAGTTTATAAAAGGAACAGAACTTTCACTGAACAAACCCGACAATTTTGAAACTGCTGAAAGCAGTTTCAAATAATCTCCCTTTTTTTCTAAGTCTATTTCTGCAAATGATTTCATAAAACTTTAATGATTTGATTAGCTATTTTTTCTATTAAAGTTGTAGTAACTGAATTACCTGCTTGCATATAAAGCTTACTATTAGCAAGTGGTGGCAAAATATATTTATTAATGGGATAACCTTGAAATGCAAAGCATTCTTTTGGGGTTAATTTTCTAATTCCAAAATCATCTTTTATTAATGGTACATTATGTCCACCTGCACCCATATTTGCAGTTAATGTTGGACAAAGATTGCTTTTATTTTCTCGTACATAAACTCTACGCCATTGATAAACTGTGTCTTTTGAAGTAATAGTTTTTTCAAGTTCGGGATAATATTGGTGTTCTTTCTTATAATAAAAAACATCATTTTGTTTGCCCTTGTCTAAAAAATCGTGTATCGTTTTTGTTAGTTTAATAGGTTTTGGAAATTCAAAATTCGAATAGTTTTTAACCTGTTTTGGATCAAAAGCAACGATAAAAATCCGCTCGCGATTTTGTGGAACGTTAGCGTGAGTTGCAGAATTTAAAACTTTATGAAAAACTTTATAACCTAATTTTATTTCTAGAGTTTCAATTATTGTTTTAAATGTATTTCCGTTATCGTGAGAAATAAGATTTTTCACATTTTCTAAAAACACAACTTTGGGTTTATGTTTTTCAATAATTTGTTCAATGTCAAAAAACAAAGTTCCTCTTGTGTCTGCAAATCCTTTTTGGTAACCTGCAATTGAAAATGCTTGACAAGGAAAGCCAGCACACAAGACTTCAAATTTTTCTGGGATATAGTTTTTATTTCTTTCTTTAGTAATGTCGCCAAATGGAATTTCTCCAAAATTTTCTCGATATGTTTTTTGAGCTTCATTATTCCACTC